>ENA-ORLY01002161-ORLY01002161.1-human-gut-metagenome-genome-assembly--contig:-NODE-2161-length-19867-cov-16.772966_pt1 | contig 19867 bp, 14 predicted proteins | sample MGYA00243071_ERZ508832 | MGnify/ENA primary metagenome ERZ508832 (study PRJEB26277, sample SAMN04329777) | human gut metagenome | biome: human-associated habitat | host: Homo sapiens | place: USA... | reverse complement strand
TACTAGGGGAGCTGGCGAGGAGCTTGCGACGAGACTGAGAGGTTGTACGAAGGACAGCCTGACCGTGAGCCGCTGCGGGACAAAACCTCTCCGTCATCGCTGCGCGATGCCACCTCCCCTATCGAGGGGAGGCTTTGGCATTTCGTAAAGTTTCATCTTCAATCGGAGAGGTTCTCCCGCCCCGGCGGCAGAGCTTCTGCCAGCAGGGCGGCCAAGCCGCTGTAGCGCAGGTTCTGGCGGATGTTGGACATCATCCGGTTCACCACGTCCCGCCGGCCCACCACGATGCAGAGCTTCCGCCCGCGGGTGACGCCGGTATAGAAGAGGTTGCGGTAGCACAGGCGGGGCGGCACCTGCGCCGCCGGGAGGATGACCGCCGGGAACTCGCTGCCCTGGCTTTTGTGTACTGTGATGGCATACGCAATTTCCAGCTCGTTGAGATTCTCCGCCGGGTAGACCAGCCGCCGGTCGTCCATCCGCACCACCATGGAGCGGCTGCGCACGTCGATGGACTCCACGATGCCGATGTCGCCGTTGTAGGCGCCCACACCCTGTTCCCCGCCGATGCGCTGCCACGTTATCTCGTAGTTATTGCGCACCTGCATCACTTTGTCCCCCACCCGGAAGACCCGGGCCGCGCTCTGCAGCTCCGGCTTGCCCTTCCTGGGCGGGTTGAGCATGGCCTGTAACTCCGCGTTGAGGGCCTGGGTGCCGGCGGGGCCGAGCTTCGTGGGGCAGAGCACCTGAATATCCTTCACCGGGTCGAACTGGTAGCTGCGGGGCAGGCGGGTGGTCACAAGATCGCAGACCAGCTTCTGGGCTGCGTCGCCGTCGGCTTCGAGGAAGAAGAAATCGTCCGTCTTTCCGCCCTTTTTCAGCGGTTCGCCTGAGATGATGTGGTGGGCGTTCTCCACGATGAGGCTCTGAGCGGCCTGCCGGAATATCTCGTTGAGGCAGACCGTCGGCACCAGCCCGGAGCGGATGATCTCGCCGAGGATATTGCCCGGGCCGACGCTGGGCAGCTGGTCGGCGTCGCCTACCATAATAATACGACAGCTGTACCGCAGTGCCGCAATGAGGGCCTGGAACAGCTTGACGTCCACCATACTCATCTCGTCGAGGATAACGACGTCGCACTTGAGCAGGTTCTTGTCGTTGTGGATGAAGCTGACCACACCGCCGGTGTAGTCCACTTCCAGCAGGCGGTGGATGGTGGAGGCTTTCCGGCCCGTCAGCTCGCTCAGACGCTTGGCGGCGCGGCCTGTGGGAGCACAGAGGGCTACCCGTTCGGCCTCGTTCTCGAGCAGCTGCAGGATGGCGTTGACCGTGGTGGTCTTGCCGGTGCCGGGGCCGCCGGTGAGGACAAGGCAGTTCTCGGTCATGGCCTTACGGATGGCTTCCTTTTGGAGCGGCGCGTAAGCAAAGCCCTGCGCCAGTTCCAGTATCTGGATGTTCTTGTCGAGGTTTCGGGCCGCCTGCTTCCCGCGCCTGGTCAGCATGGCCAGACGGTCGGCGATGTCCTGCTCTGCGGCCAGCAGATCCGGCAGATAAATATACGGTGTGACGTCGAACATCCGCACCGCCAGTTTCCCGGTCTGGATGCAGCTGTCCAGCGCCGCCGCCAGCTTTTCGGGGGGCTGGTGGATGAAGTTCGACGCCGTTTCCAGCAGCTGCGCCCGGGGCAGACAGGTGTGGCCGTTGCCGGCGTTGTGGCGCAGGGTGCGCAGAAGGGCGGCTTCCAACCGCTGGGCACAGTCCCCTGCCATCTGGTAATACTGGGCGATGCTGTCGGCATGGCGGAAGTCCAGCTGCAGCGGCTCCCCGCAGAGCAGGTAGGGGTTCTGCTGGATGGCCTGCATGGCCCCCGGCCCGAAGGTGCGGAAGACCTCCATCGCCCGGCGGGGGCTGATCTCGAACTGAGCCAGATAGGCGATGAGCTCCCGCATTCCGAACATCCGCTTGAACTCCTGCTGGATGCGGTCGGCCTTGTCCGCCGAGATGCCCGGGATGAGGGTGAGCTGGGCGGGGTCGTTGGCGATAACTTCCAGCGCCGCCGCGCCGAATTTGTCAATGATCTTATCCGCCGTCCGAGCCCCGATGTAGGGCAGCGACCGGCTGGCGAGGAAGGCGTAGACGGCCTCGAGGTCTTTGGGCATATCCGTCTCGCACTCCTGTGCGTGGAACTGTCGGCCATAGGTGGCGTGGTTCTCGTACCTGCCCCGGCAGACGACGCTTTCGCCCGCGTGGAGCTCTCCCACCACGCCGCACACAACGGTGACGACACCGCCGCCCGACACCTCGAACACGGTGTAGCCGTTGTCCTCGTTCAGGTAGATAATGTCCTCTACCGTGCCTTCCAGCCGTTCCAGCTCCTGCTCCATCGTCCCGCCTCCTCGTTTTGACACAACTATATATAGTATAGCGGTTTTGGGGGGATTTGTAAATACAACAAAAGCTCCCCCGAAGGGGAGCTGTAGGCGAGGTTTAATCCCCCACCCCATATGCATTTTCTTTCATCAGCCGATTGCGCACTGCAAAGTACGCCGGGATGAGGAAGAAGCAGGCGAAGAACCATGCCACAGGGTTGGCGATGCAGGCCGCAAAGTAGCCCCAGAGCGGCACGAACCAGAAGCCCACCATGGCACGGGCGACCATCTCGGCCACGCCCGCGAACATGGCAAGGCCGGAATAGCCCAGGCCCTGGATGGTGTAGCGGTAGATGATGAGGACAGCCAGCGGGATGTAGAACACGCTGTTCCAGAAGATGAAGCTGCGGGCATTCGCCATGATCTCCACCTCGCTGCTCTCGAGGAAGAGGCTGATGAGCGGCACATCCAGCACACGCAGGATGAGGAAGGATGCCACACTGTAGACGCAGCCAATTCCCAGCGCAGTATTGACGCCCCGGTTCACACGCTTGAGGTCGTGAGCGCCCATGTTCTGGCTGGCGTAGGTGGTCATGGCGGTGCCGATGCTCTCCAGCGGCACCGAGAGGAACTGGGCGGCCTTGCTGCCTGCGGTCTGCGCGGCCACGATGCTGCTGCCCAGACCGTTCACCGCGCCCTGCAGCACGACGCTGCCGATGGCGGTGATGCTGCACTGCAGGCCCATAGGGATGCCCATGTTGCAGAGCTTGAGGCAGTGGCTGGCGCTCAGACGGCCCTCTTCCCTGCTCCATTTCAGCTCCGGGTAGTGGCGGCCGATGTAGATGAGACTGCCGATGCCCGCCACCGCCTGACTGAACACGGTGGCGAAGGCCGCACCGAACGCCCCCATCCGGAAGATGAGGATACAGAGCAGGTCGAGGCCGATGTTCAGCACGCTGGCCACCAGCAGGAAATAGAGAGGCCGCTTGCTGTCGCCCAGCGCGCGCATGAGGGCGCTGGTGACGTTGTACAGCAGGGTGAAGGGGATGCCCCAGAAGATGGTGCGGATGTAGATGTCCGCGATGTCGATGATGTTGTCGGGGGTGTTGGTCCAGACCAGCACCGCCCGGGTCAGGGCCACCGTCACCACCGTGAGCACGACGGCGAAAAAGAGGCTCAGCCAGACGGTATTGGCGGTGTAGCGCCGCATCTCTCTGTAATCCTTCGCGCCGAAGGTCCACGAGATGGGGATGGAGAAGCCGCAGGCGATGCCGTTGACGAAGCCCAGCACCAGATAGTTCAGGCCGCCCACGCTGCCCACCGCCGCCAGCGCATCCACGCCCACGAAACGGCCCACGATGATGGTATCGGCCAGATTGTAGAACTGCTGGAACAGACTGCCCAGCATCAGCGGCACCGCAAAGGCAAGGATGAGCTTGAGCGGGCTGCCCTGTGTCATGTCTTTTGTCATACAAAGCCCCTCCCCGGGCGGTCACTTAACATTTCTTTGCCGGATCTTTACCGACAAAAACGCCCTGCCGGACGAGGGGCAGGACGTTTTGCGTTTCATGAGTGGTATTATACTCAGCTCATCGTGATTTTGCAAGGGGTTTTTCTCAGATTTCTTCGTACAACATTGCTATTTTCTATCGGTGGTTTTTGGTGATTGTGCGCATGGGGCGGCAGGTCTGCCTGTAAGCAAGGCCCTCCTGCTGCACTCCCTTTCAGCACACGCTCTCAGCCTTCATAATCGTACATCCATGCAGAGTCATAAGAGGGATCCCACCAAGCAGAATCCGGCGGCTGACTGACCCTTCTCCATTTTCTTGTCTCCCAATATGCGGAGTCATAAAAGGGATCCCACGGAAAATAGTCATGGAGTCTTACCCATTTGTTTGGTTTCCAGTCTGGCTGCTGGGCGCTCTCTTGGCCCGACCGCCATACCCACTTACCCTGACTGTCCTTTACCCATCCTCTTACTTCCGGCTGCTGGGTGCCTGTCTCCGGCTGCTGGGCGCCTGTTTCCGGCTGCTGGGCGATTGCTTCCGGCTGCTTACCGATTGTCTCCGGCTGCTTACCGATTGTCTCCGGCTGCTTACCGATTGTCTCCGGCTGCTTACCGATTGTCTCCGGCTGCTGGACCGTGGTGAGGCTGTCCGGCGAGAGAGTCTGGAGGCCGCTGAGGTCACCGACGGCACCCGTTCCCGGCTGAGTCAGCCCGGGCTGTCCGCTCAGGGAGCCGCCTTCCAGACCGGAGATGACAACTCCCCACCATTGCTCTTTCTCCTGCCTGCGGCGGGCGATGGCCTCCTCCACCCGGGCAGTCTCCTGTGCTTTCTCTTCCTCATCGCCAACGTGGTACACGAGGACCAGTTCCTTGCCGTTTTCGCGCAAGACATTCTCATACAAGAACTTTTCTCTCTCACGCGAGAACATTTCTCTATCATATCCTGTCTGCCCGACAACATGGAATCTATAAATTCCTTCATGGTACAGCCCGAATTCGAACGCACCCTTCGCGCCGACCAGATCTTTGATCCGGGCCAGCGGAATGACGGCCTCCATCTCCTGCCCTTCCCCATCAAGGAATCGGACGCGGAGTTCATCGACCTCCTTTGCAAGCTCCCGCAGCGAGTCGCCTGTCATCCAAAAGAGCGAACCGTGGGCATCGAAGCGCAGGACCTTGTTGACCGGGTCATACTCTGCCGTGGTCACATCTGCAAGCTCCTGTGTGCCATCCGGATGGGTGATCACGCCCATGGCCTCGTACATCTGCTTCACACGGTCCGGCACCTCGCCGACCTGCACGCTTGGAGCGTCGTCCTCGTCGTCGTCCTCGTCGTTCTCGGTATCATCGGGCTGTTCCGGCTTGTCCGGCTGCTCCGGCTTGTCCGGCTGCTCTGGCTTGTCCGGCTGCTCCGGCTTGTCTGGCTGTTCCGGCTTGTCCGGCTGCTCCGGTTGGGAGGGCGTCCGCCGGTCGTAGCTGTAGTCCTCCATCTTCTTCCCGTCGGGGTCGTAGCGGGTCAGACTGCCGCCCGTCACCTTGTGGTCGTCGTCAGAGAGGGCGTCATTGGGGATCTCGCCGACTATGCCGCCGCCGATGGCCGCAGTTTCGCCGCCGGTGCTTGCGCCTGCCTTGGCCTCCACCTCGGCGTCGCCGGAGATGATGATGTGATTGGGATTGCTGGGCGGCGCATCCGGGTCTATCTCAGACCACGCACCCGCGCCGTCGCCAATGCCTGCCGCGCCGGGGCGGGGGTCGCCGCTGTAGCTGCCGCCCGTGGCCGACACCTTGCCGCCGGAAATCTCGATGTCGCGGCCCGGGCCGTACACACCGCCGCCGATACCGGCAGCACCCTCACCGCCCACGGCTTCTACCGTGCCGCCGGTGATCTCGATGTTTCCGGCACCGCTTTCGTAGCCGCCGCCGATGCCTGCGCCGTCTTTGCCGCCCTCGGCGGTGAGGGAGCCTTTGGTGTCGTTGTCGTCCTTGATGGTCAGCTTGCCGGAGGACTCATTGCCATTCTTCTCAAGACCCGCATTGCAGCTGCCGCTCTTCAGCTCGTTGGCGCCGTCCAGCTCGATGGCGGCATCGTGGTCACCCTGCACGGTGACGGCGGCTTTGCCCGCATCGACTGGGCTGTCACCGCTGACGTCCCCCTCGGTCTCGTCGCTGACGTTCCCCTCGGTCTTGCCGCTGCCATCCACCTCGGTCTTGCCGCTGCCATCCACCTCGGTCTTGCCGCTGCCATCCACCTCGGTCTTGCCGCTGCCGTCCCCCTCCTTCTTGCCGCTGACGTCGATCTTCAGGTCGTCGAAGGTGACGTCCACGTTGCCCTCGGAGGTGTCGATGGTGACGGTGTTCTTATCCGACTCGCCGGTGATGACGGTCTCCCCCTCATCCTTCTCGAAATCCTTTTCACCCTGCTTGACATTGTTATAGTTTCCGCTTTCATCGCTCGCACCTTTGACCGTAATGTCGCCGTCGGCGATGTCCCATGTTTTCGCATAGGCCGGGATTCCGGAGCTCACCACGATGCCCGCGATGACGGCGGCGGCTACGCCCCGCCGGAGTGCGCTCTTCAGTCTCATCGTACATCTCCTTTCGTTCTGTGTATCATGCAATGCCGTCGCTGCGGCTCAGGCTCTCCTTTGAGATGCTTATTTCTTTGGGCTGCCCCAAGTCCTCCGGTATCCAGAGCTTTATCTCACCCTGGGTATCCGGCAGGTCGTCCCAGTCGTCACCAAGGTCGGTATAGCTCCGCAGGTCACTCTCCAACAGATTGGTATACTTTGTGCCATCCGGGACGGTGGTTTCCAGCAGGAAAAGCCGTGGCTTATCCTCCTCGGGAGCGATGGCCTCAAATCGGGAAGCCAGCTGTTTCAGGGACTCGTCAAGCCCGATTCTCGGCGTTTCCGTTCTCGCAGGCTCGAGCCACCAATCCAAACTCGGGAGGTCGTCCCTTTTTTTCGCAAATTGGAAGCCCATCTCCCGCTCTTGTTTCAGTAATTCGTCGAGTTCACGTCTGAGTTCTTCACTCGTTTTTTGCTCTACCGTTTCCTCTCTCTCAGGCTCGAGCCACCAATCCAAACTCGGGCGGTCGTCCCTTTTTTTCGCGAGTTCGTGGGTCAATATCAGCCACTCCTGCGGCTCTGGCGTCTGCACCGGCACCCACTCCAGATAGCGCTCTGACAGGTCGTCCCGCGTTTCGCCGTCCAGCCGGAGGCTGATGTCCTCCCTGTTCTGCTTCAGCTCCACGTCAGCGTCCTCGCCCGCCGCGTCGGCCATCTTGTCCACGCTATAGTGGGTCATGGTGTCCTCATAGCGGAAGAAGATGTCCTCCACGCCGTCCTCCCGGAGGCTGGAGATGTCGGTGGTGACGGTGGAGCGGGGAGCGGCGCTCTCAATAAGCACCACACCCCCCGGGGTGAGGTTCTCTCCGGTGTCGTCGGCCTCTACGCTGCCGGGCATGGGGTTGGCACTCTCAATGGCCAAAGCAGGGTCCAGCCGATGGATGGTGACCCGGCTGGAAAAGAAGCCGCCCACCACCATGCCGCCGGGCAGGGGTTCGGGGGCGTTCTCCTGCACCGGGGGCGGGACGTCATCATCATCGTCGTCCTCGTCGTCGTCCGGCTGGGGCTTGGGGGTGGAGGTGTAGTCGTAGCCCATCCCCTCCATCACGGTGCCGTCCGCGTTCAGACGGGTCAGCCGTCCTCCCGTCACCTTATGTTCATCGTCAGAAAGGTTCTCCGTGGGTACTTCGCCGTAGCTGCCGCCGATGGCCGGGGCCTTGGCGTCCGTCATCTGGCTTCCCGCCTTGGCCGTCACCTCGGCGTCGCCGCAGATGTAGAGGTCTCCCGGGTTCGGGTCGTCGGTGTCGTCCGACGCGCGGCCTGCTCCGTCGCCGATGCCTGCCGCGTTGCTCCCGCCCTCAGCCTCGATGGTGCCGCCCCGGATGGTGATGTTGCTGCCGGTGCTCTCGATGCCGCCGCCGATGCCTGCGCCGCCGAAGCCGCCCTCGGCGGTGAGGGAGCCGTCCTTGCCCTTGTCGTCCTTGATGGTCAGCGTTCCCTCCGACTCATGGCCGTTCTTTTCGAGGCCCGCATTGTAGTCGCCGCTCTTCAGCTCGTTGTCACCGTCCAGCTCGATGGTCGCATCGTGGTCGCCCTGCACGGTGACGGCGGCTTTGCTCTCCCGGACAGGGCTGTCACCGCTGCCATCCCCATCGGTCTCGTCGCTGACGTCGATCTTCAGGTCGTCGAAGGTGACGTCCACGTCGCCCTTGGAGGTGTCGATGGTGACGGTGTTCTTATCCGACTCGCCGGTGATGACGGTGTTGGTGTCGTCCTTGTCGATGGTCTCGCCCTGTGTGACCTTGTTCGTTCCTTCGGTGTCGCCCGCTTTCACGGTGATGTCGCCGTTGGCGATGTCCCACCGGGCCGCATAGGCCGGAATGCCGGAACTCACCACGATGCCCGCGATGACGGCGGCGGCCACGCCCCGCCGGAGTGCGCTCTTCAGTCTCATAGTCCGTCCTCCTTTGGTCTGTTCGTCTTTTGAAGAATCAGCCTTTTTCGATACAAGCTTACCAAAAAATTCGGAGAATGTAAATAAAAACTGCGCGAATCGTGGTGTTTTCGGCGTGAGTGGCGCAAAAAAGCCCTCCCGAGCGGGGAGGGCCATAGCCTGTCTTATTCAGAGTAGTGCGCCAAAAACTGCTTGGTGCGTTCCTCCTGGGGGTGGTCGATGAGCTGGCGGGCCGGGCCTTCCTCCACCACGACGCCGCCGTCCATGAATAGGATGCGGTCGGCCACGTCCCGGGCGAAGTGCATCTCATGGGTGACGATGATCATGGTGGTCTTTCGGTCGGCGAGGTCCCGCAGGACACGGAGGACTTCGCCGGTCAGCTCCGGGTCAAGGGCGCTGGTGGGCTCATCGAAGCAGAGGATGTCCGGGTGGAGCGCCAGTGCGCGGGCGATGGCCACCCGCTGCTGCTGACCGCCGGAAAGCTGGTGGGGGTAGTGGCCTGCCCGCTCCGACAGGCCCATCTGGGCCAGCAGGTCACGGGCCTGTGCTTCCAGCTGGGCGTGGATGGCCTTTTTGTTGGCCTTGTAGTCGGGCTGCTCCTTTGCCAGAAGCTCCCCCGCCAGCATCACGTTTTCCAGCGCGGTGTACTGGGGGAAGAGGTTGAAGTTCTGGAACACGAGGCCGAAGTGGAGGCGCTTTTTCCGCACCTCGCTCTCCCGCTGGGTGGCAGGGTCGGCGGCGTCCCACATGGTCTCGCCGTTCACCCTGATGACGCCGGTGTCGGGACGCTCAAGGAAATTCAGGCAGCGCAGCAGCGTCGTCTTGCCCGAGCCGGACGAGCCGATGATCGCCAGCGCCTCGCCCTGTTCCAGTGTGAGCGAGATGTCCTTGAGAACTTTCGTCTCGCCGAAATTCTTCCCGATGCCGGAGGCTTCGAGTAATGCCATAATTCAGTATCCTCCTTAACAGCGGAAATAGTCCATCTTTTTCTCGGCCCAGTCCAGCAGCAGGGTGAGTGCGCCGACAAAGACGAGGAAGAAAATCGCGGTGGAGAACAGCGGCCAGATGAGGCCCTTGGCGCTGTACTCCTTCGCCATCATGATGATTTCCTTGTTGGCGATGACATTCGCCAGCGAGGTATCCTTCACCAGCGTGATGACCTCGTTGCCCATCGGGGGCAGGATGCGCTTGACGACCTGCAGGAGCGTGACCTTGAAAAAGATCTGGCTCTTGGTCATGCCAAGCACCTGACCGGCCTCGGTCTGGCCTTTCGGCACAGCCTCGATGCCGCCGCGGTAGATCTCAGAGAAGTAGCAGGCGTAGTTGATGGCGAAAGCCACCACCGCCGCCACCAGACGGCCCGAAGAGCCGGAGGGCCAGGGGTTGGTCATACCCAGCAGGCCGGGGCCGAGGTAGATGACGATGATTTGGAGCATCAGCGGCGTACCGCGGATGACCCACACGAAGGTCTTGACGACGCCCCGCAGCGGTGCGCACCGGCTCATGGAGCCAAAGGCCACCACAAGGCCCAGCGGCAGCGAAAACAGCAAGGTCAGAAAGAACAGCTCACAGTTGAGCGCGAATGCGCCGGTCAGACGCTCCAAAATCACAGTCACAGAATCACTACACCTATCCGTTTATAATGTAAGTTACTCAGCCAGAGTCAGGCCGTACTTGTCGGCCAGAGTCTGCATGGTGCCGTCAGCCTTCAGCTCGTCGAAAGCGTTGTCCACAGCCTCGGCCACGTCGCTGCCCTTGCGGAAGGCCACGCCGTACTCCTCGACGTTCAACTCATCCACCATCTTGAGGTTTGCGTAGTCGGTACCCTCGCCGATCATGGCAGAAGCCAGAGTCAGGTCGAGGATGGCGGCGTCAGCAGTGCCAGCGGCGACTTCCATCAGGCAGTCGGTCTGAACAGCCTTGGAGATGAAATCAGCCTGAGACAGGTCGGCGTTCTCGGTGATGGTGGTCTCACCGGCAGAGCCGGCCTCGGCCACCACGGTCTTGCCGATAAGGTCGGCGGTGGAGGTATAATCGGTGCCGTCCTTCACCACGACGACCTGGGCGTTCTTGACGTAGGGCTTGGTGCAGGCCATGTTCTCCTCGCGGTCATCGGTCAGGGTCAGGCCGTTCCAGATGCAGTCGATGCTCTTTGCAGCCAGCTCGGTCTCCTTGGTGTCCCAGTTGATCTCCACGAACTCCGGCTCGACACCCAGCTTCTCACAGACAGCGGTGGCCAGCTCGGTATCGAAACCGGTGAAGTTGCCGTCGGCGTCGGTGTAGTTCATCGGCTCATACACGGTGTAGCCGATGACCATCTTGCCGTTGGACTGGATGTAAGCCAGGTCGCTGTCAGCGGCCACGGAGCTTGCCGGGGCGGCAGAGGCGGCGGCAGAAGAAGCAGCCGTAGAAGTGGATGCAGAACCGCCGCAGGCGGCAAGGCTCAGTGCCATCGCACCGGCCAGAAAAGCAGATACCAGACGTTTCATATACAAATTCCTCCTTTAGAAGCGGCGCTTCGTTTTACCGCTTTATCATGCTAAATTGTTAAACTGTGACTATAGAATAGCGCGTTTTGCCCCGTTTTGCAAGAGGAAAACCGATTTTTTCGCGTTTTGCCCGCAGACCGCCCCTTTCCGATAGGGTTTTCGGTGTATTTGTACAAAGGACAAAAAGAAAACCGCCACCTCACGGTGACGGTCAGACTTTCCGTTCAATTTATAATGACGCATTCTCAAACGCATCCCCTGCGGCCTTTTGCAGGGCGTCGATGGAGATGGTGCAGAGGGCCGCGAGGTCGGCGTCCGAGCCGTCGGCAGGGATGTCCGCCACCTCTTTCTCAGTCTTGCCCTTGAGGTAGCTGCAATAGCCCTCGCTGTGCTCGTACCACTCCTTGCCGAGGCTGGATGCGTTCCGCATCCCGTAGCTGTCGCCCAGCTCAAGCTTGGAGCGGACGGTGTCCGGGGCGGTGACGCCGCCGTCTGCCGCGATGGTCAGCGCAGGCTCTGCCATGTCGCCGATGGCGCTGGTCACACGGCCATCGGCATCCAGAGTCAGGGCCACGACGGTAAGGTCAACTTCTGCGTTCACATCCCTGTCGTCGGTGGCGGTGATGTCCGAAGAGGCATTCTCCGCCTCCACGCCGAGGCTCACCCGGTCGCCCTTCGCCGCGCCGAGGGCGGACGCATTCGTGCAGGCTTTCGCCACGGCGTCGCGGTACTTATCCACCCGGATGGTGCAGCCGGACAGTAGGTCGGCGTCCACAGCCTTGCCGTCCTTATCCGTTTCCAGCATGGATGCCTGCTCGGGCGTCATGCCGGTGAGGTAGTCGGCGAAGTCATCGGCCTGCTCGGCCCAGCCCTTTTTCAGCGAAGATGCCGCTGCCAGCGGGTAGTCGTCCCCTTTCTGGCGCTTGGTGCGGTAGTCGGTGGGCATGGTGACGACGCCTTTGCCGTCGGCGGTAACTTCCACTTCCAGCTCATCCAGCATCACGTCGGCCAGCTTGCCGTCTCCGTCCAGCAGGACGGCGGCGGCGATGGTATGGATGGTGCCGGTGCGGGCCTCGTCGGAGGCCTCGGTCAGGATGCCGAGGCCGGTCTTCCAGCCGCCGGTCTGGGTGGTGCTGGCACTGCCGGACGAGCCGGACATGGCGTTCGAACTGCTCATGCTGCCGGAATCGCTGTTGCCTTTGCGGCAGCCGGACAGCAGCAGTGCCGCCGCCACGGCACAGCTCAGAAGAGCTTTTTGTCTCTGTGTCATAAGCGTTACGCTCCCTTTCATCTCTTTGGGAGTAGTATAGCCCGACAGGAGTCTATTTATTTATGTATCTTTTTGTTGGAAACTGTGTTATACTTGTCCTGCGGCCTACCCCGCCCAGTTTTATTAAAGGAACCCGGGTTGCGGCTCCCAGCGTCTGCTTCGCTGCCGCTCGCATCCTGCTGGCCGCGGCCCCAACGGCTCCTCCCTGTTTCCGCCACTGGCGGCGGTCGTCGCCGTTGCATTTGTAAGTGGCTTGACGGATGGCTGAAGGGCCGTAAGCACTAAAAAGGACCCCCTTTCGGAGATAGCAGCTCCGGGAGGGGGTCTTTTCCTTTTGGGTGTGCCAATGACATATTGGCTTCCACATTTACCATCTTTATTATATGCGATTCCCCGCAAAAGTCAAGCACCGCACAGAAAATTTACAACTGTGCTCTGAGACCGACGTGTTATCTGGCGAAGTGAGAAATTATAAACGAAACATCGTCGAGAATGTCACTCCGCCACCGTGGCGAAATGAGCACAGCTGGCGAAGTGAGCAGTTCGCCAAGTCAAAGCACTTCGCCAAGTTGGCGAAGTGATAAAATATAACGTAGATATATCATTAAGTTGTCACTTCGCCACTTATTCCACCGCAGTATCCCTCACATCAGCGGGCTCAGCAGGCGGAGCACACTGTCCAGCAGCGTCCCGGCCAGCGAGGTGCGGCAGTCGGCCAGCTGCACTTCCCGGCACTCTGGCAGGGTGCGAAGCACATCGTCCCGCAGCGCAATGACCTGACTGTTATAGAGCAGCAGCGCCCCGCACTCAAAGTGGAGGAAGAGGCTGCGGTAATCCATGTTGATACTGCCCACCACGGCGGCGCGGTCATCGCTGACGTAGCACTTGGCGTGGAGGAAGCCGGGCGTGAACTCGTAGATGCGCACCCCCGCCCGGAGCAGCGGCACATAATAGGAGCGGGTCAGCCGGAAGATGAGCTTCTTGTCCGGGATGCCCGGCAGCACCAGCCGGACGTCCACGCCCCGCTTTGCCGCCGCCTTGAGGGCTTCCAGCATGGTCTCGCCCACCGCGAAGTAGGGCGTATAGATATAGACATACCGCTGGGCCTGATTGATGATATTCAGGTAGACCGTCTCGGCCAGAGCCTCTTCGTCCAGCGGGCTGTCCCCGTAGGGCTGTATCACTCCGTCCGACTGGGCAGACAGGGACTCAGCCTGAGGCATAAAGGGCGCATAATCCTCCTCGCTGGGGCGGAAGGCGTTCCAGTGGTCGAGGAACATCACCGTGAAGTTCCAGACCGCCGCGCCCTCGGTGCGGAGAGCTGCGTCCTTCCAGTAGCCGAACCTCTCTTCTTCATTGATATACTCGTCGGCCAGATTGATGCCGCCCGTATAGGCTGTATTTCCGTCCACGACCACGATCTTCCGGTGGTCACGGTGATTCATGACCAGCGACACCAGCGGCACCACCGGGTTGAACGGGATGCAGCGGATATGCGCCCGCTCCATCTGCACCACGAAATCGGACGGCAGGCCCAGCAGACTGCCGAAATCGTCGTAGATAAGCCGGACGTCCACCCCCTGCGCCGCCTTGCGGACGAGGATGTCCTCTACCCCCTTCCACATCTTGCCGGTGCGGACGATGAAGAACTCGAGGAAGATGAACCGCTCTGCCTTTTCGAGGTCGGCCAGCAGGTCAGGGTACATGGCCTCACCGCAGGGGTAATATTTTGCCGTGGAGTTTTTCCATGCGGGGTATGGCCCGTACTCCGAAACATACCGGCTCAGTCCCCTGCTGGCGGGGTCGAGGGCGTCGGTCTGGCCCGGCTGCTGGGCGAGGTCGGCGGTGTGCTGGCGCTCCACCGCCTGCATCCGCTGGCGCATCCGCTTGGCGGGGGCCTTGTTGCCGAAGGCCAGATAGAGCGCACCGCCCAGCAGCGGCATCATGCCGATGAGGACGAGCCAAATGATCTTATAGTCGCTGTTCTCGTCCTTCCGCACGAGGTAGAGGGTGATGAAGAGGCTGAGGACATTCAGCCCCGCATTCACCCACACCTTTCCGGCGGTGAGGGAGAAGAAGGCCCAGAGCAGCCAGCCGATCTGCAGCAAAACAAGGGCCACTGTAACCGCGGCCCTGTTGATAACACGATTGAAGAACCGTACGACCGGCAGCCGAAAGAACATCTGCGCCTCCCCCGCTGCCTTTCGGCAGCATTTTTATGGGAATAGTATAGCGCAGAGATGCGGAGATTTCAAGCTCAGGCGTCCGCGTCCTCGAAGCCCACCATGAGGCCGCCCAGCTCGGCGTAGTAGCTGCACAGGCCGCCGCACTCGGTCACCCGCACCTGTGCGCCCTCGAAGACAGCCCGCACCATGTGCATCAGGCGCTCGGCGGCGGTGGGGTTGCCGCAGTGGGCAATGATGACCTTGCCGTTCGTGTAGCCGTGGCCTTTGAGCTCCAGCACGATGCGCTCGAGAGCGCCGTGCTCGCCGCGGGTCTTGCAGAGGACGTCCAGTTCGCCCACATCGCTGGCCTTGCCGATGACCCGGATGTTGAGCATCCGCGCCACAGCAGCCACAGCGGGCTTCACCCGGCCATTCCGGGCCAGATTCGCCAGCGATTCCAGCGAGAACAGCAGATGAGTGTGGTGACGGTAGCGCAGCATCTCTTCGCACACCTCGTCAAAGTCCCTGCCCTCTTCGATGAGCGCACGGATATGCTCTGCCAGCAGCACCAGTTCCGGGCCGGCAGACAGGCTGTCCAGCACAAAGACCTGAGCACCCGGGTGCTCTGCCTGATACTCTTCTGCGGCCAGCTGGGCGGCGTTGCAGCTGCCCGACAGGGTGCCGGTGATGGTGATGGCATAAATTTCATCTGCGCCCTCATAAGCCTCCAGCCAGTCGCCGATGTTGGGGCAGGAGGTGCTGGTCTTGCCCTTATAGGTGCGCAGGGTAGTCGCCATTTCCACGGCGTTCAGCGTGCCGTCGTCGAGGTATTCCCTCTCGTCGGTCACGATCTTCAGAGGCACAGCAGCAAAATCCACGCCGTCCAGCTTGTACAGGCTGGCGGAAGAGTCCACAACGATTCGTTTCATCTCATCTATCTCCATTCCGGCGGGTGTCCGCCGCATTTTTTACGTTCGGTGAGTCCACTATATCAGTTTTTCAAAAACCTGTCAAGCGATTTGTAAAATTCTTAATATTGTTTTCATAAACGGTTGACCCCGACTCAAAAATGCGCTATACTACCACCATGAATCAGGAAATTAAACGCCGTGTCACGGCCTGCGCCGCCGGGTTTTCCCTGCCGCGCTACCGGGAGCTGCCCTCCGTGGGGCTGTATCTCGACCAGACCGTGCAGCTCGTCAACAGCTGCTTCCGGGGCTTCCCCGGGGTGGAGCTCACCCCCTCCATGGTGAGCAACTACGTCAAGAAAGGAGTCATCTCCCACCCCGTCAAAAAGAAGTATTCCCGCGAACAGCTGGCTTCTCTCATCTATATCGTATTGTCTAAAAATGTCCTCTCGCTGGAAAACATCGACACCCTCTTTCAGATGCAGCGGGCTCACTGCACCGCCGCCGAAGCCTACGACTACTTCTGCGACGAGGTGGAGAACTGCCTGCCCTACATTTTCGGTGCCAGCCGCACCATCTGCGACCTCGACCCGGATGCCGCCGACGAAAAGCGTCTGCTGCGCGGTACCATCGTCGCTGCCGTAAACAAGATGTACCTCGACTGCTGCTTCGTCGCCATGCGGCAGGAGGAAGCCCTCTGGCCGGGGATACTCGGCGACCTCGAATAAAAAGAAAAACGTCTGTACCTCCAAACGAAGTACAGACGTTTTTGTTATGCTCTGATTTTAGGTATCCTGCAGCTCACCACGGCTTGCAGCCTTGAGGTAAGCGAAGATGAAGCCGTCGAGGTCGCCGTCCATGACAGCGTCCACGTTGCCGGTCTCGTAGTTGGTGCGGTGGTCCTTGACCATCGTGTAGGGCATAAAGACGTAGGAGCGGATCTGGTGGCCCCATGCGATCTCGTTCTGGACGCCCTTGATGTCGTCGATCTTATCCATGTGCTGCTGCTTGGCGATCTGGTACAGCTTTGCCTTCAGCATTTCCATCGCGTAGTCGCGGTTCTGGAACTGGCTGCGCTGGGTCTGGCAGTTGACCACGATGCCGGTGGGCTTATGGATGAGTCGGACAGCGGAAGAAGTCTTGTTGATGTGCTGGCCGCCGGCACCGGAGGAGCGGTAGACCTGCATCTCGATGTCCTCGGGGCGGATGTCCACCTGGATGGTGTTGTCCAGCTCGGGCATGACTTCCAGCGAAGCAAAGCTGGTCTGACGGCGGGCGTTGGCGTCAAAGGGAGAGACGCGCACCAGACGGTGGACGCCGTTCTCACTCTTGAGCAGGCCGTAGGCGTTGGCGCCCTTGACCATCATGGAAGCACTCTTCATGCCGGCCTCGTCGCCGTCCTGATAGTCCAGGACCTCGACGGTCATGCCGTGAGCCTGCGCCCACTTGTTGTACATACGGTAGAGCATCTCGGCCCAGTCCTGTGCCTCGGTGCCGCCGGTGCCTGCGTGGAAGGTCAGGATGGCGTTGCTGTGGTCGTACTCACCGTTCAGCATGGTCATCAGCTGCAGCTCGTCCACAGCCTTGCCCACGGCGTTGACGGCCTCTTCGGCCTCCGGCACCATCTCGGGGTCGTACTCCTCGTCCAGCATGACCAGCATGGTCTCTGCGTCATCGTACAGGCCCTGCAGCTTCTCGAAGCGGGTCAGCTTGCCCTTCAGGTCGCCCACCTCGTCGAAGACCTTCTTGCTCAGCTCAGCGTCGTCGTAGAAGCCGGGGCGGGACATGGTGTGCTCCAGCTCCTGCACGCGCTTGCGGGAAGCGTCGATGGCCAGCGCTTCCTCCAAGTCCTTTACAGCGGTGTGGTATTCAGCCAGCTGTACTTTCAGTTCATCAGTGGTGATCATCGTTTTATTCCTCTCGTCTCAAAGAACAGGAGCAGCCTCTTCATCATCAGCCACGCACACGGGCAGGCCCGTCTTAGTACAACCTCTCAGTCTCGCTGACGCTCGACAGCTCCCCTAGTAGGGGAGCCTTTGGCGAAACCGTTCACTTTGCGGGGACTGCCAAAGCCTCCCCTACCAGGGGAGGTGGCATGCCGTAGGCGTGACGGAGAGGTTGTACGAAGGAAAGCCTGCCCGAGGACTCGGCCAATGACGGAGAGATTTACTCCTAAAAGATACAGTTTATACACAGATACTTCATTAGTATACCCAGAATCCATGATAAAGTAAAGAGGAAAAAATACCATTGTGCTGGAATTTTGAAGATTTTCGCCTTTTCTTTTCCGCATTTTAAGTGTATAATACTGATAAACTACCATATTCATTGGAGGATGTTATGCCAAAATACTATGGCTGTCCGTGTGAGGGCTGCGGCAAGCCCCTCACACTTCAGGATGACATCGTGGTCTGCCCCGACTGCGGCGCGCCTTATCACCGCGTCTGCTACGAGAAGCTGGGCCAGTGCATCCACCGCCCCGCCCACGCCGCCGGCTACGAGTGGAAGTTCCCCTACGAGGAGAGCCAGCTCCGCACCTGTCCGTCCTGCGGCGAGCGCACCCTGCGGGACGAGGAAACGTGCCGCTGCTGCGGTGCTGTGCTGCCCCCCGAAGGGCAGGAGCCTCCTTCTTCCCGCGGCAGCGGTGAAGAGACTTTCGACTACTCCCAGATGTACCGTCAGTTCGGCACTTCCGCTGACCCGGAGAAGGAGTTTTTTGAGGACGCCTTCGGCAAAGAGGCCAAGATGGACGGCATCGACCGTCAGGACTGGCTGGACTATATCGGCCCCGCCGCTCCCGCTTACCTCGCCGCTTACAGCCGGATGCAGCTCCAGAAGAGCAAAGTATCCATGAGCTTTTCGGCTCTGCTGTTCGGTCCCTTCTACTTCTTCTACCGCAAGGCGTGGAAGCCGGCCTTTGGCTTTCTGGCCGCTGAACTTCTGCTGGCAGCGCCCACCTTTATCGAGATGCTCCAGCTCTCCGGCAGCGCCCTCGCCCCGGCCATGAGCGCTTCAGCTCTGACGATATTTGCCCGCGTCTGCTCTGTCCTCAGCTTCGTGCTGATGCTGGTGCGCGGTATGTACGGCAAGTGGCTCTACCGCAAGAGCGCCGCCGACCACATCCGCCGCATCCAGTCTGAGTTCCCCGATGCCCAGCAGCGTCAGGCCGTGCTCCGCGCCCAGGGCGGCGTCAGCTTCGGCGCGGTCTTTCTCTGTGTCCTGCTCCTGAGTGTCTGCGGCAGCGCGTTCACCCTGCTGCTCGGCCCGGATCTGCAGGCCATCCTCAACGCTTTCTATGGCTGATACACCCAGCCGTGAATCTATCGCAAGTCAAGAAATTAGTGCAACATCCAAACAGCCTATTTGCGATATGCAATTCAACGCTGTTGCTGTTGCATTAAAAAGTTGAATTGCTATAAATGTGAAGGAGTTTGAACCATGAAAAAAGTCACCAAGGCAGTCATCCCCGCCGCTGGTCTTGGCACTCGCGTGCTGCCCGCCACCAAGGCGATGCCCAAAGGAATGCTCCCCCTCGTGGACAAACCCGCTATCCAGTATCTGGTGGAGGAAGCTGTCCGCTCCGGTATCACCGACATCCTTATCATCGTGAGCCGCAATCAGGACATCATCCAGGACCACTTTGACCGCAGCCCCGAGCTGGAAGCAAAACTTGCTGCTCCCGGCAAGGAGAAGATGCTGGAAGAGTGCCTCGGCATCTCCAATCTGGCCAACATCTTCTTCGTCCGCCAGCAGCAGACCCTCGGCCTCGGCCACGCTGTCAGCATGGCTAAGCCCTTCACCGGCGACGACCCCTTTGTGGTCATCTATGGTGACGACGTCATCTGGGGCGAAGACCCGGTCTGCGCTCAGCTCATCCGTGCCTACGAAGAGTTTGGCCGCCCGGCTGCCGGTGTGTCCGCCGTGCCTTGGGCTGACGTGAGCCGTTATTGCAGCCTCAAGACCACCCCCATCCATGACAACTACTTCTTTGTGGACGACATGATCGAGAAGCCCAAAAAGGGTCAGGAGTTCAGCAACTACTCCATTCTGGGCCGTGTACTGCTGACCCCGGAGATCTATGACATCCTCGCCAGGACCAAGCCCGGTGCCGGCGGCGAGATCCAGCTGACCGACGCCATGGCCGAGTATGCCCGCAACTACGGCGGCATGACGGCTGTGGAGTTCACCGGCAAGCACTACGACATGGGCAACAAGCTCAAAGTCGCTGAGGCACAGGTGGAGCTGGCCCTGCAGCACCCCGAGATCGGCGAGGCGTTCCGCGCCTACCTGAAAGAGTTCTGCAAGACGCTGTAAATAACCGCATAAAAGCAACGCCCGGCATCTCATTGAGGTGTCGGGCGCTTTTTGCTATTTGGAGATGAGACCTTGCGGAATGCCAAGGCCTCCCCTCGTTAGGAGCAACGGCGACGACCGCCGCCAGCGGCGGAAACAGGGAGGAGTTGTTGGGGCAGCGGCCAGCAGGATGCAAGCGACAGCGAAGCAGACGCTGGGTGCCGCAACCCGGGCGGTGGCATCGCGCAGCGATGACGGAGAGGTTTTGTCTCGCAGCGGCTCACGGTCAGGCTGTCCTTCGTACAACCTCTCAGTCTCGTCGCAAGCTCCTCGCCAGCTCCCCTAGTA
>ENA-ORLY01002156-ORLY01002156.1-human-gut-metagenome-genome-assembly--contig:-NODE-2156-length-19948-cov-11.106789_pt1 | contig 19948 bp, 17 predicted proteins | sample MGYA00243071_ERZ508832 | MGnify/ENA primary metagenome ERZ508832 (study PRJEB26277, sample SAMN04329777) | human gut metagenome | biome: human-associated habitat | host: Homo sapiens | place: USA... | reverse complement strand
GGAGACTGGCGGTAGACGGGAATTACTGCGCACTTCTACAAGATGGGCAGAGCGGCACCCGCAAGGGGTGTGCCGCATCCGTAAGGCGTCAGAGCCGCCAACGGCTGCGCAACAGCGGATAATAGGAGTAGAGGCAAATCGTATCGCAATGCTAACGCGGCTTTGCCGCGCGCAGGCATTTTCATTCCGGAGGCATAAAGATTGTTCGAGCTCCAGACTGCCAATCTAATCCCTTTCTCTTGGGGGTCAAAGGGGGATATTCTCTTTCCGAGGAAAGAGAATATCCCCCTTAACCGCGTCCCCACTTAAGGTGGGGGACAAAATCGTTTTAACGAATTAGTTAAACAGCTTCGCGATAGAAATCTCCTGATATGTGCGCTCGATCGCTTCGGCGAACATCGGCGCGACGGTCAGGTACTTGATGCGGGACTTAGCAAGCTCATCGTCGCCGACGGGGGCGGGAATGGTGTCGAGCAGAGCGAGCTCCTCGATATTGCTGTTGGCAAGACGATCCAGCGCGGGGCCGGAGAGAACGCCGTGGGACGCGCAGGCGTAGACCTTCTTCGCGCCGCCGACTTCAACGATGGCCTTGGCCGCGTTGCAGAGAGAGCCCGCGGTGTCGACCATGTCGTCGAAGAGGATGCACTCCTTACCCTCAACGTCGCCGATCACGTTCATGACCTCGCACTGGTTGGCCTTCTGGCGGCGCTTATCGACGATGGCGAGGTTCATATGCAGCTTCTGGGCGAAGGTGCGGGCGCGGGCGACGGAGCCGACGTCGGGGGAGACGACGACCATGTCCTCGCACACGGAGCCAAACTTCTTGGCATAGTAGTCGACGAAGATAGGGTTGCCGAAGAGGTTATCCACGGGGATATCGAAGAAGCCCTGGATCTGGTTGGCGTGCAGGTCCATCGTCAGCACACGGTCAACGCCTGCGGCGACGAGCATGTTGGCCACGAGCTTGGCGGAGATGGGGTCGCGGCTCTTGGCCTTGCGATCCTGACGGGCATAGCCAAAGTAGGGCATGACGGCGGTGATGCGGCCGGCGGAAGCACGGCGGCAGGCGTCGACCATGATGAGAAGCTCCATCAAACTGTCGTTGACGGGCTTGCAGGTGGACTGAACGAGGAACACGTCGCTGCCGCGCACGGTCTCGTACAGGGAGACGGAGGCCTCGCCGTCTGCGAAGCTCTTGACCTCGCTCTCGCCGAGCTTGGTGCCGATGATCTTGCAGATGTCCGCTGCCAGTTTGGGGTTTGCGTTGCCGGTGAAAATCTTGATGTCCTTACCGTGAGAGATCATGTTGATGTACTCCTCTGTTTATAAAAATTTTTCTGAAGTTACTTTTTCTCGTGCGCCGCGCGCCACTGTTCCGCCCAGCCGGGCTTGTTGACCTGACGCTCGCGCGCGATGGCGAGGGAATCGGCGGGTACCTCGTCGGTGATGGTGGAGCCGGCGGCGATGTAGCTGCCGTTCCCGACCGTGACGGGGGCGATGAGGTTTGTGTTGCAGCCGATGAAGGCGTCGTCGCCGATCGTGCAGCGGAACTTTTTAAAGCCGTCGTAGTTCGTCGTGACCGTGCCGCAGCCGAAGTTGATGCGCTCGCCGCAATCGCTGTCGCCGACGTAGGTGAGGTGCGAGATCTTCGTGCCGTTGCCGATGACGCTGTTTTTGATCTCGACAAAGTCGCCGACTTTGACATGGTCGCCGATCTTCGAGTTCGGGCGGACGTAGGCAAAGGGGCCGACGGTCGTGTGCGCGCCGACCGTGCTTTCATTGAGCTGCGAGGCGTTCACCTCGGTCTCGTCGCCGACCGTGCAGTCGCGGATCATGGCGTTCGGGCCGATGGTGCAGTTCTTGCCGATGACGGTCCGGCCGCGCAGGATCGTTCCCGGCAGGATGACCGTGCCGCTGCCGATCTTGACGCGCGGGTCAATGTAAGTGTTGTTCACGTCCATGATGGAAACGCCCGCGGCGAAGTGCTTGTCGGCGATCTTGCGGCGGCACATGTCCTGTGCGGACCTAAGCTCCTCGTCGTCGCCGACGGGCAAAAAGCCCTTCGTGATCTCCGCCCCCTTGGGGAAGGCGGCGAAGGCGCCGTGCTCCTTGAGCACCTTGCAGCACTCCTTCGCGTCCGCGGAGTAGACCGCGCCGCCGGAGAACACGCCCACGGGCAGCACCGCGCCGTTGACGATGAGCACGCTGCCCTTTTCACCCTTGAGGAGCGTTAAAAGCTCTTCCCCGTGTCTGGCACCGTCGACGTAGACAACATCGGCGTTTTCGGGGACGTAGGGGCGCATCATGTCGTGCGCTCGTTTGTCAGACACAACAAAAAACCGCTCAATGCCCCGCCCCATCAGTTCTTCGACCATCCACGTGAGAATGGGACAGAACAAAATGGGCCTCAGCATCAGCGGTGCTTGTTCTTTTGTCAGGGTCATATCGTCCGGCATAAAGAGAACTGCCAACTTCTGATCCATCGGAGCTCATCTCCTTTCATTTTACTCTCTATTAACGACATTATAGCAAAGATGCCCGAAAAATCCACCGTTTCTCACAAAAAAAACAAAAAATTTTTGATTTGGCGGCTTTACTTTTGCATTTTCAAAATTTCGTTTCAAAAGGCTGCTTTTTTGGTTGAATTCGCAATATTTTTGCGGTACAATAATAAAACTTTCGCGTGGAGGAGGTGCTGTCATGCTAAATATCGTGCTCGTCGAGCCGGAGATCCCGCAAAACTGCGGCAATATCGCGCGCACCTGCGCGGCGACGGGGGCGCATCTGCATCTCATCAAGCCCCTCGGGTTCGACATTTCCGACCGCGCCGTCAAGCGCGCGGGGCTGGACTACTGGTACCTTGTGGATATCAGCGTGTACGAAAATTTAGCCGACCTTTTTGCAAAGCATCCCGAGGCGGAACGAGACTGCTGGCTCGCCACGACGAAGGCCCCGCAGGACTACTGCCAGGCGGAATTCAAGGACGGCTGCTGGCTCTTTTTCGGAAAGGAGACCGCGGGCCTGCCGGAGCCTTTCCGCGTGGCGCACTATGAGCGCTGCATCCGCCTTCCGATGCGCAAGGAGGCGCGCAGCCTGAATCTATCAAACTCCGTGGCGATCCTGACGTATGAAGCGCTGCGGCAGACGGGCTTTCCCGGCCTCAAGCACGAGGGGGAAATGCTGGAAAAGGAGTAAATCCCAAATTCGTTTCAACTGCGTAACCAAATCGTATGTGTATGAGGAGGAAACAACATGAATTATAACAAGAAGACTGTTCTCGATGTGGACGTGAGCGGCAAGAAGGTGCTGCTGCGTTGCGATTTCAACGTGCCCCAGGACAAGGAGACCGGCGAGATCACCTCGGATAAGCGCATCGTGGCCGCGCTGCCGACCATCCGGTATCTGCTCGACCACGGCGCGGCGGTCATCGCCTGCTCCCACCTCGGCAAGCCCGAGGCGAAGTTTGACAAGTGGGTGAAAAAGCAGACCGAAAAGGGCAAAGACCCCGCGACGCTGACCGAGGCGAATTGGAAAAAGTCCCTCGACAAGCTGACGCTTGCGCCCGTCGCCAAGCGCCTGTCCGAGCTTTTGGGCAAGGATGTCATCTTCGCGCACGACGTCGTCGGCGAGGATGCCAAGGCCAAGGCCGCAGCGCTCAAGGGCGGCGAGATCATGCTGCTTGAAAACACCCGTTTTGAAGCGGGTGAGACCAAGAACGACCCCGAGCTTGCCAAGGCCCTTGCCTCGATGGCGGAGCTGTACGTCTCCGACGCGTTCGGCACGGTGCACCGCGCGCACGCGTCCACCGCGGGCGTGGCCGCCTATCTTCCCGCCGTGTCGGGCCTGCTCGTTGCCAAGGAGCTTGAGGTCATGGGCAAGGCGCTCGACGATCCCAAGCGCCCGTTCGTCGCCGTGCTCGGCGGCGCAAAGGTCAGCGACAAGATCGCCGTCATCAACAACCTTTTAGACAAGGCTGACACCGTCATCATCGGCGGCGGCATGGCCTACACATTCGCCAAGGCGCAGGGCGGCGAGATCGGCAAGTCCCTGCTCGAGGAAGACAAGTGCGCCTACGCGCTCGAGATGATCGAAAAGGCAAAGCAGAAGGGCGTCAAGTTCCTGCTGCCGGTCGATACCGTCGCGGCGACGGAGTTTGCCGCCGACGCAGAGCCCCACGTCGTCGACGCGATGCACATCCCCGCGGATATGATGGGCATGGACATCGGCCCCAAGACCGTCGAGCTCTTCTGCGCGGCGACCAAGGGCGCGGGCACGATCGTGTGGAATGGCCCCATGGGCGTTTTTGAGTTCCCAACCTTTGCGACCGGCACGAAGGCCATGGCCAAGGCGCTCGCCGAGAGCGGCGCGGTCACGATCATCGGCGGCGGCGACAGCGCGGCGGCAGCCGAGCAGCTCGGCTTTGCCGACAAGATCACGCACATCTCCACCGGCGGCGGCGCGTCGCTCGAGTTCCTGGAAGGCAAGGAATTACCGGGCGTTGCGTGCCTTTTAGACAAGTGAGAAAAATCACTATTGATTTTCATATATTCGCATAGATCTTAGATTTAGACAGTAACAGGAGAAAAGACCCAACATGAATCGCAGATACCGTAAAACCATCATCGCAGGCAACTGGAAAATGAACAAGACCCCCAGCGAGACCAAGGCCTTTGCCGAACAGTTCAAGGCCATCCTTCCCAAAACCAAATGGTGCGACATCGTCGTGTGCGTGCCCACGGTCGACCTTTCTGCCGCCGTGCGCGCGTTCAAGGACAGCCGCATCGCCGTCGGTGCGGAGAACGTCTACTTTGAAAAGAGCGGCGCCTACACCGGCGAGATTTCCGCCGACATGCTCGCCGACCTCGGCGTGCGCTATGTCATCGTCGGCCACAGCGAGCGCCGCGCGCTCTTCGGCGAGACGGACGAGATCGTCAACAAAAAGGTCCTCGCCGCGCTCGAGGCGGGGCTGAACCCCATCATCTGCGTGGGCGAGAGCCTTGCCCAGCGCGAGATGGGCGTGACGATGGAGCTCATCGCGCTGCAGGTCAAGTCCGCCCTCGCGGGCGTGAGCGCCGAGCAGATGCGCCGCTGCGTCATCGCCTATGAGCCCATCTGGGCCATCGGCACCGGCAAGACCGCCACGGGCGAGCAGGCGGCCGAGGTCTGCACCTATATCCGCTCGCTCATCCGCGCGCAGTACGGCGCGCGCATCGCCCGCAGCGTGACCATTCAGTACGGCGGCTCGATGAAGGGCTCGAACGCCCACGAGCTGCTCTCGCACGAGGACATCGACGGCGGCCTGATCGGCGGCGCTTCGCTCGACCCCAAGGCGCTGATGGAGATCGTCCACGCTGCCAACCAGGAGTAAGGAGGAAAATCGATGAACAAGACTCCCACCACGCTGATCATCATGGACGGCTTCGGCCTGTCCAACGATACCGTCGGCAACGCGGTGCGCGCGGCCAACACCCCCGTGCTCGACGGCCTTTTTGCCGAGTATGCCCACACGACGCTCCAGGCCTCCGGTCTTGACGTGGGCCTGCCCGCGGGCCAGATGGGCAACAGCGAGGTCGGCCATACCAACATCGGCGGCGGCCGCGTCGTGTTCCAGGACCTGCCGCGCATCACCCGCTCCATTGAGGACGGTACGTTCTTTGAAAATCCCGCCTACAACAAGGCGATGGACGACTGCCTTGAAAAGGGCTCTGCGCTGCACCTTTACGGTCTGCACTCCACCGGCGGCGTGCACTCCACGCTCGACCACCTCTACGCGCTCTTAAAGATGGCGCACATCAAGGGCTTAAAGCGCGTGTATATCCACGCCTTTCTCGATGGGCGCGACACGCCCCCGACCTCCGGCCGCGACTTTGTCGCAAAGACCATGGAAAAGTGCAAAGAGATCGGCGTCGGCAAGATCGCGACCGTCATGGGCCGCTACTACGCGATGGACCGCGACAAGCGCTGGGACCGCCTCGAGAACGCCTATGACGCGCTCGTCTACGGCGAGGGCGTGCAGGACAGCGACCCCATCCACGCCATCGAGGAGAGCTATAAAAACGGCGTGACGGACGAATTCGTCGAGCCCATCGTCTGCGACAAGGACGGCATGATCTCCGACAACGATTCGGTCATCTTCTTCAACTACCGCCCCGACCGCGCCCGCGAGATCACGCGCGCGTTCGTCGACCCCGCGTTCGACGGCTTCAAGCGCGAGTTCTTCCCGCTCACCTACGTCTGCAACACCGAGTATGACGCGACCATGCCGAACGTGCTCGTCGCCTTCCCGCGCATCAGCGTGAAAAACGGCCTTGGCGAGTATCTGAGCAAGATGGGCATGACCCAGCTGCGCATCGCCGAGACCGAGAAGTACGCGCATGTCACGTTCTTCTTCAACGGCGGCGTCGAGGATCCATATCCCGGCGAGGACCGCGTGCTCGTCGCGTCCCCGAAGGTCGCGACCTACGACCTCCAGCCCGAGATGAGCGCCTACGAGGTCGCGAGCAAGTGCGTCGAGCGCATCGAGTCCGGCAAGTACGACGTCATCATTCTGAACTTTGCCAACTGCGACATGGTCGGCCACACGGGCGTCTTCGACGCCGCTGTCAAGGCCGTCGAGACCGTCGACGAGTGCGTCGGTCAGGTCGTGGAGGCGACGCTCAAGATGGGCGGCATCGCGATGATCACCGCCGACCACGGCAACGCCGAGCAGATGCTCCAGGCGGACGGCAAGAGCCCGATGACCGCGCACACGACGAATGTGGTGCCCTTCATCCTCTGCGGCGCAGGTACCAAGCTGCGCGAGGGTCGGCTCGCCGACATCGCGCCGACGATCCTCGACGTGATGGGCCTTGAGCAGCCCGCGGAAATGGACGGCAAGACGCTGATTGTCCGCTAAAAAATCGAATCTGCCATGTTTAGAAAAAGCTCTGACGGTACACACTACCGTCAGAGCTTTTTTGCTCGCAATTTTCGCACGAGCCGCGAAGCGGCGGAAAGGATGAAACATGGCAGGATCGAACGGCCGCGCAAAGCGGCACTTCTTCGGCGGGACGGGCTTATACATAGCCCTGTTCCTCGGTGTGACGGCGCTGGCCGTCGCGGGCTATTGGACGCTGCTGCCGAAAAATACGGCGGACAAGGACGCGGAGAACGTTTCCTCGCAGGTGGAGCTGCCGCTTGAGGACGAAACGCCGCAGATGCCGGAGGCGGAGCTGCCGCCGGAGGCGGCAAAGCCGGCAGAGCCGGTGGAGGAGCCGCCCGAGGACCTCACCGTGATGGATGAGGCCACGGGCGTGGAGGACACCGTCCCCGCGATGGAGAGCGAGACGGACGCGCAGCCCGTCGCTCCGCGGCTCGTGGTCGCGCCGCTCGTGGGGGAGGAGGTCGCGGCGTTTTCGGTCGACGAACTCACGTATAACGAAACGCTTGGCGACTGGCGCACGCACGACGGCATCGACATCGCCGCCGAGGTCGGCACGCAGGTGATCGCCGCGTGCAGCGGCGTTGTGACGGCGGTGCGCGACGACGACATGATGGGCACGCTCGTGACCATCGCGCACGACGACGGGTACGAAACGACGTACGCGAACCTCCGCAGCTCGCCGGGCGTCGGCGAGGGACAGTACGTCTCCGCGGGCGAGGTCATCGGCGCGGTGGGCAGCAGCTCGATCGCCGAGTTCTCGATGCCGGCGCATCTGCACTTTTCGGTCAGCAAAGATGGGGTACCCTGCGACCCGAAGGAATTTCTAAATTAAAAATAGAGGCCACTCAGCTATGGCTGAGCGGCCTCTATTTTTAGGGAGATCACAGCCCGCTGCGCGCATAAATCGCCCGCCAACGGCGGGCGATTTCCACACTTGCGGGCTGAGAGGTGTTTTTTGTCACGCACGTGTCGCGACAAAAAACGATTAAAATTATTTCGCGCCTGCGGGCGGCAAAGTCTGCGACGCGTTTGGCGTGATTTGAGAGATTTACTCCTTTTTCGCCTTGGGGGCGGGAGAGAGCTCGTTGAGCAGGGTGAAGCCTAAAATCAGGGCGCCGCCGATGACTTGCATTGCGGTCATGCTCTCGCCGAGCAGGGTGACGGAGACGAGGACGGCGACGAGGGGGTCGATGTAGCTTAAAATCGCGGCCTCCTGTCCAGGCAGCTCTTTGAGCGATGAGAAGTACAGGCAATATGTGACACCCGTGTGGACAAGGCCGACGATGAGAAGGTTCACCCAGCCGACAGCGTTCAGCGAGCTGAGTGTGATGCCATTTGTCGAGAGTACGTAGGGGATGAGCACGACGATGGCGGACAAAAACTGCAAAAACGTGCGGTGGATGCCCTCGACCTGATGGATGGACTTGTTGAGCAGGATCACTGTCGCGTAAAACACCGCCGCGCCGAGGCCGAAGAGAATGCCCTTGAGGTCATCTGACCCGCGCGTGTCGCCGATTCCGGTGATGAGCACAAGGCCGAGCGTGGACATGACAAAGCAGAGAAATTTCTTTCCCGTGAGCTTTTCATGGAAGAGGATGGGGCAGACGAGCGTGACGATGACGGGCGCGAAGTAATAGCTCAGCGTGGCGACGGAGACGCTCGTATAGCGGTAGGCCTCAAATAAAAGGATCCAGTTGACGCCCATCGCCGCACCGGAGAGAAGCAGCAGCGGCACCTCCTTTTTGATGCGCGCGAAGGGGATCTTCTGCCTGCTGACAAGTAAGTATACGCCAATCAGCAGCGCGGCCAGCACGGCGCGGTACAGCGCCAGCTCGCCGGACGAGACGGAAATATTGCGCACAAAAAGCCCCAGTGTGCCGAAGACGGTCATCGACATAATGAGCATGAGACGGGGGTCGGCCTTTTTCATAAAAATTCCTCGCGATCTGACAGAACATGCAAACGGTAGTTGCCGACTATCATAGCACGCGGACTTCCCGCCGTCAATCGGGAAAGTAAAAAGAGAGGGGCCGCCCAAAAGAAAACCTTTCGGACGGCCCGGAGGAGAGAGATGGGAGGGCTAACGCGTCAATACGCGGAGCAAAACAGCAAATTCGCCAAGCCCGAATATGGACAAAAGCGCCACGCCGCGCAGCTGCGGCTTCTTGACGCGAATCGGTGTGATGTACAGCACACCGAGCAGGAACAGCCCCAGCGCGTAGACGACCGCGCAGTTCAGGGAAAAGTGCAGCGAGAGCAGATAGAAGAGCGGCGCGAGCACGGCACTCGCCGTGACCGGCACGCCGAGGTAGTAGGCGCGGTGCTCGCTCATCTGGTTCTGCCGCTCCTCTTCCGTCACGTTGAAATAGGCGAGGCGGATGAGCGCGCAGAGCGCGAAAAACGACATCGTCGCAAGGAACCAGAGCCTATCGCAGTCCATGCTCCAGCCGATGGCGGCGGGCAGCACGCCGAAGCACACGAGGTCGTTGAGCGAGTCGATCTGGATACCGAAGCGCTTTTCCTGTTCGGTGCGGTCCTTTTTCGTGCGGGCGATGCGCCCGTCGAAGGCATCGAGCAGCCCCGCGAGCATCAGGCACAGCATGGCGTCGAGAGGCTCGTTTTGCGCGGCGGAATAGAGGCCGCCAAGCCCCAGCAGCAGCGAGAGATAGGTTGCGATCACGGTGTAGTCGTAAACTCCGATCATAAAAAACCGTCCGATCCTTTTGGATTGCAGTACCATTATACCAGACGGCGGCGGGGAAGTATCGCTAAAATGCTGACAAGGTTATTGGCTGTGGTGTGAACGCTCGATGACGCGCGCAAAGCGCGCTTCGTCGTAGATGACCGGCACGGGGTAGACGGGGTTTGCCTCCTGCGCGGCCCAGGTGGCCATGAGGGGGATGTCCTCTTTGCGGATACAGTTGAAGCGGTCGGGGATGCCCATGCGGGTATTCATCACGCGGATTTCGGCAATAAACGCCTTGGCGAGAGATTCTTCGCTCTCGCCCTTGAGGCCGACAAGTGCGGCAAGACGGGCAAGGTGCGGATAGGCCGCTTTGCCGTAATCTTCGAGCACGAGAGGGAGAAGCACCGCGTTTGCAAGGCCGTGGGGTACACCGTAGAGCCCGCCGAGCGTGTGCGCGATGGCGTGCACATTGCCGACGCTTGCGCGCGTGAACGCCGCGCCTGCGTCGAACGAGGCCTGCAGCATCGCCGCGCGATCGGGGAGCGATGCGCCGTCGTGGTACGCGCGCTCCAAATGCGTGAAGATGGCGACGACGGCGTTTTCCGCGAGCAGGCGCGTTTGCTTCGTGTTGTAAAAGCGGCTCAGGTACGCCTCGACCGCGTGCGTCAGTGCGTCCATGCCGGTTTCCGCCGTGATGTGTGGAGGCAGGCCGACGGTCAGCACGGGGTCTAAGATCGCGTAGCGCGGAATGAGGCAGAGGTCAGAGATCGCATACTTGTGGTGGTCACTGCCGGTGACAACGGCGGCGATGGTCGTCTCCGACCCCGTGCCCGCCGTCGTGGGCACGGCGATGAGCGGCGGAATGCGGCGGCGGACCTTTAAGAGCCCCGCAAGCTGCGAAAGCGGCTTGTCCGGCCGCGCGAGGCGCGCCGCGGCGGCCTTGGCTGCGTCCATCGGCGAGCCGCCGCCGATGACGAGAAAGCAGTCGCAGCTATCAATCTTGTACTGCGCGGCGATCTTTTCGACCGTCTCGACCGACGGATTCGGCTCGACCGAGGAGAAGATGGAGAGCAGGATGTCCTGCTCGTCAAGTTTTTCCTGCAAGGCGCGGAAGTGCTCGTCCGCGCACTGGCGGCGGCTCGCGATGACGAACGGGCGGCGCAGGGCGTTTTCGCGCAGAATGTCTGCGGCGCGCAGCAAACTCCCCTCGCCTGAAAAGACCTGCGGCGTGCGCCAGGAGAGAAAGCGCGCGCCGACGGCAAAACAGCACTGGAACGCGCGGCAGAAAAACGTGTTCATGGGACTTCTCCTCTTCCGAAAAATACAGACTCAGTATACCACGGAAAAACGCACAAAAAAAGGGCTGAGCATTCGCTCAGCCCTTCTATATGCTTTCTGAACGGCTTACTCCTCGTCGTCCTCGGTCTCGATGATGCCGTAGCCGCCGTTGTTGCGGCGATAAACGACGCAGATCGCATCGCCGAAATCGGTGTTGCGGAAGACGAAGAAGCTGTGGCCCAGCAGGTTCATCTGCAAAATGGCTTCCTCCACGCTCATGGGCTTGACGGTGAAGCGCTTGGTGCGCACGATGTCGAACGTGCCCTCCTCGTGGGCTTCGAACTCCTCGGGCAGCTCCGGCAGCACAGCCTCGGCGCGCAGGTTCTTGGCAAGGCGGGTCTTGTTCTTGCGGATCTTGCGCTCGATCTGGGCCGTGGCCTCGTCGATCGCGCCGCGCATGTCGCCGTCCGGGTCCTCACATACCGCGCGGAACAGCGTGCCGTTGGCGCCGCGGAGCATGATCTCGGCGACACAGCGGTTCTTCTTCTCGACGGAGAAGGTGACAGAAGCCTCGGGCTCCTCCTTGAAAAACTTCTCGAGCTTGCCGACCTTTTTCTCGGCATAGGCCTTGACGGAATCGTTCAGGGAGACTTTTTTGCAGGTGTAGGTGAATTTCATAGTGTTGGCTCCTTTCGTTGGTGAGGAAGGAAAGAGAAGTGTTTTGCCCTTCTGTTTCCTTTTTTATATCATAGCACGAATGAACGAAAATTTCAAATGAACGATATATGAATTGAGCATTCTTGTACATATTGACAAAATATAAGGCACACGACGCGAATTGACAAAAGGCGGCAGAATGCGGCAAAAGCTCCCATTGACGTTTTGGTGGACGGGCGGTATCATAAGCATCGGAAGCTTTCCAATATCCCACCCATTTGAGCCGCGGGCCATCTTGGCCGGCGGCTTCTTTTTATTTCACGCAAGAAAAAAGCGCCCTCAACGGGCGCTTCAATAATGTTCTCTTTTTAGTTGCTCACGTCGTAGAACGTCTTCTCTCCCGGCGTTACGTAGCCGAGCTGATCGCGCGCAAGCTCCTGCAAAAACTCAGGGTCGTCGGCCTTTTCGAGTGCCGAGGCGAGCGCGTCGTTCTCCTGCTTGGCAGTGTCAAGATCGCTCTGCAGCGCGGTGAGTTGGCTGCGCGCGTCGTCGATCTGGCTCCGCAGATGAATGAGCTGCACCCCTACCAGTGCAATCAGAATTGCGATGACGAGCATCGTGAGAAAGCTGGTGCGCTTTTTGCCTTTTTTGGCCTGCTCTGCCATGCCGATGAGCCTCCTTTTTCCTTGCGCGGCGCAGCGAATAACGGGCGCTGCGCTCATACGACTTTATTATAAGCCGGTTTCTGGAAAAAAGAAAGTATCTTTTGCAAAGTTTGGCAAGTTTACCATAAACTTTTTGGAGCCACCGCAGCGGCGCGGCCGCTAATCGCGCAAAGGAGAACAGCACCTCCGCCCAGAAGGCCCATAGCGGACGGAAAAGCCGTGCGCAGAGCGTGAAGTAGCTCACCGCGCCGAGCAGCACCGAGAAGAGCATATAGAGCCGCAGCTCGCCCCCGCCGATGCGCAGCGCGAAGAGAAACGTCAGCAGCGCGAACGCCGCGCAGTAGAGGAGATCGAGCGCGCTCGTAAAGCGCCGCTTCGTCGCCCGCCGCAGCCGCACGGCGCGCAGCAGGTCATAGAGAAGAGAAAGGATGAAGCCGAGCAGGAGCGAGGCGAGAAAGCACCGCGCCTGCTCGGAGAGCGACACGCCCACGGTGCCTCAACCCCCGAACAGGCGCGAGAGCAGGCCGCCGCGGCTTGACGGCGCATCCTCAAAGGCGATGGCGTCAATGCGCCCGTCGACATGCAGCTCGCCGCCGTCGAGGCTCAGCTTGCCGATGTGCAGGCTGTCGCCCGTGACAACGAGCACGCCGAGCGACGTGTTCATCACGATCTCGGTCTCATCGAAGCGGTCGACATCCTCCACGCCGGAGACCGTCAGGCTCTCGCGGCCGGATAATTCGATGCGCTGGGGAGAAGCGGGGGAAGTGTCGTAAGTCATAGTCAGAACCCGTCCTTTCGCTTTGGGCGCAAAGAAAGCGCCCTCCATACGATAACGTATGAAGGGCGCACCCAAAATAGTACGGTTTACTGTGCGCTCACTTCGCGGTAGAGGAGCGAGGCCTCGCTCTTGCCGGCGGTCTCGGATACATCGAGCACCTCGACCGCGAGCACGCGCTCGCCGAAGTGCAGCGCGATCACGTCGCCGACCTTCACATCGTACGACGCGCGGGCGACCTTGCCGTTGACGGTCACGCGGCCGCCGTCGCAGGCTTCGTTGGCCACGGTGCGGCGCTTGATAAGGCGCGAGACCTTGAGATATTTGTCAAGACGCATGGAATTCGTCTCCTTTTCGGAAAAGTGCGGAATCAAAGGGGCTCCACCAACTCAAACGGCGGCGCATCGCGCCGCCGTTTTGATGATGAAAGAGCTTGACTGGGGAATTACTCCGCGACAGCGTCCTTGAACGCCTTACCAGCCTTGAAGGTCGGGACCTTGGAAGCGGCGATGGTGATGCTCTCCTTGGTCTTGGGGTTGCGGCCGGTGCGCTCAGCGCGGTGCTTGGTCTCGAAAGAGCCGAAGCCGACGAGCTGGACCTTCTCGTCGTTCTTCAGGGAGTCGATAATGGTGTCGAGGGCAGCGTTGATCACAACCTCGGACTCCTTCTTGGAAATGCTGGCTTTTTCCGCCACGGCAGCAATGAGTTCAGTCTTGTTCATCGTTTGATCCTCCTGAATAGTGTCCGGAGACGGGGCCTCCGGGGTGTATATGAGCAAAAAGCGTTGCCGCTTTTGGTCATCTGAGTTGTTCCTTGGCGTTGTTCCACAGCGCCATCAGCTCATCGAGCGGGAGAGCGGACATATCCTCGCCGCGCGCATTCACCGTCTCTTCCACCTTGCGGAAGCGCGCGATGAATTTTTCGCAGGTCTTTGAAAGCGCCGCCTCGGGGTCGACGCCGCAGAAGCGGCCGACCTTGACGGCAGCAAACAGCACGTCGCCGAGCTCTTCTTCAAAGTTTGTGCCGTTTTCAACGGCGGAGCGCAGCTCCTGTGTCTCCTCGTCGAGCTTGTCGAGCGCGCCGGAGACATCGGGAAATTCAAAGCCCGCCTTCGCGGCCTTGCTCTGCAGCTTGTCCGCCCGCCAGAGGGCGGGGAGTGAACGGGCGACGGAATCCATCGCGTCGGCGGTGGTGCGCTGGCCCTTTTCCTGCCGCTTGAGCTTGTCCCAGTTGACGAGCACCTGCTCGCTGTCGTCCGCCCGCGTGTTCGAAAACACGTGCGGGTGGCGGAAGATGAGCTTTCGCACCACGTGGTCGGTCACATCGTCGGTCGTGAAGCGGCCGGCTTCCTCTTCCATGTGGATGTTGAAGAGCACCTGCATCAGCACATCGCCCAGCTCTTCTTTCATCAGCTCGGGATCGTCGAGGTCGAAGGCCTCGGCGGCCTCATACGCTTCTTCAAGGAAGTTGCGGCGGTTCGACTCGTGCGTCTGCTCGCGGTCCCACGGGCATCCGCCCGGCGCGCGCAGAATGCGCAGGATGTCAACAAGGTCGTCATATGTGTAGACAGCTTTCTCAGGATAATTTATCATATATTCCCTCTCATTGCAAGGTGTTTTGCGCAATTTCCCTGATTTTTCAGGGGTTTTCAGCGCACGTGCAGGATGCGGGCGAGCTTTTCGCCCTTGGGCAGCAGCGCGAGGTCGTCGTGCGTGACGATCCGCAGGGCGAGGACAAGCGCGACATACACGATGACCGCCAGCACGACCGCAAGGCCGACGTTCACGATCTGCGTCGTGGTCGCGCCGCCAAGCGCAATGTGGGCGGCGAAGAAGCGGTACGAGACCTTTGCGCACACGGCCATTACAAGCGACGCGACGAGGGGCTTGGCAAAGACCTTGAAGTAGTTCGGCTTATCCTCCATCGTGCGGTAGACGAAAAAGAGGTTGAGCGACGATACGATCACAAAGCACACGAGCGTGCCGAAGGGAGCGGCGTGGATGTTGATGGATGGCACGGCGGTGAGGTTGTAGTTGAAGATGATCTTGACCACGCCACCGATGAGCATGGTGAAAACGGGCACATGCACGCGGCCGTAGGACTGCAGGATGGAGTTTGAAATGAGCATCAGGCAGACGAACATGCTCGCGATGCCGAGCACGGCTAAAAGCGAGCCGCCGAGCTCGCTGTCATAGCGCGGGTAGCAGAGCTTCATAATGGGCTCAGCCAGCGCCCAGAGGCCAAGACCCATCGGGAAGGCCATCAGACCCGTGACGCGCAGCGACGAGTTGATGACGCGGGACGTGTGCACACGGTCGTTGCGCGCAAGGGAGGCCGACACCGTCGGGATGACGGAGATGGTCAGCGCCGTCATCATCGACGACGGCAGGTTGTAGAGGTTCATGCCCGAGGAATACGTGCCGTAGAGGTGGCGCGTCTCCTTGAGGGTGTAGCCCAGCGCGTTCTGGAGCTGACCCTGCACAAGCGACGTGTCGATCAGCGTGATGATCGACACCATCGAGGCCGACAGCGTGATGGGGATGGCAATCGAGAGCAGGCGCTTCAAGATCGCGCCGGAGGCATCCGGCGTGTCTGTGCCCGGGGTGCGCGGGCGGTGGCGCAAGTAGTCGATGAGCATGTAGACGAGCGCGAGCACCGAGCCGACCGTCACGCCGACGATGGCCGCGGCCGCGGCGATGTAATCCTCGTACCCAAGGCTCACGACATACATCGAAAGGCCAAGGCCGATGAAGAGCTTGCTGACCGCCTCGATGATCTGTGAGACGGCGGTCGGCGTCATGCGAAAGCTCCCCTGCGCAAAGCCGCGGAACGCGGCAAGGCAGCCGACGCACACAACGCCCGGGGCGAGCGCCTTGATGCCGTAGGCGGCGTTCGGGTTATTGAGAAGCGCCGCGCACTTCTCGTTGCCGAACCACATGATGACAAACGAGAGGACACCGAGCGTTAAAAACGCGGCGAACGACACCTTGAGCACACGCCGCGCCTGACGCTCGCGCCCGAGCGTCTTCGCCTCCGAGATCATCTTCGAGAGCGCCACGGGAAGACCCGCGGTCGAGATGGTCAGAAGCACAGCATAGATGTTGTAGGCGTTGTTGAAGTCGGCGTTGCCCGTCTCGCCCAGAATGTTCGCGAGCGGGATCTTGAAGAGCGCGCCGATGATCTTCACGATGACGACGCCGGCGGCCAGCACCGCCGCGCCGCCGAAAAAGGACTGTTTCTTTTCCGTAGCCATTAAAATTTCGACCTTTTCCTTCTTAGCTGAAATAAACTGTTTTACAGCCGCTCAAGGCAGCCGAGGATGAGCGAGGAGAAATGCGGGGCGGACTGCTCTGCCATCTCGTTGACCTCCTCGCCCGAGAGCGGCTGGGGGAGAACGCCCGCGGCCATGTTGGCGCAGAGCGTCACACCGAGAATCTCATACCCGCAGTGCGCGGCGGCGATGGCCTCCGGTGCGGTGGACATGCCCACGGCGTCCGCGCCCAGAATGCGCGCGGCGCGCACCTCGGCGGGCGTTTCGAACTGCGGGCCGGGGAAGTACATGTAAACGCCTTCCTGCAGCGTGAGCTCCTGCTCGCGCGCGACCTCTTTGGCAAGGGCACGCAGGCGGGGAGAGTAGACATTGGACATATCGGGGAAGCGCGTGCCGAATTCCTCGATGTTCGGCCCCCAGAGCGGGCCAAAGTCGAAGAGCTTGATATGGTCGGAGATGAGCATCAGATCGCCCGCGGAATACTCGGTGTTCACCGCGCCCGCGGCGTTCGTCACGATCATCGTCTTTGCGCCGAGTAAGCGGATGACGCGGCAGGCGTAGGCAGCGTCCTCCATGGTGTAGCCCTCGTAGCAGTGCATGCGGCCCTGCATGACCGCCACGCGCTTGCCGCGCAGCTCGCCGAAAACAAAGCGGCCCTCGTGTCCCGGCGCGGTGGACGCGCGGAAGTGCGGGATGTCCGCATAGCTCACGCAGGTGCGCGCCTCGACGCGGTCGCCGAGAAAGCCCAGGCCGCTGCCGAGCACCAGCAGTACCTCGGGACGGAAATCGCCGAGGTGAGACGCGATCATATCCGCGCTCTCGCAGTAATCATCATAGGTGAAGTGCGGCTTGACCGCGTCGGCGGTAAAGAAATCACTCTTATTCATCGTTATTCTCCTTGTTCGGCGTAAAAGCGGGCGAAGTCCATCAGGTTCGCGCGGCGCTTTTCGGGCCGGTCGATGTATTCACGCGGGTATTTGGCGTTGAACGCGCGGCGGATCTGCCCGCCGCCGACCATCTTGGTCGAGCCGCCCGCGCCGAGCGAGAGGATGGAGTGCAGCTCTTCCATGATGTAGATGTTGTAGAGCCCCGTGCCGCCGGGCTTCGTCCAGCCGACATTTTCAAAGCTGCCAGACATGTACTTCTGGCGGTAGAGGTAATAGGGGGCAAAACCATGTTTACGCAGCGTGGGGTCGGCATAGTCCAGCATTTGCGCGACCTCGTCCGCGCCGGGGATGCGGCTGCCTTCGAGCATGATGCGGCTGCCCTTTTTGAGAGACAGCGTGTGCACCGTGATGTTGTCCGCGCCCATCGAGATGACCTCGTCGAGACTCCTGGCAAAGCCCTCGGGCGTGTCCTCGGGCAGACCTGCGATGAGGTCCATGTTGACGTGCGGGAAGCCCGCGGCGCGCACCTGCTCCATCGCGCGGCGGATGTCGTCCGCCGTGTGGCGGCGGCCGATGGCCGCAAGCACGTTGTCCTCCATCGTTTGGGGGTTGATGGAAACGCGCGTGGTGTTGTGCGCGCGCAGCACGCGCAGCTTTTCTTCGTCGATCGTGTCAGGGCGGCCCGCCTCGATCGTGAGCTCGGCGAGACCTCCAAAATCAAAATTCTGCTCCAATTTTGTGAGCAGGCGGTCCATCTGATCGGCGGTCAGCGTGGTCGGCGTGCCGCCGCCCATGTAGAACGACTTGACGTTCAGCCCCAAATCGCGCACGAGCTGCCCCGCGGCGGTGATCTCGTCAAAGAGCGCTTCAAGGTACGGCTCGACGAGCGAGAACGACTTTTCGACGCTCTGCGCCACGAAGCTGCAATACGCGCACCTCGTCGGGCAGAACGGGATGCCGACGTAGAGAGAGATGTCATTCGGTTCCAGCTCTGCCGCAGCGCGGATGCCGGCGTCCGCCGCCTCGATGGCAAGGCGGGCGCGCGCGGGCGTGACGCAGTAGAGTTCCTGCAATTCCTTTTCCGCACGTTTTTTGCCGCCCTCGCGGATGAGCGAGAGCGCGACCTTTGCCGGGCGCACGCCGGTCAGGCTCCCCCACGCGGGGGAGATGCCGAGCAGGTCCTTCGTCGCGCCGAAAAAGCTGATGCCGACGGCGTGACGGCGCTGTCCTTCTTTTTCATACTCCGTGCCGGAGAGGGGATAGTCGTAGCTGTGGGCGGCGGACTTGCCGTCCACGCCCAGCTCCGTCGTCACCTGCACGCGCTCATCCTCTTCGGTGAGCGTCACGCGCGCCCAGCGCGTGTCGGCGGTTTTGTCGACCGTGCCGTAAACGGGCTTTTCGCCGGGGAAGAGCGTGAGTAAGCTCTGCTCCAGCGCGTATTTTTCATCATGCCCAATGAGCTCGAGTTTCATGTGGTTTCGTGTCCTTTATCGCAGCGCATGGCGCAGATACGGGTTCATCGCCTTTTCACGCGCGAGCGTTGTGGAATTCATGTGGCCGGGGTAAACAGTGTAGTCGCCTTCGATCTGGGCGAGACGGCGCAGCGAGGCGAGCATCTGCGCGTCGTTGCCGCCGGGGAGGTCGGTGCGGCCCATCGAGCCTGCAAACAGCGTGTCGCCGGGGAACATCGCGTCGCCGACCAGCAGCGTTACACCGCCGAGCGTGTGGCCCGGCGTGGCGAGCACCTTGATCGTCAGCGAGCCGAGCGGCAGCGTATCGCCCTCGCCATAGTATTTGAGATCGGGGACGAGGTCGGCCATCGGGTAGTGGTAGATGCCGGTGGAGTGGGCGTCGGCCTCGCCGATGTAGACGGGCACGTCCGGCAGCGTCTTTTTGAGTGCAGGCACGGCAAGCGTGTGGTCGCGGTGTCCGTGGGTCAGCAGAATATATTTGAGCGTGACGCCCTCGCTTTTGACGAGCGCGAGCAGTTTTTCCGCCTCGTCGCCCGGGTCGATGAGCGCGGCGGACTTCGTTTCCTCGTCGATGAGCAGGTAGCAATTCGTCTGCAGGGAGCCGACGACAGTGGTGATGACTTTCATGAAGAAATAACCCCTTTCTTTACTGCTTTTTCGGTGCGTCTAAGTCGGCGGAGTCCACGATCAGCGTGAACGGCCCGTCGTTGAGCGATTCGACCTCCATGTAGGCGCCGAATTCGCCGGTTTCAACATGGTAGCCCTTTTCGCGGCAGATGGCTACGAACTTTTCATACATCGGGATGGCGATCTCAGGCCGCGCGGCGCTTAAAAATTCGGGACGGCGGCCCTTGCGGCAGTTGCCGTAGAGCGTGAACTGCGAAACGACCAGAAGCTCGCCGCCGACATCGTCGAGGGAGAGGTTGATCTTGTCGTTCTCGTCGTCAAAAATGCGCAGCGAACAGAGCTTGTCCGCCATCTTGCGGCATTTTTCTTCCGTGTCGTCAGGCGCAACGCCCAGCAGGATCAAAAAGCCCCTGCCGATCTTGCCCTTGAGCTCTCCGTCGATCGTAACGGAGGCGTGTTTAACCTTAGTCAATACTGCTCGCATGATAGATTCCTTTCTATGCCCCAAAGGGGCGGCGTTTTGGTCCCCACTGCCGTGGGGAGCGCGGGTCAAAGGGGGTATTCTCTTCTCGAAGAGAATACCCCCTTTGTATCCCCCAGAGAAGGACGAGGGGAGTTCCCCTCGACCCCCAACATTGTGAGTTTGTAGCTTGAAGAGCTGCACGCGCTGCGCAATCGGGTGCGGTGTACATGGCTTCGCCATGAATC
>ENA-ORLY01002137-ORLY01002137.1-human-gut-metagenome-genome-assembly--contig:-NODE-2137-length-20167-cov-9.161224_pt1 | contig 20167 bp, 10 predicted proteins | sample MGYA00243071_ERZ508832 | MGnify/ENA primary metagenome ERZ508832 (study PRJEB26277, sample SAMN04329777) | human gut metagenome | biome: human-associated habitat | host: Homo sapiens | place: USA... | reverse complement strand
TTGAATCCCATTACGGATTCCTCCAATCTTTTGAAATTTTGAGAGAACCAAAATTTCAAAAGCGGAGGGGCACGGGGCAGACAGAAAACAGCCATTGGCACATTCCTGCCGTTCCCGGCAAGAATACACCAATGGCTGTTGGTATTATCCCCTAATGGTTCATGATAAAAAACGGTATAGTTTAAACCGCAGTGTTCCGGATGCCACTTGTATGTAGATCGAACTGCGATTTGCTGGGTTGCTGGTCACCATCGGAAGCAGTCCGCCTGCTTCCGGTTTCTTCTATCAACCATACGCACTCCATCTAGAGCAGACATAACTATAACGATGATTGCATTGACACACTTCCAAAATGGCAGGCTGCAATTATTGCTGTTTCACAAGAAAAGACATGCTCTGGTAGTGGCTGTATTTTGCCACCAGTGGAACATTTTCCTCAAACTGCCTTTCATGTAGAATAAAGGCGTTGGAGGTGATCTTCTGGTGGAGGAATTACATGATCCGGTTTCAAAGCGAGTTGGCAGAGTTCTGCGAAAGATCCGCGAAGAACAGGGTCTTACGCGCGCACAGCTATCCGAAAAAAGCACCGTCAGTGAGCGACAGATATCTGCCATTGAGCTCGGTGAAAAGGGGCCGAGTCTCAACTCTCTGGAACTGCTTCTTCGCAGTTTGGGCGCGTCTGCCGATCAACTCTTTTATCCGGAACTGTCCGAAAATGATCCCACGCTTGCACAGATCGTGCATCTTGCAGGGGCCTGCAATGCGCAGCAAAAGCGTATGATTGTTGCATTCATCCAAATGCTGCAGGCTGAAGAATATGGAGAAAATAAATAGCAACCTTCGGTGGGAACGTTGCTACATTGCTTTATAATGAAATGGTAAATGTGAAGGGGCGGCTGAATAGCCGCCCCTTCTGTGTTGCTATGTGGTCAACTGGGAAAGATGCTCAGAAGCCTGCGTCAGCGCAGCTTCTTCCATGTCTCATGGCTACCGCTCTTGGTGTAGGTGTGGCTGTTGGTAGCCTCCTGCACATCGAGATAGTACCATGCGTTGACGTTTGCGTTGTCGCGCCAAGTCTTCATGCCGGACAGCAGATCGTCTGCCGACTTCGGTGTGCGGCCCAATGCGCGGTTGATCATCGCCATCATTTCGGCGCGGGTGATCGTTGCGTCGGGACGGAACGAGCCGTCGGGATAGCCGTTGATCCAGCCCATTTTCGCGCAGACAGCAATTTCATCAGATGCCCAATGTCTTGCAGAGACATCGTTGAAGGAGTTTGCAGCGCTCTTGATGTCCGCAAACTGCGCCAGCATTGCAGCAAGCTCTGCGCGCGTGATTGCCTCATTCGGACGGAACTTGCCGTTCGTTCTGGTGTCGACGATCACGTCGGCATTTTCAAGCGTTGCAACGTAGAGGTTGAACCAGTCGCCGCGGACAACATCGCTGAACGAGCATCTGGTCGTTTCATACGTCTTGACACAATCTGCGTCCATGACGCGATAGAGAATTGCAGCCACTTCTGCGCGCGTCACATCGCCGGTGGGCTTTACCGTGCCGTCAGGATAGCCGTTGACGTAGGCAAAATGATCTTCTGTGTTGAACTTCAGAGAATTGTCCTGTTTCGGCTTGTTGGGAGACTCAATCTGAACGCCGGAACCGCCGGAGCTCTTCTTGATGTAGACAACATCGTAGGTGTAGCCCTCCGCGGTCATGGTGCCTTCAATCACCGCGTCGTCCTTGTCTCTAAGCTTGTAGCCCTTGACAACCGGAGACGTTACACTGAAATCAGCGCCCAGAGCGACGCTTGCTTCGTAGCTCTTTTCCAGCTTCTTGCCATTCCTATCAACGTAGTTGATCGTCAGGGCGTAATAGCTGCGGCTCCAGCCTGCAAGCAGCGTATGGTTGGCAGCAGTCTTTACAATGGTGTCCTTTGTGACTCTGACACCGTTCAGGTACCAGCCCACGAATCTGTAGTTCTCGCGGGTCGGGGTCGGCAGTTCGCCGTAAGCGGCATCAAAGGTGACGAACTTGCTCGTCGAGGCAACCGTAGCGTCGTCAGCGTTGGGGTTGAAAGTGACGGTGTAGGTGTTCGCCGCCCAGTTGGCATACAGCATATGATCGCCAGGGGTCTTAACAATTGTCGTTGCTTCGACCTTGTTGGCATCCGTGAACTCTGTTTTGCTCAGATACCAGCCCTCAAAGGTATAGCCCTCACGAGTCGGAGTCGGCAGAGTGTCGTAAGCCGCGTCAAAGGTGACAATCTTGTTCGTCGGGTCAACCGACGCGCCTTCAGCGTTGGGGTCGAAGGTGACGGTGTACTTCTTGGGAGTCAGCTTGCCGTAGAGTTCCCACTTCTTGGCTGATTTGAGCGCATCGATCGTCGAGCCGCCATTCATGTCCTTCTTGTCCTTATACCAGCCGTCGAAGGTGTAGCCGTCCTTTGTAAGAGCTGTGAGCTTGTAGCCCTCCTCGCTTCTAAGAACGTCCTCAAAGACGTATTCCGTCTTGCTGAGGCTGTCGATCTTATCGCCGTTCTTGTCGAAGACGGTGTAGTTGACGGGGTAGTTCCAGTGAGCGGAGATGGTCAAGTTGCCGGTCGTGCCCTTCGGGATCTCGGTGATCGTCTCAGCGACGTCGTCCTTGTCCAGATCGCAGCGCCACTCCACGAACTGCTTGCCGAATTCGCCTGCCGCCGTGATGGGGTTCAGGGTAATGTCATCATCCTCGATCGTGTAGCTGGTCGGATTCTGGGGCTGAAGGTGCGGCTTATTCTTGATGTCCTTGTCGTTGTATTCGTAGGTGATGGTGTAGGTTTCTGCTTCCCACTGCGCCTGATACGTTACGGTTCTGGTGACCGTATCGGTAACAGGCCTGAGCTCATCGCCGACAACTTCTGCCCAGCCGAGGAACTTGTAGCCCTCGCGGGTCGGATTCTCTGCGGGAACCGGGGTAGCCGTACCGTACAGAACGTCCTTGTTTTCCGCAAAGACCTCGTTGCCGTTCATGAACGTGACATCGTAGTAGGTCTTGACGTTGACATAGACGTAGTTCTGCAGCTTGCCGGCGTCGCCGAAGTTGGTCTCGTCGAGGGCGACCGTGCCGCCGTCCTTCTTGATCTCGACGTCAGCCTTGGTCGGGCCGTTGGCTACGTCAAGGGTGTTCAGGACATAGTCATTTGCCCAGTTCTCCAGCTCGGTATACGGGATGGCCGTGCCGTAGTTGCCGGAGACGGTGCTGGTCATCTGGTTTCTGCCGTCGTACAGGACAGGTTCGCCGTTGAAGAACAGCTTGCCGGTGACCTTGTAGACCGGGAAGGTGTACTCGCAGTAGATTTCTTCCGTACCGGTATGCAGTAGCGTCCGGATATCACGACCGTTCTTGTCCGTCGTCAGTGTAGCCGTTCTGCCGTCCTTGAGCGTGATGATGATCGTGCCGTTGTCATCGTTGGCAACCGCCCAATCGTGGCAGCGGTATTCGCTGTCTGCCTCGATATAGGTCATCTCATCCGGTGTGGGCTGATAGGTATCCGACCAGAAGTTGTTTCTGCGGATGACTGTGGCGTCCTTGATCGCTGTGCCGTCCGCATCCTTGAGCGTCAGGTGGATGCGGTTGCGGAGATTCATGCCGAGCGTCGTTTGTGCAGAAGCTGTTACGTCAGCATCGGTCTTGGCGTTCGCCGTGAACGTTGCATTAACGTAAGAACCAGTGATCTTTACAACCTTAAACGTGTAGGAAAGGCTGCCATCCTCGTTCCGGGCTGCATTACCAACCTGCGCAAGCGCGTCAGACGAGCAAGTAACCTGAATCTCTGCGCCCTGCGGGTTTGTTGAGGTTGTTACTGTGACCGTATCACCGAGGAAAAGCGGTTTCGCATTTCCGACCGCAGTGATTGAAACCTGGAGCGGCAGTTCAATTTCCACCTCTTGAAGCGCACCAGTCACGGGATCAACAGCGATGGCTTTGGCTGCTGCTTCAGCGTTATCATCGACTTCGCAACCGGCGAAAGCAACCAAACCATTCTCTGTAATATTGCCTCCGTTTGTCAGTACGATGGTATGATTCTCAGAACTGCCAAACGTTTCTACCGTAATGCCCTTTTTAAGTTCAAGCGTCAGCGGCGTCTCACTCTTGGGCATTGCCAGCAGGCTCAGCGTATCACCGGCGACTGCTGCATTTGCTGCCGCAGACAAAGAATCGTAATAGGTGATGGTGTTGTTATGCTTGACATACGCATAGGTCAGCTTCTTCATACCGGCTGCTTTCGTAACATCGACGAGCTTATGGTAGAACGCTTCTTTATGGTTATCGAAAGTGCCGTGATCGAAGTCCGCAGCAGATTTTCCGGTCAGCGTCTCATACATCATGATGGCGTTGATATAGTCGCCCTCCTGATTCAGATGTGTAATGTCAATCTTTTTTACATCGGCCGGCTTCGGGTTGCGCAGAAGATCGCCGCCGTCAGCGTTCAGGTAAGTCAAACGGGCATTCTGGATCAGCGTGCTGGCCGGGATCACATGCGTTACAATTCTGGCTAAGCCGTCATCCGCACCGTTCACATAGCGCTGCCACTGCTGCGTCAGCGTTTCGACCGGTTCTTCATTTTTAGCCAGATAACCGCAGCTGTAAACATGGTAAAGGCTGACTTTCGCCTGCGGCGCATATTTCAGAATATACTCTTTCAGCGTAGTCAGGTTGGGATCCTCACTGAGCTTGCCATTGCCATTGACACCGGCAGGCTCATTCTTGCCCCAGGTCTCCATGACAACATAATCCCAGTCTTCGGCTTCGATGCCCATGCTCAAAGGATTGTTGTTATAGGAATGATTTGTGACGCCATTTTCTTTGTATCCGGAGTATTTATCGGCATCCTGGTAGGAGACCTTCCCCGCCTTGATGTAGTTTACATAGGATTCCAGATTACCGCTGTAGCCGCCAAAATAGTAGTTGGCGATCATTGCGTCAGTCGCGCCAAGACCTCTTGCGATATCTTTCAGATAGCCGGACAGTGCGCCAAAGTAGCTGTTGCCGATCAACAGGACATTCAGGTTTTTGCTGCTGTCCACAGTGATCTTGGTATTGCCCTGAGATTTGAGATTCTTCTGTGCATCAGGTGCAACAGGAGAGATCTGGATTGTCAGGTTCTTTGCGCCGGAAGCTGTGGTTCCGAATGCGTTTTCTGCCACGTCAGTAGCCTTCTTCGGCAGATACAGCTTCGTCAGCTTGGGGGTATTCACGAATGCTTCTGCGCCGATCTTTTCCAGAGTAGAGGGAAGCTCCACGCTTGCCAGTACCGGCATATCCTTGAATGCATTTGCACCAATTCCAGTAATGCCATAGCCAAGTTGTACTTTGGTGATGATAGACTTGTAAGCCACCCAATCAGGTGTGTTTTCGGCAGTAATATCAGGAATCACTGCAGTCTTTCCATCTTTGCCGAGCGCATCGGTCGTATCTGTATCTGCCATTTCAACTTCGATGGTCAGAACGCTGCCCTCAATGCTCCAGCGGTAGCCGTCGCGAACACCGGATGTCCCCAACGCGGAAGTTCCATACTTTTTAAGCCACTTCTGCATCGCGTCAGAGGAGGTCAGGAACTGTGTTTTTTCCAGACTGTTAACGATCTTGCCATTCTCGGTCGCAAAGGCGTTGTCTGCGACCTCCGTAACGCTGCCATCTACATTGACGGTGTTCAGATTTTTCAGAGCAGCAAAGGCATTGTTCCCGATTCTGGTAATGCCATCCTGCACCACCAGCGTTTCAACATCACGGCTGCTCCAAGGTGCTGCATCAGCAGAGTCATAATCTCTGATCGCACCGTCGCCAAGCACCGTCAGGGTCTTGCTGCCCTCATCATAGGTCCAGAACGTTTCGGAAGAGTACGGGGCAACACCGCAGGCACCCAGATCGGTATGGGTGATTACATTGGTATAAACCGTGCCTTCTTTTGTCAGCGTGTTGTACGCCGCGGAACCTTTCTTCACATGCACAGCAACCTTATCGCCGGTAGCGTGCGCGATGGTTCTGGTCAAATCTGCATTATCCCCTGTCGCGGGGAACGGGATCCCCGTCATATCGGGATTCAGAATGTACACATTCGTGGCTTTTCCTGCGTACCAGAAACCAACGCCGGTCATCTGCACGCCGGTAGCGATCGATGCGCCATGGTTTTTCGTACCGACCAGCGCGCCACCGACCTTGGTCACAGTGTCGGGAATGCGCACCTTAACCGAGGTCGGCATTCCTTCTACATCGTTGAAGAGATAGCCGCCGATTTCCGTCAGACCGTCAGCAAAGACGATCTCCTTGATCTCGGATGCACGTACGCCGGTGCCATCCCAATGGTTCTTATCAAATGTCTGCCCATACACCGCATACCACGGATACAGGGTATTATCACCCTGATAGCCAATGATACCCGGCACTTTGGTGTCCTTGCTGAGATCCGTCGGATAAATGGTGATCACGCCATCCGTGCTCATTTTAGCGGCGATCGTGGTTGTACCGATGTAGTCGTTGTAATACAGATCGGGCGTCAGCGGGAGCGGCAGGCGACCCTGCGCATCCGGTGTAGCAAACGCAGTATCCGCAACGGTAACGCTGCTATCCAGCTTTACATTGTCCTTCGTGATCTTTTTAAGACTTGCGAAGGCATAGTCGCCGATGTAGGTGATCCCATCATCGACTGTAACCTTCTCAACATCGTAGATTGCCCACGGCGCGGCGTATGTAGAAGCATAATCCTTCATCTTACCGCTGCCCTTGATGGTCAGTGTCTTGGTGTCCTCATCATAGAGCCAGAACACCTCAGAAGAGTACTTTGCAGCACCACAGGCACCCATGTCGGTATGCGGCTGGATGGTATAGTCACCCGTAGCCAGCTTATTATAAGCTGCGGAGTCTTTCTTGACGTGAACCGTGTAGGCAAAGCCGCAACCAATATTTCGCGCCATGTTGTCCCCACCGGGAGAAGTATTCTCACCTTTCTTTACCACGGGGAAGTCCGTCAGATCGGGATTCAGAATATAGACATTTTCAGCGTCCCTGCCGCCGAACCAGAAACCAACCGAGGTCACATTTTCCGGAATGACGCAGGTCGGACCGGCGCTCTTATTGCCGATCAGCGCGCCGCCGATCTTCGTCACACTGTCAGGGATGCGGAACTTCACCGCCCCCGCGGGCCAGTTATCAGCGTCATTGAAGAGGTAAGCGCCGGTATCCGTGATGCCGTCTTCCCACACGATCTCTTTCAGGTCGACAAGATACTTGGTGCTGCCTTTGTAGTCATTTTCATCAAAGGTCGTGCCATAGGCTTCGTCAAACCACGGGAATGCCGTATTGTTCTTCCGATACCCTTCTATTCTGGGAACCTCGGTGTTCTTGAACAGAGAATATTTGGGATAGATGGTCAGCGTGCCATCATTCGTCATTTTGGCGGCGATATCTGTTTCGCCAATGTAGGCGTGGAACAGCTCGTTCTCGGCCTTGGTCAGCTTCTTGCGCCCGAGGGTATCAACGTCAGCGGAATGATCAATGCCTTTCTCTTTCAGCCAATTGGCAAAACTGCTGCCTTCGTTGAAGCTGAACGAGATTGAGCTAAGAGTTGTACCAAAAGGACTCTCGTCATTTTTATCGATTTGCACGCTGTCCGGAACCGTCACATTGGTGAGGCTGTTCAATCCAGCAAAAGCGTTCGTGCCGATATTGGCAACGCCAGCGCTGAGAACGATTTTTCTGATCTGGGATGCGTAGGCATTCCACGGCGCAGAGGTTCCGTCCGTGTAATCCTCCATCACGCCGTTGCCGCCGTCCATCGCGGCAATGGTCAGGGTATCGCCCTGCACCATCCAGACCAGTTCGGAGGTGTAATCTTCTTCCATTCCGCAAGCACCGATAGCGTCTACTTTTTCAAGCGTCATATTGGTAATGCCGCTTGCGTTCGACAGCTTTGAATCCTTTGCGGCATAAACAGTGGTGCCGGAACCCACCGCAAAGCTGGAAGTAGATTCCGACGGAACTACGATAGCAGGATCACCGAGCACATAGAGTCTGCTCAGTTTGCCGAACAGGCGGGTAGAGAGAGTTGTTACGCTGCTCGGGACCGCGATATCAGAGGCGTTCAGACTCATGAAGGTCGCCTGACTCATTTTCGTAAGGGAGTCCGGCAGACGAAGCTTCAGATTTTTATTGAATGTTGCGCTGGTAATATCAGATGTTTCCTGATAATAAAACGCATACGCACCGACTTCGGTAATACCGGGGGCAAAACGGACAGAAGATACCGCCGTGCCCAGCTTTTCCGTGTTCCACGGCCGCATGGCAACGCTGTTGTCTGCCGGCGCCCAGAAAGCCGCATTATAACGCGTATAAGTCGGCAGCGCACCGGTACCGCTGATCACCAGCTCGTGGTCATTCAGCGTGGCCGTAATCGCGCTGTCTTGCAGGCTGACACCATTGGTCAGTTCATCACTCGTGTATACATGAACGAGCCGCTTCAGCCGATTTGCAAGATTTTCTGTGATCGTCCCCGCATTCTTTGCGCTATCGATCGCAGCCACTTTTGCCTCTTCATCATCAGCAGCATTGATGTTGCTGTACAGTGTTTGGAGCGGCTCCGGGAGACTACCGTCCGGGTCATTGTCGTTGTATTTAATTAACTGTGGTTCATTTCCGTCAGTTGTGCCTGTGTAGCAAGCGTTCTTCTGATCCCAGTCATACACCGTTGTGGAAGTTTCAGTTTCTGAAGCAAAAACTACCGTCGGCAAAAGCGAGAATACCATGCAGAGACACAAAAGCAGGGATATAATTCGCTTCTTCAATTTGCGTTCCTCCAAAATTAAAAATATCTATATGAAGCCCGCCAATGGCAGGCAGTATTTTTTTATACGCTTGCGGCTTTTGTTTTTCCTGCGCAGATGGGGCAGCCGCATTTTTTTGCGCCGGTTCTTGAATAGATGGCAGCCTTCCAGACATGCCCCAACGGACATTCCCACCAGACCTTTTTTGTGCTGCCCACTGTGACCATCTCCGGCGTAAGTGCGCCATTGAGCGTTGGGTGCCACTCGGAAGCTATTTTTGGCTCAACGGTCGCCAGATCATTGAAGCCTGCCAGCACCTTTCTGTTTGTGCAGTACGGGCAGCCGGTTCCGTTTGCGCGGGACGCAATCACTGTCTGAAAGCTGTGGCCCTTCTCGCAGATCCACCACACCTTGCGGTTACTGGTCAGCGTGACCTGCTGCGGGGTGAGCGTTCCGTTTCGTTCCGTGTCCCACTGCGCGGCAAGCACCGGATTTTGTGACGCAAGATCGTTGAAGCCGGGCAGCACCAGTTTTCCGGAACAATATGGGCAGCCACTTTGCCTTTTCGTCCGTGCAGAGACCGCCGCCCGCCAGTGGTGTCCATGCCCGCAAACCCACCAGACCTTTTTCTCTGTCCCCGGAAAAACGTCTTTGGGCGTGAGATTGCCGTTGCGTGCAAAATCCCACTGCGAAGCAATCTCCGGATAGGTGGTTGCAAGGTCGTTTTCGCCGGGAAGGATCTGCCTTCCTGAACAGACCGGACAGCCGCACCCGGAGACGCGGGAATGGATGCTTGCGCGCCAGCTGTGTCCTTTTTCGCAGCGCCACCAGACGGGTCTATGGCTTCCGGCACTGACATCCGCCGGAACAAGCGGCACATTTTTCTTATAATCCCACTGCCGCGCCAGCTCCGGATGCTGTGTCGCCAGATCGTTGAAGCCAACCAGCACCTTTCGCCCTGTGCAGTAGGGGCAGCGGGCGCCGGCGCTTCTGGTATAGATCGCCGCCTTCCATTCGTGCCCGTTTTCGCACCGCCACCATGCAGATTTGTGACTGCCATAGGTGACCGTCTGCGGCGTCATTGGGAGATTGTGCGCCGTGTCCCATTCGCGCAGCAGCGCATCCTTGTGATATTGCTTGCAATAGTCAAAGAAACTCTGTCTCATGCGCGCCTCCGTTCTACATCCGCCTGCGGCGAAAGATGCAGATGTCGGTGCTTCTGGCTGACGTTTCCGGCGCAGACGGGGCAGCCGGTGCGCTTCTTTGCATTCGTGCGGTTCGAGATCGCCGTGCGCCAGACATGCCCATCCGGACAGAGCCACCAGACCTTGCGGTTGCTGCCTGCTGTGACCATTTCGGGCGTGAGCGCACCATTGAGCGTCGGATGCCATTCAGCGGCAATTTCCGGTTCAATGCTTGCAAGATCGTTGAAGCCTGCCAGCACTTTCTTGTTTCCGCAGTACGGACAGCCATTGGTACCCCGCGTCCGGTCCACGATCTCTGCTCTCCATTCGTGACCAAGCGAGCACCGCCACCAGACCGTCTGATGGCTGCCGGACACCACCTGCGACGGCGTGAGGTTTCCGTTTTTTGTTGGGTGCCATTCGGCGGCGACGGCGGGGAACCGCGTGGCAAGGTCGTTATAGCCTGCCTGCGCCACATCGTTTGCGCAGATTGGACAGCCAGCGCCCATTCGGACGCGCGTTTTCGGAGCAGCCTGCCATTCGTGACCGTTGGTGCAGAGCCACCAAATCTTTTTGTCGTAGCCGTAGCTGATTTTCTGCGGCGTGAGGTCGCCGTTTTTTGTTGGATGCCACTCGGCAGCAAGCGCCGGATGGGTCGTAGCAAAATCATTGAAGCCGGGCAGGATTTTCCGGTTCGCGCAGACCGGGCAGCCGCACCCGGAGGCGCGGGAGGCGATCGTCGCCTGCCAGCTATGCCCCTTTTCACAGCGCCACCAGACTTTGCGGCTGTTTCCGGCCATTACCATCTGCGGCGTCAGATCAAAGTTTTTTTCCCGATCCCATTGCGCACTCAGCGCAGGGTACGTCGAGGCTAAATCGTTAAAGCCTGCAAGAACCTTCCGTCCGGCGCAGAATGGGCAGCCCCTGCAGAGCGCCGTGCGGCTGTAGATCTCCTGCTGCCATTCATGCCCCAACCGGTCAATCCACCAGACCTTCTGCCGCGAATGGCAGGTAACTGCGTCCGGGGTCAGCCCATCATTTTTTGCGTAGTGCCATTGCTGCAGCAGCTCCGCGCGGCGGCTTCTGATGCAGTATTCTTTCAGCGTCATTCCGCGCGTTTCTGCGCTCATACGACTATGGCCTTCCTTCTGTCAATTGGTGCGTGACATAGTACCACGCGATAAAATTCTCGTGCAATCCCTCGCTGCGTTTTCGCGCCCGGATGGCATCGTCTTTCTTTTCATACGCACCGAGATAATACGTTTTTCGTTTGAACGTGATCTGTGCGCACCATCTTCCGGTGCGCCTGTTCCGGTAAACGCCGGTCACGCCGCTGGTGTTGGTGGGGCGCAAGCGCCGTCTGCCAGCTTCCAGAATGGTAACGGACGTACCCTCGCAGAGCTTGAGATTTTCCAGAAGCTGCTTTTCCTGCAAGCAGCCGCAGCTTTTTGTCTTACCGCTCTGCAGGTTTGTCTGGCGTACAACCGTTTCCTTCCCGCAGTCGCATTTGCAGCGCCACAGGTGCTGCCCGTCCTCTTTGCCTGCGTAACCGGTCACAGTCAGCATGGAAAACCGCTTGCCGAGATAGTCTTTCAAAGGCGGATGGCTCAGACAGCCGCAGCTTTTCCGGTAGCCCGCTGTAAGCTGATGCAGAGGCGCGTCAATTTCGCCGCCGCAGTCACAGATGCAGTGCCAGACCGTGGAGCCGGAGGCATCCCGCGCCGGCAAAGGGTATTGCGCGGTCAGAAGCCCAAAGCGCTGACCTGTGATATCTCGCTGCCCAGGCTTGACATTTGTATTGCAGCCGCAGTCCGTGATGGTGCCGCGCTGCAAAGTGCGTGTGTCGAGCAGAATTTCTCCTCCGCAGTCACAGCGGCAGCGCCAGATGGTGTAGCCATTTTTGTGCTGGCCGGTAGGCGCTTCGACGCACAGACTGCCGGCACGATAACCAACCGTAATTTTCGGGACGCTCATTTCTGACTGTATCCTTATATAAATGAAATCGTCATTCAAACGGCGCGGATGCGCGGCATTCCGTCCGTGTCCCGGACGACAAGATATGCAAGCGGATGCTCTGCCGCCCAGTCCGGGTCAGCGGACGCTTTCTTTTTCCACGCCTCGTACAGCGAGACCGCCTCGCCGAACAGCAGCTGCTCCGCCTTCTCCCGCACCGCCGCCGCGTCCGCCGCTTTTTCAAAGGTGCCGAGGAAATACTGCTTCTTCTGGAACACGATCTTCGCCGTGTACTTGCCGCGAGTTTTATAAACGCCTCTGTAGCCGGTCGTGTTGTTGGCGGGGCGCTTGCCGCTGCGAAGTGCTTCGATGCAGGTCCCGTCGATATGCGTCAGCAGCTCCGGCATCTGTGCGTCGTGCTCCTTTTTCTGGCAGCCGCAGCTTTTCATATTTCCATAAACCAGGTCGTTGTACGGTACGTCAATTTCAGTTCCGCAGTCGCAGCGGCAGTGCCAGACGATGCCTCGACCGTTCTGTGCTTCCGCTGGGTACCGCGCCGTGAGCCGGAAAAAGCGCTGTCCGGCAATGTCTTTGACCGCGTAGTTTTTCCGGTGATTGGGACAGCGCGTTCTGCGGCCGCTAAGAAGAAGCGTTCCGAGGACTGTATATTCCGTTCCACAGGTGCAACGGCACAGCCAGCGAACGCCGCCCGCTTTCTGCGCCGGGGCAGGGCCGAGCACAGTCAGCTCACCGAAGGCTTTTCCGGTCAGATCGGCGCTGACCGCCTCCTTTGCACGCTCTTTCCGCAGACAGCCGCAGCTCTGCGACCCGCCATAGAGCAGGCTGCGCTCCAGAACGAAGCACTCCGTCCCGCAATCGCAGCGGCAGAGCCATTTCCGCTCTCCGGTTTTTGAGAACTCCATCTGACCGAGGACTGTCCATCGTCCGAACCGCTGCCCCTTCATACTGACCACCTAGTACCACATAATTTTTCTTATGTAGTAAATGGGCATGGGAGAATGCGTGAGGTTGAACGACCAAACGCTGCACTGGAACGCAAGCCACACCCAAATGGGCGCAAAAAACAGACCAATGAAAAAATAGGTTCATTGGTCGATTTGGCGTGCCGTCCGGGCTGCCTGACGAGGATTTTTTTGTTTGCGAAATGGAAAATTAGATAAAAATTTGCACCGTCCGTCTTGTGAAATTCCCAGAACTGTGCTATTATTTCCAGTGTGTAAGGGTGCAGTTTGTCCGCTTGGCGGCGCGTCTACTACATAAGAAAAATAATGTTGTGTCCCGTTGCGCTAAGCAAGCAAACCCAGCTTTTCCATTTGGTGGAGGTGCTCTGTGCCGGTGGACATGATGTAGATGCGCGTCGTGTTGATGCTGCTGTGACCGAGAATATCTGCCAGTTTTGCAATATCCTTCTCCATACGATAGAAAGTCCGGGCAAAGAGTTTCCTCAGATTGTGGGGAAACACCTTGTCCGGATTTACGTTTGCCTGCGCACACAGCCGCTTCATGTCAGACCAGATATTGCTGCGGTTCATCGGCTTGCCGGTCCGGGTACGGAAGATATGCCCGCTTTCGATTCTCGCGCTGCGCACGTATTGCAGCAGGATGTTTTGCAGCCCTCTGGGAATCAGAATGCTTCGCGTCTTACTCTTGCACGCGACGGAGATTTCTCCGGCTCGGACAGCCTCCACCGTAAAATATTGCAGCTCGGATACGCGGATTCCCGTGGCGCAGAGCGTTTGCAGCAGCAGCCATAGCCGCTGATCTTTCCTGGCAGCGTACAAAAGCCTCTGGTATTCTGCCTTGCTCAGTTCCCGGTTTGCAGCCAGATATGTTTTCTTCTGCACGCGGTACAGCTTAACCTTGCAGTCCGCCCTGCCGCAGAAAACGAGGAAGCTGTTGAGCGAGGCGAGCATGGAGTTGACCGATAAAATCGTGTAACCTCTGGTCGGAAGATCACGCTTATATGCAATTGTCAGATCTTTCGTGAGCGCTTGTGAACCGGCGTATTTTGAAAAAGTACGGACATCTCGGATGTATTTTTCGATGGTGGCGCTGCTTTTTTCTTCTTCGTACAGCTTGTGGGCATACTGCGCAAGCAGCTCGGTGGTGATATAAGTCTCATTCATATTGTTCTCTCTTTCTGTGTCCCTGCACCCGGACGCAGACTTATTATACCGTTCTTTCTGCAAAGTGCATGACCAGCTTTGGAGGACTTCTTCAAAAAACTCTCTCCTATTTGCAGCTTTCTGCTGAACATTTTTCCGGATGTCTTGTGTTTCTTCGGATCTTCGTATATCATGTTCCATATTGAGTATGATCTCCGGCAGGACAAGCACCTGACGGATACCCCTCTGCATTTTAGCATCCGCAAAAAGGAAGTGAACGCTATGACCTGCGACGAGGCTTTGTACCGCCATTATCTGAACGGCGACGACGCGGGGCTGGAGGCCCTGATGAAGAAATACGGTGACCCCCTGACCCTGTATATTGACGGCTATCTGCACGACGTTCACGAGGCGGAGGAGCTGATGCTGGATGTTTTCGCCTATCTGTTCACCAAAAGGCCGAAGATACGGGACGGCGGCTTCAAGGCGTATCTCTATAAGGCGGCGCGGCACATGGCGCTGCGCCATAAGAGCAAACGAAAGCCCCTGTTCAGCCTCGACGCGCTTGCAGACGAGCCGGACGGACGGCTGCTGGCGGAGGAGGTCATCCGGACGGAGGAGCGAAACCGCATTCTGCATTTCTGCATGAGCGAAATGAACCCGGACTATCGGGAGGTTTTATATCTCACCTATTTTGAGGATATGAGCTACGCGCAGGCGGCGGAGGTCACGGGGAAAACGGTAAAACAGATCACCAATATGGTGTATCGCGGAAAAGAGAGCCTGCGAAGGCTGCTGGAACGGGAGGGGATCACAAATGCGGAGTCATGAGGAGCGGGTCACGGAGACGAAGCGGCGCATCGCCGCAAGGCAGCGGGAGAAACGGCTGCGGCGCAATACGATCACCATGGCTTCCGCCGTGGCGGCGTGCTTTGCGCTACTCATCGGTGCGTCCCTCGCCATGCCCGGCATTGCCGCAAGCATCCAGACCGGCGATTATTCCGGCTTTGAAACGGCGGCCAGCATGTATGGCGGCGGCGCTGCCTTGGGATACATCGTCATCGGGCTTTTGGCGTTTTTACTCGGCGTGTGCGTGACCGTTCTGTGCTTCCGGCTGCGGCAGATGAACCGGGAGGACGATCAGAACAAAGAAAGCGAGGGGATTCATGGAGCTGATTGAGAACCTGCTGCAATTGCTGGTCACGTTCGTCGGGGCGCTGCTTTCTGGCATCGCCTACCGGAAAAGCCGCAGACAGGCGTATTTTTTGCTGCTGTGCTTCTACGGTTGCTTCGCCCTCGGCGCGCTCTACTGGACGCTGTATCTGCTGCTGTTCGATACCACGCCGCGGGTCTTTTATGTGTCGGAGTTCGGCTGGGTGGCAAGCGTAATTTTCCTGCGCATTTTGCAGGCGACGCTCTCCACACAGGAGGAACGCAGTTTCCGCTGCCGCAGGGCATGGCTTGCGCCTGCGTTCGGCGTGCCGCTGCTGGCGTTCTACTGCATCTTCGGGGATATTCTCTCCAACCTGATCTGGTGCGGCATGATGATTTGGCTCTCCTTCTGTGCCATTCGTGGACTGGTCTACGCCAATGGGCAGACAGGCGCGGCGCGGAATATGCGGTATTTCCACATCGGCGTGCTGTGCTTTGTCGTCTCGGAATATCTGCTCTGGACGGCAGGCTGCTTCTGGCCGGATACTTCTCCCGCAACCCCCACCTTCTGGTGCGATATGCTGCTGACGTTTGCCATTCTGGGGCTGCTGCCCGCCACGAGAAAGGCGGTGGAACTATGACCTACATTGAAAATATCTTCCTCTGTATGGTGTCCCCGCTACTGGTGGCCGCCCTGTGCATGGGCAGACGGCAGCTTCGCTTTTTTGTGTTCTGTATCGCCGGAATGGGCGTGTGTCTGCTTTCAGCCTATATCAACACCTTTCTCGCGGCGGTCTGTCATGCAGACGCCCTTGCCGCCACGGCAGAAATCGCACCTGTGGTGGAGGAAATCATGAAGTTGCTGCCGCTGGCATTCTACTTGCTGGTGTTTGAGCCGGAGAGCGAGAAAATCAAGCCCGCCGCCGTCACAGTCGCGCTCGCCTTTGCCACCTTTGAAAACGTGTGCTACCTCATCCAAAACGGCGCCGACCGATTCTCGTTCATCTTTTTTCGGGGCTTCGGCACGGGTGCTATGCACGTTTTGTGCGGTATTATTGTGGGCGCCGGGCTTGCCTACTCATGGCAGCGGACATGGCTGAAGATTGCCGGAACCTGCGGGCTGCTGGGCGCGGCGATCACCCTGCACGCCATCTACAACCTGCTGATTGCCTACGGCGGTGCAGCGCAGTACATCGCCTACGCCCTGCCGGTGCTGCTGGTAACGGCGGGAAAGCTGTCTGCAATTCGCATATCACGGAAGAAATAACCGAATATCCGCTTCTTAGGAGCCGCCTTTGGGCGGCTCTTAATTTTTTTGTAAATTTTTGCATTTTGGGTGAGAGTTTTCCCGAATTTTTGTACCTATATCAACGGCGGCATCGTCTGTACCGAGCTTAGGACGAGCGGCGGCGCTCACACTGCAGACAGCTTTGGGATCGGCACATGCGGCGGTAATGGCGGCAGCGTCACCATCAACGGCGGCACGATCATCGCCGAGGCCTCCAGCAGCGCGATCAGTAGCGGCCGGGGCGGCAGCATCACCATCAACGGCGGCAATGTGACCGCTCACGGCGGTATCAATCGCTATGAAAACCAGCCGCTATACGCGATTCCCGGAAACGGGATCGGCCCGCTTGAGGGCGGCAGCATCACCATCAACGGCGGTACTGTCAAGGCATCTTCCGAGGGAGATGGCTTTGGCATCGGCGGAGCCGGAGTTCACCACACGGCGGAAATGCACATTACCATCAATGACGGAAATATAGAAACCACGGCAAATCGCAATAACGCCGCCATTGGCGACAAAAGCAAACAAAAGAGCAGCGTCACCATCACCGGCGGCGTCATCCATGCGGTCGGAAAAGGCAGCGCGGCAGGCATCGGCAGCACCGGCGACATCCGCATCACCGGCGGTGAGATCTCCGCTTTCGCCGAGGGCGGCGGCGCAGCCATCGGCAGCATTGGGGGAGTGGATTGCAAAAGCATCACCATCAACGGCAATGCGATCAAATCCCTTTCCAGTAAAGACGGCGCCTGCATCGGCGCTGCCACCGGCGGAAGCGTCGGAAGCATCACCATTTCGGACGCAGAGCTTCCGCTTCTCAGCAGCAATAAAATTCTGATCGGCTGGGACGCAGACTCGCCGGGCGGGAAGCTCACCATCCGAAACTGCCACGTTGCATCCACGGACGAACTCACCACTCGTACCGACGGGATCCGCGTGGGCAGCAACAGCGAGCTCGTCATTGAAGAAAGCGAGATCAGGCTGCCGCATTTTAGAAGCATTCGCGTCGGCGGCAATGGGAGCATCGCCGTTCGGGATTCCGATCTGCACACCTACGGCATTTTTATGGACGAAAACGCGAAATCACCGAATGACGCAAAGACACTGAAAAGACTGGAGATCACGGACAGCACCGTGTTGACGGGCGATATCATCGGCGCTCGTGGAGAATATTCTTCCGTTGAAGCGATCGTGATCCGCGGCAGCATCATCCGCCTGAACGACGAGTACACCTATAATCGCTGCACGATTGGCGGCGGCGAAAAGGCTTCCTTTGGCAGCATCGACATTCAGGACAGCCAAATCGATAGTAGGTCTTCAGTCAACGCGGTTATCGGCAACGGTACACAATCCCAATCCTATGGTGAAAGCCGTATCCGCATTGCGAACAGCCAGGTGTCCGTTCGCAATGAATTGTTCGGCCCCGCCATCGGCGCGGCGTATGGCTCAAGTGGAGGCCAGATAAATATTCTTATTGAAAACAGCACCGTGACCGCAAAGGGCGGCAATTTGAGGTCTGGTACCGACTATATTCCCGGCATCGGGAAAAACTCGTCTGGCAGAGCTTCAGAGATTGGAAAGATTCAAATTCTGAACAGCACGGTGGAATCCTTCCGGCTTGAGGAAAAGGACGGCACAAACTATGTCTATGACAAGCTGCACACAAAGGAGCTGCCCGGTATTCCGGCGGAAAACATCACCATCTGCGGCAGCACCGTCAACGGAAAGACCATTGACCATAGCCCTGACGAGTACGGCAAATGCGCACTCTGCGACAAGTATGATCTTGGATACTGCTATGAGCATGGGCTTTTGACGCTCGAGGGGCTGACGGACTGCGCCCATGACGGCAGCGAAAAGAAGCTGACGGGGCTTTCCCATCAGACGGGCGAGAACAAAACGAAGCAGCTTACGGAGAACACGGACTACACCGCCAGCTATTCCAACCATGTATATCCCTACACCCTCAACCCCAGCGACGCGGGCTTTGACCCGGAAAAAGCCCCCAAGGTGACGTTGTACGGCACGGGGGACTACTGCGGCAAGGCTGAGCACTATTTCACCATCAGCGGAGACGCGCAGCCCTCGTATACCGTAAAGTTTGATACTGCCGGCGGCACGAGTATCAGCAATAAAACCGGCGTCAGGTGGGAGCAGCGCGTGCTGGACGGTGTGGAGCCTCCCACCAGAACCGACTATGAGTTCCGCGGCTGGAGCTGTTCCGGCAAACCCGTGTTTCCCGGAACCACCTATGCGGATCTTGCGGGAGATAAAAACGTACAGAGCATCACGCTGACGGCGCAGTGGGCGGCGGCATGGTATCCGGAGGGTGAAATTAAGATTGAAGGTGAGGACACCGTATGGAATGGCTTCGAAAGCGACTATTCCGCACGGTTTTACAACACGGAGCAAACTGTAACCATCTCCGCTCCGAAATCCGGCGGTAAGCCGGTGGAGATTGGCTATCTGATCACCGATGAGGACCTCACGAAGGCCAGATGCACAAAACGAGACTTTACCCCTTACACCGAGCCTCTCAAGCTGAACACGGACGGTCAGCACATCGTTTATGCGAAGCTCACCAACGCAGAGGGCAATGTCACCTATCTCAGGACAACAGGCCGCATTGTGATTGACACCACGGCCCCTCAGATCAACGGCATTGAAGATGGTAAAACGTATTATGTAATTGATGGTGAAACGGTTACTGCATATCCTATAAGTGATGTAACAGCCATAGATATGAATCTTGATTCCTTCTCGGTAAACGGAAACCCCATTTCGATATCCGATGCCGACAAAACCAAATCAGTTTCGTTTAGCGCTCCTTATGAAGAAAGCTGCACATATAAGTTTATCGCGACCGACAAGGCCGGAAACGTAACGGAGAAAACGGTCAATCTTTATTACAACGACAAAGTGGTCTCTGTCACCGGCGTATCGCTGAACGAGAGCAGCATCACCCTTGATGTGGGCGGGAGCAAGACCCTGGCCGCCACCGTGACGCCGGAGAACGCCACCAACAAAAAGGTGCGCTGGACCTCCGACAACGAGACTGTCGCCACGGTTTCCGAGGACGGCGTTGTCACCGCCGTGGCAGGCGGGACGGCTGTCATTACCGCCACCACACATGACGGTTTGTTCACTGCCACCTGCACGGTGACGGTCAATGCCCCCGATGCTGCACCCACCATCACCACGGACACCCTGCCGGACGGCAAGGTGGGCGAGGCATACAGCCAGACCCTGACCGCCACCGGCACAGCACCTATCACATGGAGCATTGACGGCGGTCTGCCTGCCGGTCTGAGCCTGAACGCGGATACCGGTGAGATCAGCGGCACGCCTACTGCGGACGGCACCGCCAAATTTACCGTCAAGGCTACCAACAGCGCGGGCAGCGATACAAAGGAGCTGTCTATTACGATAGCCAAGGCCGCGCCTGCCGAGTATACCGTCACCGTGACCAGCGGTGGCAACGGAACGGCTTCTGCATCTCCCGCAAAGGCTGTTGCCGGTGCGGAGATCACTCTGACCGCCATGCCCAACGAGGGCTACCGCTTCAAGGAGTGGGAGGTCATCAGCGGCGGCGTGACAATCGTGGACGACAAGTTCACCATGCCGAACAACAACGTGGAGGTCAAAGCAATTTTCGAGGAGGATACGCCTCCC
>ENA-ORLY01002135-ORLY01002135.1-human-gut-metagenome-genome-assembly--contig:-NODE-2135-length-20181-cov-3.372463_pt1 | contig 20181 bp, 12 predicted proteins | sample MGYA00243071_ERZ508832 | MGnify/ENA primary metagenome ERZ508832 (study PRJEB26277, sample SAMN04329777) | human gut metagenome | biome: human-associated habitat | host: Homo sapiens | place: USA... | reverse complement strand
TTCCGGAATTTCGTCCAATTCAGAAATTTCACGGCATTCCATTATAGTATGCTTTACCTGCCGTAAATTTGAGAGTATAAACTCCTTTAATTCCTCAACACAAAAAAGATACGCAGCCTTTTCACAAATACGGATATCGCCGATCGTGGAACGAGAAATTCCAAGATTCAACACAGCCCCCAAATAATCTCTGTGTGTTAAAGTATCCGCATACTTTTCGTGAACCGGGGAAATACGAATACAGCAAATTGGAAATGCTTGATCATACGCATCTACAAAATCAGCCGGGAAAAAACCGGCCATTTTTGAATCACAATCTTTATGACCACCCCACATACGAAGTACAACCGATGGAAACATCTTTTGATTCTGCAGTAAAGCAGACATCTCACCTGTTGTGAGAAACTCCGTAAAAGAAGGATAATCGTTGTAAATGGTTCGATGGTATAAGTCCTGTACATGCTGCAAAAAGAAGTGTTCCTGCTTTGTTCCCATGATTAAAACTCACGATTTATCGTAGGCATCTTTGCCGAACTACCATCAAGCCCTAACGGGTCCCCGCTGATATCTACATTTTCCGGTGTGAAAATGAAAATATATTTTGAAATCTGGTGATACTGTCCCTTGATTGAATAAATACATCCGGATATAAAGTCCATAAATCTCTGTGCATCATCCGGGTCAAAACCCTCCAAATTTACAACAACCGGCCGTCCGGAAAGTAACATATTACATATGTTCTGGGAGTCATCAAAAGTTGTCGGCTTAATGATGCTGACTTCCATCATCGTGCGGTTCATCGGTACAACTTTTGGCTTAGACCCTAAAAATCCACTGCGCTGCTTTGGTGCCGGCTCCTCATAGTCATTCTCCTGCGAAACAGGCTGTCTTTGTGTTTTTACCGGTTTTGCCTTTACCGGCTCCTCCACATACTCCTCTTCATATTCGTCATCAAAATCATCTGGAATCTTAAAGAAATTTAAAATGGAATCTAAACCCATATCTTCTCGTTCCTTTCTATAAGTATTGTCTATTTCCAAAAATGCCGGTTCCTACACGTACATAAGTAGCGCCCTCTTCTATCGCTACTTCGTAGTCTCCGGTCATTCCCATGGAAAGTTCGTTCATATTAATATTATCAATGTTTTTGCCATTAATGTCAACTAGTAATTTATGCAAATTACGAAAATGAACACGATTTTCTTCCGGATTTGAAACGTTTGGTGCAATTGTCATAAGACCATGAATTTTCACATTTGGATAAGTAGAAATTTCACGTATGGCTTCTTCCACTTCTTCCGGCATAAATCCATACTTTGATTCCTCTTTTGCCATATTAACCTCAATTAAAATATCTGAAGTAATATTCCTTTTTTCGCTTTCTAACTGTATTTGTTTGGCAAGTCTTATTGAGTCGACAGAATGGATTCGTTTCACCCTTCCAACAACCTGCTTTACTTTATTTCGCTGTAAATGACCAATCATATGCCATTTTATATTGTCTGGAAGCACTTCCATTTTATCACACATTTCCTGAACCTTGTTTTCCCCGAAGGTATCCTGACCAGCTTCGATTGCCTCCTCAATTAAAGAAATCGGCTTTGTCTTGCTGACAGCAACAAGACGCACATCTTTGGGATCTCTTCCAACTCTTTTACATGCTGCTTCTATATTAGCTTTTACCTGCTCTAGGTTTTCACTTACCATTTTCAATTTCTCCTTTTAATAGATGATCTGGTTTTCGGTTACAAGACCTGCATTTAAAATAATGCGATCGTAGGCGGACAATCCGTAGTAGGTACCCGTATTAATAATATAGTAGTTATGATCGCTCGTCTCACTTAAAATATCAATCTGGCGGAAAATACAATATCCTCTGTTTACACTGTACACACCAGTAAGCGGTGCTGACACAGCAATCAAATGGCGATTTGTTGGATCAGTTGTAATTGTTTCAGATGTGCCATCCTCACTTTTTTCTACACTAGCACCAATCAGATAATCCTCCGTCGTAAGTCCAGATGCAGAAATATAATAGCTGTTTCCCTGCTTTGCATAAATAGAAACTTTTGTAAATACAGCCTTTGCACTGCCGTCAGACTGAATTACTTCCTTATATACACCTACACCTTTTTCTTCTGAATTGATAACATATTGTTCTGGCACAACAAGAAAATCCTTGCTAAGCACTGCTGACTTTGGAATCTTGTAGCCTTTAATATCATCCTCTGCAATCTTAAAATCAAGATAACGCTCCGTCAGATAGCTTGAACCATATTTATTTAATGAAACTGTTGCCATTGAAGTGCCATCAGATGCAGTGTGAAGATAAAAGCTTCCATTTACTGTTACACCAATTGATGTTAATTTAATAGAAAGATATTTTTTATTTCTATAACGGGCAGCATCAGTGTCGCTTATTGGAAATGTAATGCAAAAAGAATCATCAGAAACAAGCTTATAGGCAAAATCGCCTTTCTTTCGCTGTTCTCCATTTGCGTACACCTTCATAGAATATGACTCTTCATCGAAACATGAACGCGTCACATCTTCTGGTGTATATCCATCATATGTATCTGTTCTAAATAACACATAACCACTTTGATCGCTCTTGACACAGTATGCATCTTCTGATGAAAAGCTGTCAAGTGCATCAGATGCTACCATCAAATACGCATCCAGAACGGAAACTTCCAAATCATTTTTGTCCTGATAAGCTAGTGAAAAATTAGAATCAAGATCATGCCGCGCTGCCTTTTCAAGCTTTGTTTTTAACGTACTGATACTTGAGGTGCTTAGTATCTGCGCACTGCTGTATTCCTTTAAAACTGAGATCAGCAGTTCGATTTCTTCCTTTGAAAAATTAACGGGATGCTTTTTGGTACTTGTGGCAAGTGCCATCAGAAAGGGCAGCTTATCCTGATCGGAAAGCTCCTGCATTTCAAAAACAAGCTTTTGTAAAAAATCCAGTTTATGTGGGTCAATCTGATGCAGACGCTGGTCTGTCATCCATGTTTTGTTTGGCATCGGATGAAAAAGCCTCCTTAAATCTTTGATAGCTTTCTTTTTGCGCGGGAGAAAGCATAGAACCGAGGATGGATTCCATGGCAGAGTTACCGGCAGATGCAGTTTTTTGCCCGGATATTGCAGAATTTTTGGATTCGGAATCTGCTGTAGATGCATCAGAATCCGCAGATCCGGAAGCTGCTGCAGAGACAACGGAATCCGAAGAATTGGCAGCTGCTGTAGATGTAAATGATTCTGAGGATACGGAATCAGATGCAGCCCCGGACATATGCTGCATGGCAGAGAATACCTCAAACATGTGGGAGAGCGCATCAGGATCGGTACTGTTTCCGTTTCCGTCAAATGGCATGGCATCCGGCGGAAGCATTTGCAGGATCGTCTGCATTTTCTCCATCATCTTCATGGACTGCTTCATCTGCCGGAGCTGGGAAAACAGCTTTTTCTGTTGCTGGTTGCAAAAAGGCATGGCACTGTCGAAAAAAGTATCCAGTCTGTCCACGGCGATCGAAAAGTCATGTATCTTTGTATGGGGCAGGCGGGAGAGACAATATTCCAGCTCACGCATTTTGATCAGTGTGGCAGCGATGGGCTGCAGCTGATTGGATAAAAGAGGAAGTGCCAGCTTTAAGAGCTGGATCTCATTTGTGGTATATAGGGTATCAAATGTCAGGATCGTATCATTATATTCCATAGAAGCCTCCGGTTTATCTTATGCGCTGGCTTTCAGAATATGTCAGATCTTATGTAGGAAAAATCACATGAAAAAGGAGGCCGAAGCCTCCTTTTGCTGCAGGTATTAGCAGAAAGAATGATTGCCGCCACAGCAGTTGCAGAGGATCAGAAGAATGATGATCCATTCGCAGCAGTTGTTGTCACCACCGAATCCACCGTTACCACAGCCACAGCCGTTATTGTTACCGCAGCCGCCACAGCAGAATAACAGGATCAGGATCCAGATCCAGCTTCCGCAGCCATTGTTTTTCTGTTCGCAGCATCCACACTGACTAGCTGTTAATTCACTCATATAGGAGCCTCCAAATTTGATATTTATGTTTTATACTATGAAAAGCATAAAAAGGTGTGACAGAAATCTTGAATTTCTGACCGGATAAAGTTAAAATAGGAATTATGGATAACTATGTGATAAAGGAACTGAAACGAAAATATGATCTGACAAAGGACGAAGACGTGCTTGCATTATATGCAAAGCTGCAGTCCGGTGAGTATGATCTGTCGGGAACAGAAGGACGCCGGTTTGATGATGAGGTTTACGAGCTTGCCATGCAGGCAAGGGAAAGGCAGCGTCAGAACCGGAGCGGGAGCAAAAAGAAAATCACGCGAAGCAGTGGGAAACAGGATAAGAAAAAAAGCCGAAGAAAAGTCGTTGTGCTGACAAGAGGCGAGCTTCGGGCAAGAAGGCTTCTGACTGCAGTGCTGGTGGTGGCAGCCATGTCCTGTCTGGCATATTTCGGAATTTATTATTATGATTCTTATAAAGCACAGCAGCTATCCGCGCAGCTTACCGAGAAGAAAAATGATGCTGCAGTAAACCGGATGTATGGGCAGACACAGACAGTTCAGGAGAATGCGGACGGACAGCAGATCACGCTGACTGTGCTGGATGAATATAAAAGCTTATATAATCAGAATAAAAATCTAATCGGATGGCTGGAAATTGCCGATACAAATATTGATTATCCTGTCATGCAGACAGCAGACAATGAATATTATCTGGATCATAACATCAATCAGGAAGAGGACAAGAACGGAACGCTCTTTTTGGACAGTGCATGTGATGTTGTAAAGCCGAGTACGAATTTTATCATATACGGACATAATATGCGTTCCGGAAATATGTTCGGAAATCTGGATAAATATAAATCAGAGTCTTATTATAAGGATCATCCGATGATCCGGTTTGACACGATTTATGAAAAAGGTACTTATCAGGTCATGTATGCGTTTATGTCCCATATTTATAAAGAGGATGAGATCGCATTTAAGTATTATCAGTTTATCGACGCTGCATCAGAGCAGGAATTTGATTCCGATATGCGAAGCATGCAGGAAATGGCATTGTACGATACCGGCGTGACAGCACAGTACGGAGACCGTCTTCTGACGCTGTCTACCTGTGATTATGAAGAAAGTGACGGGCGCTTTGTTGTTGTGGCAAAGCGTATGGAATAAATTTTGAAATAAAGAGGAGAGCAAAATGGCTAAGACAAATCATAAAAAGAAAATGAAGAAGATGGGCAGAAGCCGGATGAGACGGGCGGTGATGGGAACGCTTTCCGCAATACTGATGATCTCCGCGATCATTGTGGCACTTGTTCCGATCCCAGAATCCCGTGCAGATTCTGATCCGACGGATCTGATCGCTGCGGCGACAGCCAATCCGGACACATACATACCTGCTTATACGAATACGGGAAATTATCCGGTATATGCCAGCGGTGATGGCAATTTCAGAGCTGCTTACGGAAGTAACGGCGGCTCCATGACCGGTGTCATTGTATATTATGATCAGAATAATGTCATTACCGGAGCAACGCTGGAGATCCCGGATGAGATGCCAGCCTTTTTGTACAATAAAGATACAAGCAGTTATATTGCGGTTAACGACAGAAGAGAGTTCTTATTCTATACGTCACAGGAAGCAGCAGATGCTGTGTATGATGAAAACGGCGCTTTGGTAAGCCCGGCGCAGAACCAGATCCTTTCTCCGTGTACTTATGATACACAGGGCGCATGGCAGGGTATGCAGCTTTATGTGGTACCGGGCGCAGCACTTGGTAATGTGGAACTGGTTTCCGGTAATAGCGTCGCTTATGCGGCAAGCAACCAGTTGATCATACCGGTACAGTATGTCGGCAGTACAAGATACGAAGTGGATTTAAATAATGTGACCTCAGACGGCGTGGACGGTCAGTATGTAAGTGATGGTGTCGGTGTCTTTGAAGGCGCGACCAACTTCTCCAGACTCGTTGTACCGGAGCGTATCCTTGCAATCGGTAACAATGCGTTTAAGGGCTGTCAGATGCAGTCCATTAAGATTGAAAACGGTGTCAACAGCATCGGTAACAATGCTTTCCAGAATTGTAACCAGCTGACAACTATCGATTTTACAGAACCGACCAATTTAAAAGAAATCGGTGATTATGCTTTTGCGGGCTGTACGTATCTTGGTGCGGTCAAAGTACCGGATCAGGTAACAAAGCTTGGAAATTACTGCTTCAAAGACTGTACGAACCTGACAGCGATCAATATTAACGGTGTCAGCGAGGACGGCAATACTTCCCTGACAACGATCGGTAACGGACTGTTTTACAACTGTATATCCCTTTCGCAGGTTATATTCCCGGAGCGTGTCAGCAACATTGACAGTGTGCATTATACCTGCTATGGCTGCAGCAGCATGACTTACCTGGGACTGCCAAACAATGCAGGTTCTACGGATCAGATATTCAAGTATGATAATGTGACGGGCTGTAACAGTCTTGACACGGTAAAGGTTCCTGCAAGAGATCTGAAGCTTGATTGCGGATGCGCTGCCAATACAGGTAGTGGCTATGATAATATTTATACAGGCGGTAAAGATATTTTCAGCAGTGAAAATCTTGGTAAAAATTCAGCTTTTGAAGGAGACTATGAAGTCAGCGATCAGTTCTGCATTCTGGCATACTCCCAGTCTTATGCACATAGCTATACGCAGAAGCATGATCTGGCATTCGGTTATCTGGACAGTGGTTATGAAGGCTGGTATGAAAAGCTTGTAGACGGCTATGCTTTCTGTGTCAATGAAAATAACGAATTGATCCGATTTGAGAAAAAGGATGAATCCAGTGATGGGGCAAATGTTATCATTCCGGATAATATTGCAAAATACCATGTAGCAAGAATCGCAGCAGATACCTTCCAGAATAATACGGCTATCAAATTCCTGTATATTCCGGCATCTGTATCCTCCATTGATGCCAATGCATTTTCCGGTTGTACTTCGCTCCGTACTGTGAAGTTTGACAATGCAGCATCTGTGCAACAGATCGGGCAGGATGCATTCAAAACAGGTGTGACACTTGCCGATGTTGATAAAAACGGAGATGGCGTTCCGGAAGAAAATCTGTGCTTTATCGGAGATATTTCTTCTGCAAGTGTTCCTTTTACTTATGCAATGAGCACGGCAAATAACTATAATGCACCATCCGCACCGACGCAGTATATCAGATATTGCAGCGATTTCCCGCAGAACCTGCAGATCCAGCTCGTTGTCAAGAAAAATGCCAATACCAACGAGGTTGATTCCGCAACTCCGATGCTGGCAGGTATTCCGACAGAGAATCAGTTAAAGGGAAATGAAAGCTACAGTTTAAGCACCTATACGGGAAGCAGTAAATATGTCCGTACACAGCAACAGGAAAATGATATTGTTGCAAGCGCGAACAGCAAGTATAGAAACAATCTGAATAATCCGGATACAGCGATCGACCTGACGGAAGAAGAGCAGGGTGTTATCGATGCGGTATATCATGTGCATGTACCGGACGGTGTTACTGCACTGAAGGAGGATTTGTTCCAGAATAATACCACCGTACAGAGCGTGATCTTAGATACTGTAGCGGAGATTCCGGATCAGGAATTCGATGGCTGTACGAGCCTTAAGACATTTATTATGAAAGAGAGCGGTGCTGAAGGCGGGGAAGTGATCGGAAAACGTGCTTTCAATAATTGTACCGCCTTAACGGAAGTGACTCTGCCGGGAACTGTCAGCACCTTTACGGAAGTACCGTTTGCAGGCTGTAAGGAGCTTACAGATGTCGGATTCACATCACCGGGCGGATATGCCTGTGCTGACGGACTGCTTTGCAGTGTGGACGGAAGCGGTAACAGAACCGGTGTGGTAGAATGCCTGGAGTCAAGAGGTACTAAGATCGGCGCTTCCAAGATCAGTTCCTCAGAGCTTGCAGGTATTACCGATATAGCACCGTGTGCGTTCCAGAACTGTACAGGTATCAGAGAGGCGTATCTGGACGAAGTAAGCACAACATTGATTCCGGATTACTGTTTTGACGGTGCAACGCAGCTTTATTATTGTAGTTTGTCTGATTCTGTAAAGAGAATCGGTAAATATGCATTCCGCAATACAGCGCTTTCCACGATCCGCATTCCGGGCAGTGTGCAGGCTATCGATGATGAAGCTTTTATAACAGATGATGGTGCGGGTAATGTCAACTACATTCAGGGACTTACCGTACAGTGTGAGGAAGACAGCCCTGCTTACTGGTACTGTGATGATAAGGATGGAATTACCGCAGAAACATATTCCAAGACTTATACGGTGACTTTCCTTGACTGGGATAATTATGTCTTAAAGACGCAGACTGTTAACAGCGGTGCAAGTGCAGATGCGCCTCGTGTAGAGAGAAAGGGATATGTACTGACGGGCTGGACAAAAGATTTTACAAATGTCAGGGAAGATATTACAACACAGGCAATTTATGAGCCGGATAATTCAGCTCCTATTGAAGGGTATTATTCTGTAGTATTTCAGGATTATGACGGACTGTATACATGGGATACCCAGTATCTGCAGGAAGGCAGTTATCCGACAACGCCGTCCGTAACACCAACCAGAAAGGGTTACAAGTTCAGCTACTGGTCACCGTCCAACTATACAACGATTGCTGTAACAGGTGATATGATCGTCAAGGCATATTATGTGGAAGATCCAAATGCCACCGACGACAACAATAACAATGGAAACAATGGAAACAATGGAAACAACAATAACGGAAATAACGGAAATAACAGCGGCGGCAATGGCACAACAGGAACGAATTATACCGTTACTTTCGTGGATTATGACGGAAGTGTGCTGGATACTCAGGTCATAGCAAGCGGAAGCTGCCCGGCTGCAACAACTGTAACGCCGACCAGAAAAGGCTATACCTTTACCACATGGTCACCGTCCAACTATACTTCTGTTCCGGTCACAGGAAACCTGACAGTAACAGCTCTTTACAAAAAAGGAACTGCATCGACGGGAGAAAGCGGAACGGGTGATATTTCCTCCGATACAACCAAGGGAAATACGAATAATGGCAATACAAATAATAACGGAGGCGGCAACAAGGGTAATAATACCGGAGCGGCAACTGCTTCACCGAAACCGACAGCAACTGCTAAAAAAGGAGCAGCAGCAGTTGCCAACAAAAAAGGCAGTGTCAGCAGCAATACGGTTAACAGAAAACCGGCAACAACTGCGGGCAGTACAAGAGTAGAGGTAACAAAATCAGGCATTTCCAACAGAGGACTTGTTTCTGCTACTGTATCAGGCTCTAACGATAATTTTGTGATCAAGATCTCCGACAGCGATGAGGCAAAGGATGCAGTGGAAAAAGCATTGCTTGCATCATACGGATCGCTGGATGATCTGAAATATTTTGCAATGGATATCAGTCTGTATGATTCAACCGGAACAACAAAGATTGCAGATACAACAGGTATTACTGTCACGGTAACAATGCCGATCCCGGATGCGCTTGCAGGCTATGCGGGCAATAACAAAGCCGGTGCAGTCAATAATGGTGTTTATGAGAAGCTCGGTTCCAGACTGTTGACGATTGATAATGTGCCTTGCATTTCCTTTAATGCAACACATTTTTCTCCATATGCCATTTATGTGGAGACCAATAATCTGACGCAGGCACAGATCAGTGATGCAACACCGAAGACCGGTGATCCGATCCATCCAAAGTGGTTTTTGGCAATGGGGCTTGCACTGCTATCTATTTTGTTATTCTTTGCGAAAGGTTCAAAAAATAAGGTTGTAAAAGTGATCGAATGAAAAAATACGGAAAAAGAGTAATCGGTGTCATACTGATGGTACTTGCCATGGTACTGACCCAAATCCCGATGCCTGTTTTAGAGGCAACGAGTGCAACTGCAGATTTTGAAAGAGATGGCGATACGCTCATCCATTATACAGGCACAGCTTCGGCTGTGTCTGTTCCTGCTGGGATCAGGGAAATCGCGCCGGAAGCTTTTGCGGATCAAAACGGTATCACAAAGGTTTACATCCCATCCTCTGTGGAGAAGATCGGAGAGGGTGCATTCCGTAATTGTACCAATCTGAAAGAAGTTTCTCTGTCAGACGGTCTTATTACGATTGAAAGCGGAGCTTTTGCCGGCTGCAGTTCTTTATCCGGTTTTACACTGCCTAAAACGCTTGAAACGATCGGAGCTGGTGTTTTCTCGGGAGATACGGCGCTGAAATCGATCAATATTGGAAAAAATCCGTTGTTTTCTTATGCAGACGGTGTTTTATATGACAGAGACAAGGCGAAGCTGATCGAGGTAATGCCGGGCAGAGAGGCAGAAACACTAAATATGCCGACAACGGTAACGGATATTGAACGTTATGCATTCTGGGGACAGGAGCATTTGAAGGAGGTTACATTATCTCCGAATCTGAGTGAGATCCCGGAATATGCATTTTCAAATTGTATCAATCTGCAGAAGGTTTCCATCCCATATTCTGTGCGGAAAATAGCGGCAAAAGCATTTGAGGACTGTAAGAATCTGGGAAATATTACAATCCCGCCATCTGTGACAACGATTCATGACACGGCATTTGACGGCTGTGATAATTTGAAGATCCGGGCGGAGGATGACAGCGCAGCACAGACCTTTGAGCAGGAAAGAGAGAAAAACCAGGTAGTGTCTGCCATGCTGCAGGATGATGTGGCTGTCGGCAATTTTTACAATAAGCAGGATGCGGAGCAGGAAGCATCCGCGGTATCGGGAAACAGTACAGGTTCCGGTGATTATGATGTCAATCATCCGGCTGATGTTTCCAATCTGGACGTTTCCAAATATTATGCCAATGATCCGTCTTCCGTTCTGGGGAAGACAAGGATCGTACACAATCAGGCAGTTGTGATGATGAATCCGAAGACAGAAGAAAATAAACAGGAAACGGAGACCGCTGAAGAGAAAGACTATGAAATGCTGGATGACATTTCAAGGGATAAGGTAAAGATCAAACAGTTCTATCAGGATCAGTCCCTGGGCATGCAGGAACTGCCGGCTGTTATGGAAATCGGAGATTTTGCTTTTGCAAGGAGCTCCCTGCAGGGTATATTATTGCCGGACGGACTGCAAAAGATTGGCTATGGTGCATTTTATCATTGTGACAACCTGACAGATGTAGAGATTCCATCTTCTGTTACAGTGATTGAGGCTGAAGCCTTTTCAAAAACCCCTTATCTGGAAAACTGGCTTGCGGGAGCGGGAGATGATTATCTGATCGTGGGAGACGGTATTTTGCTGGCTTATCGCGGTAATAAGAGCAGTATTTCTATTCCGGAAGGTGTGAAGAAGATTGCTAGCGGTGTATTTTCCGGAAATACAGAGCTTACCTGGGTCAATTTCCCGGCTTCTTTGACGGAAATCGGAGAAGCGGCATTTTCCGGCTGTACCTTTTTGGAAAAGCTGACAGGCGGAGATAACATACAAAGGATCAAAGACAGAGCATTTCTTGGGTGTCCGTTAAATGAAATCAATATTGGAGCACAGGTAAAAGAGATCGGACTGGGCGCTTATCAGAGCACAGGCGCGCAGGCCGCCATATTTGAGGGAGAAAGCCTTCCGACACTTTCCTTCGAAAAGACAGCGACAAGACTGGATAACACAGATCTGCGCAGCATGGCATTTGACGGTGTGGAAACGGCGGTGATCGATTCCTATGTGGCAACATGCAAAGATACCGTTCTGGATCAGCGGTATCTGGGATTCCGTGGACTTGTGATCTCGCCGACAGGTGCAAGTACTGCGCAACTGCGGTATTGTACGCTGGAGCCGAATGCACAGAAGCTGGTGGAAGTGCCGACGGCTGTCAGAGCCGGAGATACGGTTTACACGCTGACCGGTGCAGATGCAGATGCATTCTCTGCCTATGAGACTTTTTCCGACTGGTCAGACGGAGAACTGGCGGGGATCACATTACCGCCGGCACTTGGCAGTATTTCAGATTATGAACCGGATCTGTTCGTAGATCAGACAGCCGACTGGACGGGAACCAATAATACACAGAATAGTACAGGAAATACACAGAGTGCAGATCAGAATGGTAATACAACAGGAAGCGCACAGAATACCACGCAGATGAGCAATACAACAACAGGCACACAGAACACCGCACTGGATAGCAGCGAGGCAGATACCTCTAATACAGTGGTGCTCGATGAATCTGCATATCCGAATGCAGCTCTGATCCGGGCAGAGGTAAAGGATGATACAGAGGGCTTCCGCCTGCTGGTCAACACCGATGCGGATTCCCAGAAAAAGCTGGAAGATGCAGTGACAACGCAGTTTGGCAGCCCGGTGGCGGGGCAGCTTACCACATTTGATCTGAAGCTTGTGGAGAAGAAGACGAATATCCCGATCAGTACTTTCGGCAAAGATCAGGTAACACTCAAAATCCCGATTTCGGACACGTTAAACGAACAGGATATCTGTGTGGTAACACTGAATGAAGATGAGGAACTGGAGCTTTGCTACGGAACAAAGTCACAGGAAGGCGATGTTTCCTATCTGACAGTACATACGAGCCATTTTTCCGCCTATGGTATTTATGCGGGGATCGGTGACGTGGCACAGATGATCCGGCAGGAAAGCGAAGCACTTCTGCGAAAAGATGCTTCTCCGGACACAGGGGATCATTTCAATCCGAAAACAGCAGGTGTGATCCTATTATTCAGTATTGGTATGCTTCTGCTTTTATACCGCAGAAAACCGATCGTAAAATAAATTGGCATAAATGTGCCAAGGCACATTCTTTATTTCCGCCATAACATAAAAAAACTCCCGGCATATGATAAAAGAAAAAGCCGGGAGTTTTTTGTGAACAGGGTCAGAAAACAAATTCATTACAGCCGGGCAGAAAAGGAACAGCTGACCGGTTATCATATCGGTGTCGGAGTCTTGGATTCCGGCATTTTTCCACATGAAGATCTGAAAGATCAAATCAGGGCATTTCGTGATTTTACCAATAAATATCAATTACCGTATGATGAGACAGGACATGGCACACATGTATGCGGCATTCTGGCGGGAAACGGACGTGTCCTGCACGGGAAATATAAAGGCATGGCACCATGCTGTGATCTGTATGTCGGGAAAATATTGAATAAAAGAGGGGAAGGAAGTCTGAAAACACTGCTCAGGGGACTGCAATGGCTGTTGTCGATTGCGGAAAGCTGTAATATCCGTGTTATCAATATATCTGTCAGCAGTATTGCATCTGCCAGACCGGAAGAACAAAGAAAGCTGTATGAGCTGTTTCAGTATGCCTATGAAAATAATATACTGATCGTAACGGCGGCGGGGAACTTCGGACCTGGAGACAATACGATTTCAAGATTGGGAGATACGCCGTATGTGATCTGTGTAGGCTGTCATGACGGAGATCTGGAAAATGGCGGACTGCGATGTCAGGACTGTTCCGGACGTGGCCCGGGAGAGAACGTGTGGAAGAAGCCGGATGTTGTGGCACCGGGCACACAGATCATTTCCTGTCAGGCAGCATATGGTAAATATGTGGCAAGAAGCGGTACGAGTATGGCAACACCGATCGTCAGCGGACTTCTTGCACTTGCAAGGGAGAAATATCCATATTTGAATGCAATGCAGTTAAAGCGGAAACTGATTTTGTCGGCAACTGACCTTGGGGAAAGTTATCTGATGCAGGGAGCCGGAATGGTGGATGTTGAAAAAATGCTGTCATAAACCTTGACATGCGCTGTATGATTGTATACAATTATACACGTATGGCTGAGATGTCAGCCTGAAAATAGGAGGCAGCACGAATGAACGAAGAAAAAACCTTTGAAAACAGACCCGTGACCATGAATCCGAAGAAGAATCTTCTGGAAATTGAGGAACATATGTATATTTTGGATGATGTCGAAAAACCAAATGTATTCCGTAATATGTTTCCTTATTCCGATATTCCGAAGATTCCATTTAATGACCGTATTGTACCGCATAATATGCCGCGTGACATCTGGATCACAGATACGACATTCCGTGACGGACAACAGTCAAGGGCTCCTTATACAACTGAACAGATTGTGACAATTTATGATTATCTGCACAAACTTGGTGGGCCAAATGGCATGATCCGTGCCAGTGAGTTTTTCTTATACAGCAAAAAGGACAGAGATGCAGTATATAAATGTATGGAAAGAGGGTATCAGTTCCCGGAGGTAACGAGCTGGATCCGTGCCAGCAAGGAAGATTTTAAGCTGGTAAAGGAAATCGGCATGAAAGAGACCGGTATTTTGGTAAGCTGCTCCGATTATCATATTTTCCTGAAATTAAAAATGACAAGAAAACAGGCAATGGAACACTATCTGAGCATTGTACGTGACTGTCTGGAGGAGGGCATCAGCGTGCGCTGCCATCTGGAGGATATTACCAGAGCGGATATTTACGGATATGTTGTTCCGTTCTGCCTGGAGCTGATGAAGCTCATGGAAGAATACAAGATACCGATCAAGGTCAGAGCCTGCGATACGATGGGATACGGTGTCAATTATTCCGGTGCTGTTATTCCGCGAAGTGTACAGGGTATCATCTATGCGATCCATACACATGCAGGTGTTCCGCATTCCCTGATCGAATGGCATGGCCATAATGATTTTTATAAGGCGGTTGTCAATTCCACGACCGCATGGCTGTATGGCTGTTCCGGTGTCAATACTTCTTTGTTCGGCATCGGGGAAAGAACCGGTAATACACCGCTTGAAGCGATGGTATTTGAGTATGCACAGCTTCGTGGCAACTTAAATGGCATGGATACGACCGTGATCACAGAGCTGGCAGAATATTATGAAAAAGAGATTGGTTATCATATTCCGCCGAGAACCCCGTTTGTCGGCAAGAATTTTAATGTGACAAGAGCAGGAATTCATGCGGACGGACTGTTGAAAAACGAAGAGATTTATAATATATTTGATACAGAGAAATTTTTAAACAGACCGGTTCTTTGTGCAGTATCCAATACATCCGGTCTTGCCGGTATTGCACATTGGATCAATTCTTACTATAAGCTTTCTCCGGAAAAGCAGTTTAAGAAGAGCGATCTTCTGATACACGAACTGAAAAAATGGGTGGATGACGAATATGAGAATGGCCGTGTGACGGTTTTGACAGATGAAGAACTGATCAGAGAAATCAAAAAAGTATGCGTTATCCTGCATATGGATTATGACGCAATTTTCAGCAAGTAGGAGGCAGTTATGTCTGATTACAATTTGCAGCAGGAGGTATCCGATAAATATTCCCTGCGCGGAAGAGTATTCCACAAGATCAGAGAAGATATTTTAAACGGAAAGTACAAACAGAACGAAGAACTCAGAGAGGCGACGATCGGTGCAGAGCTTGGTGTATCGAGAACACCTGTCAGAGAAGCATTCAGGCAGCTTGAACTCGAAGGACTTCTAAAGATGATCCCCAATAAAGGGACTTATGTAACGGGAATCACCAGAAAAGATGTTCATGATATTTATATGATACGATCCTTGTTAGAAGGATTATGTGCCAGATGGGCAACGGAAAAGATCACACCGGAGCAGCTCAACGAAATGGAAGAAAATGTATATCTGTCCGAGTTCCATGAAAGTAAGGGGCATTCAGATCAGATGGCGGAGCTGGACAACAGGTTTCATGAAATTTTATATGAATCCTGCGACAGTAAAATGCTGGAGCATCTGCTCAGTGATTTTCACCAGTATGTATACAGGATCCGCCGCATGACACTGGCAAGTGAAAAGAGAGGACGTGCTTCCAACAAGGAGCATCATGAGATCATGGAGGCCATCAAGGCACATGATGCGGATAAGGCAGAACGACTTGCCAATCTACATATGATCAATGCTTATGATAATATGGTAAAGAACGGTCTTATTGATATTTTTGATGAAAATGATGAAGAAAAAGGAGAACAGGAACATGAGTAAAATTCAGATGACAACACCGCTTGTGGAAATGGATGGAGATGAAATGACAAGAATTCTCTGGAAGATGATCAAGGATGAGTTACTGCTTCCGTATATTAATCTGAAAACAGAGTATTACGATCTTGGCCTGGAACACCGTAATGCAACAGATGATAAAGTAACAATGGAATCCGCACTTGCCACAAAGAAATATGGCGTTGCTGTCAAATGTGCAACGATCACACCGAATGCTGCCCGTATGACAGAATATAATCTGAAGGAAATGTGGAAGAGCCCGAACGGAACGATCCGTGCAGCACTTGACGGAACTGTTTTCCGTACACCGATCGTAGTAAAAGGCATCGAGCCATGTGTCAGAAACTGGAAAAAGCCAATCACACTGGCAAGACATGCTTACGGTGATGTTTATAAAAATGCCGAGATCAAAGTACCGGGCGCAGGAAAAGCAGAGCTTGTCTTTACTGCAGAGGATGGCAGCAAGCAGGTAGAGCTGATCCACAATTTTGAAGGTCCGGGCGTGATCCAGGGTATGCACAATACAGACAAATCGATCACAAGCTTTGCAAAAGCATGCTTTAATTATGCGCTTTCCACAAAGCAGGATCTCTGGTTTGCCACAAAAGATACGATCTCCAAAAAGTACGATCATACTTTTAAGGACATCTTCCAAGAGATTTTTGAAAAGGAATACAAAGAAAAATTTGAGCAGGCAGGGATTACCTACTTCTATACACTGATCGATGATGCGGTAGCCCGTGTCATGAAGGCAGAGGGCGGCTTTATCTGGGCCTGCAAGAACTATGATGGTGATGTCATGTCAGATATGGTTTCTTCCGCATTCGGTTCTCTTGCCATGATGACGTCTGTTCTGGTATCTCCAAGCGGCGTATATGAGTATGAAGCAGCGCACGGAACTGTACAGAGGCATTATTATAAGCACTTAAAGGGCGAAGAAACTTCCACAAACTCTGTTGCAACGATCTTTGCATGGACAGGTGCACTCAGAAAGCGTGGAGAGCTGGATGGAAACCGGGAGCTTACAGAGTTTGCCGATAAGCTGGAAAAGGCAACGATCCGGACGATCGAAAGCGGCCGTATGACAAAGGATCTGGCGCTGATCACCAGTCTTAACGATGTGCAGGTCTGCAATAGTCTGGAATTTATTCAGGAAATCAGAAAGACATTTGAAACAGTATAAGGATACAGGTAATGGATTTTATAACAGGAGCATTTTTACTCTTTTTCACGATCTGTGTGGCAGTATATTATAGTATACCAAAAAAGGGGCAGTGGATATGGCTGCTCCTTTGTAGCATATTCTTTTATCTCTGTGCATCCGTGAAATTGAGTATTTTTATTTTATTTAGTATTATAAGCAGCTTTGTGGCTGCCAGACGTCTGGAACAGTTGTGCGCACGTGAACAGGCGGTGAGAGAGAAAACCGATCCGGATCAAAAAAAAGAGACAGATGTGAATGTGCATAAGAAAGCAGTAGCTGCATTACTGATCGGCAGTAATGCCGGTTTATTGTTTCTTCTGAAATTTGCATCGTCCGGAAGTTTCTTTGTAACAAGACTGCATCTGGGCAGGCTTGCCTTTCTGCTGCCGATGGGAATTTCCTTTTATACGCTGCAGATCATTGCCTATGTGGTAGATGTTTATCGCGGAAAATATCCGGCGGAGAAGAATTTTCTGCAGTATATGCTGTTTGTGATGTATTTTCCGCAGATCCTGCAGGGACCGATCGCAAGATTTGATCAGCTCAAAAAGCAGCTTTGCAGCGGGCATACATTTTCTTATGCAACATTTGTCGGAGGATTTGAACTGATGATCTGGGGCTATTTTCAGAAGCTGGTGATCGCAGACCGCGCAGCAGTCATCGTGGACAGACTGTTTGGAGAATACCGATCGTATACAGGTGTGTATATGCTGCTTGCAGGGGTGCTGTACAGCATTCAGCTCTATACAGATTTTAATGGTTGTGTCTGCATTGCCAGAGGAGCTTCCGAGATGCTGGGGATCACGCTGGCGGAAAATTTTGATCATCCGTATTTTGCGACATCCATTCAGGATTTCTGGCATCGCTGGCATATGTCCCTGAGCAGCTGGCTGCGGGATTATGTATATATTCCGCTTGGCGGAAACAGGAAAGGGAAGCTTAGAAAGTATGTCAATATTCTGTTGACCTTTCTGGTCAGCGGACTTTGGCATGGTATGGGACTGACCTATCTTGTCTGGGGATTTTTGCATGGACTGTATCAGATAATGGGCAGTCTTTTGATGCCTGTACGTGACCGGCTTGTCAGCCTGACAAAAACAGACCGGAGCTGTTTTTCTCACAGATTGCTGAAACAGCTCTGTACCTTTTTCCTTGTCATGCTGGCATGGATCTTTTTCCGTGCGGATTCCGTGACGCAGGCCCTACAGATGATCCGGCAGATGGCTGTGTTCAATCCTTGGGTGCTCTGGAATCAGTCTGTGTATCTGCTCGGACTGGATGCGAAAAATGTCTGGATTCTGTTCTTTGCAATTGTCATTTTGCTGCTTGTCAGTATTTTGCAGACAAAGACGGATATCAGAGGCTGGCTGGCAAAGCAGGGTATCGTATTCCGCTATGCAGTGGTGTATCTTGCGCTGTTTGCAGTTCTGATCTTTGGCATTTACGGGCCGGGATATGATGCGGTCCAGTTTATTTACGGAGGATTTTAGACATGAAAAAGAAAACGATAGTATTCCGGTTTTTCCTGTTTTTTGTGTTTTTTATCCTGCTGTTTCTGGTCGTATCGGAAGTGCTGAAGGATAAGCGTATCGTACAGGAATATGATGCCTCCGCCAAGGTAAAAGGCTTTTATGAAGAAAAAGAGGACACACTGGATTTTGTATTTGTGGGAAGCAGCCAGCTTTATGCGGATATTGCACCGGCGGTATTATTTTCGGAATATGGAATAACATCATATGATTTCTGCGCCAATGAACAGCCGCTCTGGATTTCCTATTATTATATCAAAGAGGCGTTGAAGCATCAGAAGCCGAAGGCAATCGTACTGGATGTTTTTACGGTATATGGTGCAGAGTATGAAGAAGAAGGCGTCAATCATATCAACATCGACGATCTGCCATGGAGCATGAATAAGGTGCAGGCAATCCGGAATGGTGTGCCAAAAGACTTACAGTATTCCTTCTTCCTGACACTGACGAAATATCATGATACATGGAATACGCTGGATGAGTCGAAAATAGAGAGCAGCTTTTACCATAAAAGAAATGTATACAGAGGCTATTCACCATTTACCGTAAGACATGCGTATGGAGAAACAGCACCGGATGAGGTTGTCATGCAGACAGAACGGGAGCCTGTTCCGGACAGGGCAAGACTCTGGCTCGATCAGATCGTAGAGCTGACAAAAGAAGAAGGTGTTGATCTGATCCTTATTAAAACACCGAATGGAAATGCGGACAGACAGAAGTTGTACAACAGCGTTTCAGATTATGCCAAAGAGAAAGATATTCCGTTTGTCAACATGAACACGGTATTTGATGGGGAAGCACATATCAATGTGCTGCAGGCAGAAAAAGTGTCGAAGTATATTGGCGGCTATCTGGCAGCGCATTATAAGATCACGGATAAACGAAAGGATGCGGCATATGCAGACTGGGCAGAGGACAGTGCTTACTTTTACCGGAAGAAAGCCAAATGTGAACTGATCAGCACAGACGATCTGGAAGCCTATACTGATTTTTTGTCACAGCAGGATTACGTGACGATGGTGGCGGTCAAGAGTGGGGATGCTGCTTCGGAGAATACTTTGATTTCACAGGAACAGAAGGACTGCCTGGCTGCCCTCGGTCTATATCCGGACTATACTATGAATGGAAGCTGGTGTTATCTGGCACTTGTCAGGAATGGTAATGAGCCGGTTCTGCAGTTCCAGACGCAGACAGAACAGACGGAAAGCTATGAACTGCCATATGAAGAAGGCTGTCTGATTACAAATACTGCGGCAAAAGCATCTGAAAAAGAGTTTGCCGGGCTGCCTCACAGCTTTACCCTGCAAAGCAGTCTGCAGGAAGATGGTTTGCATGCAGCATTTTTAATGGGAGAGGATAATTACTGTCTTGATCAGGACGGTAT
>ENA-ORLY01002131-ORLY01002131.1-human-gut-metagenome-genome-assembly--contig:-NODE-2131-length-20197-cov-3.255616_pt1 | contig 20197 bp, 17 predicted proteins | sample MGYA00243071_ERZ508832 | MGnify/ENA primary metagenome ERZ508832 (study PRJEB26277, sample SAMN04329777) | human gut metagenome | biome: human-associated habitat | host: Homo sapiens | place: USA... | reverse complement strand
AATTTTGCGGCGAAAGTCATTGTTTCATTACTACTATGTGAAGTGAATGTGTAAGTTTTCATAATTATTTCCTCCATTTATTATTTTAACCTAAAATTGAGGGTTTGTAAATAGGAGTAAATAAAAAAGTTACCAGTAGGGACACCCATAAATGGTCAAAATCTTTACCAGTGGGGACACCCTTTGCTCATACTATTAACTTACGCTAAGCAATAAATGTAAACTTTTCATTTCATTCCTCGGCTTATTTCGAACCTTAAGAAATTCTAATTTATTTTATGGCACCCTTCCACTCTCGTGAACTCTTTCCATAAAATTACATAAAAATTTCTAAAGGTTCTACATGCACATTCGGAATTTCATTCAAAGTTTATAGTATTCTAAGAGTAAAATTAATAATATAATAAAATTTACAGAAAATTTACAAAAAACAAAAAATGGAGAAATAGAAAGAAAAATGATAGAAATGTAGAAAAAAACAAAATTTTCTGTTTTTTTTTAGAACCATAAGTATTGCAAAAAAAAAATATTATTGATAAGATAAAAAAGAATGAAATATTATGCAACTTTATGTATAAATTATAAAAAAGAAAAGGAAAAAGTAAAATGATAGAATTTAAAAACGTAAGCAAAAAGTATGGCACAGGTACAGAAGCAGTGAAGAGGGCAAGTTTTAAAATTGAAAAAGGAGAATTTGCATTTTTAGTAGGTTCTTCAGGAAGCGGAAAATCAACGTTAATAAAACTAATATTAAAAGAAGAGGAACCAACATCAGGAAATATAATTATAAATGGAAAAGATACCACATTTTTAAAGCAAAATAGGATTCCATATTTACGTAGAAGTATGGGAGTTGTATTTCAAGATTTTAGATTATTACCAGATAAAACTGTGTATGACAATGTAGCATTTGCAATGTATATAGTAAAAGCTACTCCAAGACATATTCGCAGGCAAGTACCAATGGTTTTATCATTAGTTGGACTGAGTGGTAAAGCAAAAATGTACCCAAATGAATTGTCTGGTGGAGAACAGCAAAGAGTTGCTTTAGCAAGAGCATTAGTAAATAATCCATCAATGCTAATAGCAGATGAGCCAACGGGAAATTTGGATCCAGATACAGCATGGGATATAATGAATTTGCTAAATGAAATAAATATGAGAGGAACAACAATAGTTGTAGCAACACATGCAAAAGATATTGTAGACCAAATGAGAAAAAGGGTAATACATATAGAAAAAGGCGTAATAATAAAAGATGATAAAAAAGGTGGGTATGATTGTGAGGTTTAATGTAATAAGTTATTTAATTAAAGAAGGAATAAGCAATCTGTTTAAAAACAAAAAATCAACTATATCGTCATTAATGATAATGTGTGCAACGATGTTGATATTTGGGTTGTTTTTTGTAATAGGAGAAAATATTAATGCATTTGTAGAAAATGTGGCTGAAGCCCAAGAAATTAGAGTTAATTTAAAAACTGATGCAACAGATAAAGAAATTGAAGAAGTTGGAAATGAGATACTTTCAATAGAAGGAGTAAGAAATGCAGAATATGTATCTAAAGAAGAGGCTATAAAATATATGGAAGACTTACTTGGAAGTGAAGCTGTTGCAGATTATATGGAAAGAAATATTTTCCCTGTAGCATATAATGTAACACTAACAGATTTAAATTTAAATGATGACGTACAAGCAGCAATAAATGAAATACCACAAGTTGATAACATTGTTTCAAGCAATCAAGTTATTGCACAGATTGTAAGATTAGCTAAAGGCGTAAAATATGTTACAGCAGGAATCTTAGTATTATTGGTTATTATATCAGTATCAATAATAGCAAATACAATAAAATTAACGGTACATGCAAGAAGAAAAGAGATTTCTATTATGAAATATGTTGGAGCAACAAATAGTTTTATTAGATGGCCATTTTTAGTTGAAGGTGTTATAATTGGAGTGATTGCGGGTTTGCTATCAGTAGGAATTGTTGGATTAGCATATACAGGAATTGCAAATCAGTTATCAGGTACAGAATTTTTAGAAACAGTCCATTGGAAATTACTAGATTTTAAAGATATGTTTAATTTGATACTAACAGTATACTTAGTATTAGGAATTGGAATTGGTGTAATTGGAAGTAGAATTTCAATGAGAAAATATCTAGAAGTGTAAATTGTTTATAAGAAAGGGTGAAAGAATGTAAAATGCGTAGGCTAATAATAATAATTTTAATATTACTAATATCTTGTAGCCTATGTATTTGCGTATCAGCAGAGGATATTACAAATTTACAAGAAAAATCAAACACAATTAATGAATCATTAAATGATACAAATAATAGATTACAAGCGGTTCAAGAGCAATTATCTACTAATATGCAACAGTTGCAAGAGTTGGATAATCAAATGGCTCAATCACAAGAAGAAATAAATACTATTAATGTACAAATTAATGAGTTAATATCACAGATTTCAGAAAATGAGGAAAATTTAAAAGAAACACAAAAGCAATATAATAAAATTCAGGAATTGGTAGATGCTAGGATGTTGAAATTATATGCAACTCCTAAGTTTCAATCATTACAGATATTGTTGGAAGCCAAGAGTGTGACAGATTTTTTGGCAACATATTATGCAATACAAGAAATGACAAAGGCTGACAGGAATTTATTAGAAACTGTAAAAAGACAAAGAGATGAAATAGAAACAACAAAAAAAATATTAGAAGAAAAGAAAAAACAAGTAATAGCAAGTAAACAGGCACAACAAACAAAGACTCAGGTGATAGCAAATACAAAGACTATGAGAGAATATTATATAAGTAAATTATCATCAGAAGAGCAAAAGCTACAAGCTAAGATAGATGAATATAATAGTCAAGTTGCAGAGGTTGATGCAGAAATAAAAATGCTATTAATAAATAGTATAAGTGAAGATTATATTGGTGGTGCAATGAAGTGGCCTATACCTGGATATACGACAGTAACATCAGAATATGGTATGAGAGTACATCCTATAACAGGTGCATATAAATTGCATACAGGTACAGACATAGGAGCTCCAATGGGAGCAGACTTTGTGTCAGCTGCTAAAGGGGTAGTAATAAAAGCTACAATGAACCCTGCATATGGAAACATGGTAATAATTGACCATGGAGGAGGTGTCCAAACATTATATGCACACGGAAGTGAGATATTAGTACAAGTTGGACAAGAAGTTGAAGCAGGGACACCAGTTTTAAAAGTAGGTTCTACTGGATATTCGACAGGACCACATGCACATTTTGAGATAAGAATAAATGGCCAAACTGTAAATCCTTTAGAATATTTGTTATCAGATGATTTTAATAAAAAATTAGAAGAAAATAAAAGTAATACTGGAGAAACAGATACAAATATTAATAATTAAAGAATAAAATATATAAGAGAGGAAGAAAATATATGAGAAAAACATTTGCTAAAATTTTAGGGATTATGATATCATGTGTGCTTATATCTCAAACGATGACTGTATATGCAGTGACAACTCAAAAAGATTTAAAAAACAAACAGTCACAGATAAATGATCAGATAGAAGAGGCAAAAGAGGAAAAAAAGGAATTAGAAACGCAAAAATCTGAAACAATGAAAACAGTGGAAAGCTTAAGAAATAAAATAATTACAGCTGAAGATGAAGTTGATGATTTACAGACAAGAGTTGATGATTTACAGGCACAAATAACTCAAAAAGAAAAAGATATAAAATCAAAAGAAGATGAATATAATAAACAGATGGAATTATTGGATGAAAGAATGTTAAAAATGTATTCTACACCTAAAACAGGTTATCTTGAAACATTTTTAAATGCTTCAAGTATGACAGATTTTTTAGCTAAGTATTATGCTGCATCTGAATTAGTGTCATATGATAAAAAACTAATGAAAGAAACTAAAGAACAAAAAGAACAAATAGAAAATGAAAAAATTGAAATTGAAAATAATAAAAAAGAATTAGATAGTTCGCTATCAGAAAAAGAAAAGAAATCAAATGAATTAAAATCTTTAAAAAAGGATAAAGAAACACAAGTTGCAAACTTAGCAGATGAAGAAAAGAAAAAAGAAAAAGAGATAGAAGCATTTGAAGAAGATAAGAGACAAATACAGGCACAATTAAAAAAGATAGCAGAGGAAGAGGCAAAGAGGAACAAGAACAATACATCAAATAATATAACAACAAAACCAAGTGCAAGTGGATATATATTCCCAGTAAGAGGATTGAGCAAGGCTAATATAAATAACAAAAATTATCCATCATATGCAGGACACACTGGTGTTGACGTAAATATAGGTGTTACTGGAAAAGATGTTGTTGCAGTTAAAGCTGGAACTGTTGTTATATCAACTGCCAAAATAAATAGTGAAGGAGATTACTTTAGTTATGGTGAATATGTGGTTATAAGTCATGGAGATGGTACAATGACTTTATATGGTCATATGCTAGCAAATTCAAGAAAAGTTAAGGTTGGAGATAAAGTTTCACAAGGGCAAACAATAGGAACAGTAGGTTCAACGGGAAATTCATCAGGAACACACTTGCATTTTGAAGTAAGAATAAATGGAAAACCTGTAAATCCATTACCATATTTACCATAGTAAATTACTATAAATTTTATAAAAGGAGTTTTACAAAAAATGGAGGATGAAAATTATTTAAAAAGACAGAAATTTTATAAAGTAGTTATGTTAGTAATACTAACTGCTTTTTTGACTTTTATATTTACAACAGTATATATAACAAATAAATATAATAATACAAGTGAAGAAAATAAAACAATTTCGTCAGTATTTGGAGGATCATCAAAAGATGAACAATTATCAAAAAATATAAAATATATAAAAAGTATATTAGATAAATATTATTTAAATGATATTGATGAGGAAAAAGCAGCAGAAGGTGCAATAGAAGGATATGTTGCTTCATTAGGAGACCCATATACTGAATATATTCCAAAAGATGAAATGGGAGATTATACTGCAAATTTAATGGGAAATTATGTTGGAGTGGGAATATACATGGTACAAAATACTAAAGATAACACAATAGTAGTATTAACACCAATAAAATATAGTCCAGCTGAAGAAGCTGGAATACTTCCAGGAGACATAATCAAAAAAATTAATGGAATAGAATATAATGGAGAAAGTATGACAGCAGCAGCAAATAATATAAAAGGAGAAGAAGGAACAAGTGTTACACTAGAAATACAAAGAGGACAGGAAATAAAAACATTTGAAATAACAAGAAAGAAAATAACAACAAATCCAGTAATGGCTGAAAAATTAGAGAATAATATAGGATATTTAGAAGTAACAAGTTTTGATGAAAATACTGCTACAAATTTTAAATCTAAATATGAGGAATTAAAGGCACAAGGAATAACATCATTAATAATAGATTTAAGAAATAATGGTGGTGGATTAGTAGATGAAGCTTTAAAAATAGCAGACTATATTGTTCCAAAAGGAAAAGAATTATTAGTAACAGTAGACAAAGATAAAAATGAAAAAATCGAGAAATCTAAAGAAGATGTTTTGATAGATATGCCAATAGTTGTATTAGTAAATAAAAATTCAGCAAGTTCATCAGAAATTTTGGCAGGTGCACTTAAAGATTTAGAAGAAGCTACAATAGTTGGAACAACAACATATGGAAAAGGTGTAATTCAACAGTTTCTGACTCTTAGAAGTGGTGCAGGATTAAAAGTTACAGTTGAAGAATATTATACTCCAAATAGAACTAAGATTAATGGGGTAGGAATAGAGCCTAATGAAAAAGTTGAGTTGCCAGAAACTGTAACAAATCCATTTTTAGTTACAAGAAATGAAGATACTCAATTACAAAAAGCAGTTGAGATATTAAAGTAGATTTCTATATATAAATATAAAAAAATACATGGAATCATTTTGGATTTAATAAAATAATTAATAAACTTATACAAGGAGTTCAGATATGAAATTAAATTTAGCTAATAAATTAACAATATTTAGAATAATTTTAGTGCCAATAATGATGATTATACCTATTATAGATGGAATAAGTGGTCTTTCAGGCTCATTTTTAGAAGTACCAAAAGCTTTTTGGATAATGAATTTAATATTTATTGTAGCTTCAATAACAGATAAACTGGATGGATATATTGCTAGAAGTAGAAATCAAGTAACTACATTTGGAAAATTTTTAGATCCACTTGCAGATAAAATATTAGTTTTATCTGCACTTGTAATATTAGTCGAATATGGCAAGATACCTTCTTGGATACCAATTATAGTATTGGCAAGAGAGTTTATTGTTTCAGGTTATAGATTAATAGCTGTTGAAAAGGGTGGCAAAGTAATTGCTGCATCTAAATGGGGAAAATTAAAAACAGTTACTCAAATGATTGCTATAATTTTCTGTTTTTTAGATAAATTTGAATTTGGACAATTTATTTTTAGAGTTTCAAGTGATGTTGTAGTTAATTCAGCTGGAATATATATGACAACAGTCCAATTTGCAATAAATATAATTTCAACAATAATGTTGATTGTATCAATTATTGCCACTATATTTTCTGGAATGGATTATTTAAAAAATGGGAAAGATTTACTAAAAGATTAAAAAAAACTTGACAAAATAAAGAAAGTAGAGTATCATACTAGATGTTAATTATAAAGGCGACCTATAAAAGTCGCTCTTTATGCGTATATACTGTTTTGACTTGAGAAAGGAAAGTGATTATTATGGAAGAAAAAGAAGTAATATTAACACAAGAAGGATTTGACAAAATAGAAAAAGAATTAGAATATTTAAGAACAGAAAAAAGAGCTGAAATAGCTGAAAGAATAAAAGTAGCATTAGGATTTGGAGATTTATCTGAAAATTCAGAGTATGATGAAGCAAAAAATGCACAAGCAGAAAATGAAAATAAAATAGCAGAATTAGAAAACAAAGTTAGATATGCAAAAATTATAGATGAAAAAGAAATAGATACAAAAACAGTACAAATTGGAAATACTGTTACATTATATGATGTTGAATTTGATGAGGAAGTAGAATATACTATAGTAGGTTCTACTGAAGTAAATTTAGCTGAAAATAAGATATCAAATGAATCCCCAATAGGAAGAGCACTTTTAGGCGCAAAAAAAGGAGCAACAGTAGAGGTTGATGCACCAGCAGGAGTAATTAAATATGAAATAAGAAAAATAAAAAAATAATAAAAGAAATGTCAAAAATTTGTTTGACATTTCTTTTTCCTTATGATATGATGATGTCAAATTAGAAAAGGAGAAGTGAGAGAAATGGGAAATAGAGCGGAAACAACTAGAAAAGAAAAAGCAATACTAAAATTTATAGAAGATCAAGTTATGGAAAACGGATATCCACCATCTGTAAGAGAGATTGGAAAAGCAATAGGATTAAGTTCAACAGCTACAGTACATGCATATTTGTCTAAGTTAGAAAAACAAGGATTTATAAAAAAAGAAGGAAAAAAGGGTAGAACTTTAAAAGTAATAAAAGGTAGCAATGGGCAAACAATAAAAAAATCAAATAAAAATTTTTATGCTGAAAAAGAATTAGTTGATGTTCCGATTATAGGAAAAATAACAGCAGGACAGCCAATATTGGCTGTGGAGAATGTAACAGATACATTTCCAATTCCAATAGATTTTGTTGGAAACAGTGAAAGCTTTATGTTGACAGTAAGAGGAGAAAGTATGATAGAAGCTGGAATATTAGATGGAGATTATATTCTTGTAAAAAAACAAAATAATGCAAATAATGGAGAAATAGTTGTAGCATTAATAGGAGATGAAGCAACAGTTAAGACATTTTATAAGGAAAAAGATTATATACGTTTACAACCTGAAAACCACACAATGGACCCAATAATAGTACCAAATTGTCAAATATTGGGAAAAGTTGCAGGTGTATTTAGAAAAATGTAAATAACAAAAAAATAGCAAGATTTTTATTGCTATTTTTTGTTTAATATAATATAATAAACAAAAAGGCAAGGAGAAAACAAATGAAAGAACTAAATAAAAATAGTAATAAAATGAAAAAAATATTAATATTAGTGGCAATAATACTTGTTGCTGTATTTATATTTATAAAAGCGGAAATTTTTATAAAAGAGAAAACAGATGAAACTGTAAATTTAGTAATAAATAATAATAATGTAACATCACGACTAAAAAATGAAGTAAAAATAGAAAATGGAATTATTTATGTATCAAAAGATGATATGAAAAATTTTTTTGATAAATATATCTATGTAGAAGACGAGATACAAGAGGTTGTTACAACATATGAAGACAAAATTGCAAGCATAGGATTTGAATCAAACAAATTAACATTAAATGGAGCTACCAAAAAAATATCAGCACATGCAATTAAAGAAAATGATGTTATATATTTACCATTATCTGAAATGATAGATGTATATAATATTGAAATAAATAATATAGAAGATACTAAAATAATAATAGTTGATTCCTTAAATAGAGAACAAATAAAAGCAGACATAAAATCAAAAGTATCTGTAAAGAGTACAGGAAAAATTTTTTCAAAGACGATTAGTAAACTTCAAAAAGGAGAATCTGTTATTGTAGTTGGCAATAGTGATGAAACTGAAAAAAATGGCTGGATTAAAGTAAGAACACAGAACGGAAAGATAGGCTATATTAAAGCAAATAAACTAGAAAATATTACAACAGTTAGAGAAGCAGAAAATAAGACAAAACAAATTACAACAAAAATCAATATGTTTTGGGATTATTATTCACAATATGTTAAAGCACCTGATAGAACAGGTCAGGTAGTTGATGGAGTGAATGTAGTTTCACCATCATTTTTCTACTTAGATAAAAGTGATGGAACTTTAAAAGATAATGTTGGAGATGCAGGTCTTTCATACATAAAATGGGCACATTCAAACGGATATAAAGTATGGCCAATGATATCAAATGCAGAAGCTGGAATAAAGATAACATCAACAATCTTAAATAGCTATGCAAAAAGACAAGAATTAATAGAAAGTATTGTTGACAAATGTGCACAATATGACATAGATGGAATAAATGTTGATTTTGAAAATATATATGAAGCTGATAAAGACAAATATTCAAGGTTTATAATAGAGTTGGTGCCACGAATGTTAGAAATGAAATTAGTTACATCTGTAGATGTAACAGCACCAGATGGAGACCCTAATTGGTCATTATGTTTTGATAGAGGTGTTTTAGGAAATGTAGCAGACTATTTAGTATTTATGGCTTATGATCAATATGGAACCTCAAGCACAAAACCAGGCACAACAGCAGGTTTGAACTGGGTTGAAACAAGTTTAAAGAAAATAATAGACTATGATGAAGTAGATACAGAAAAAATAATTTTAGGAATGCCATTTTATACTAGACAGTGGACAATAGATGCAAATGGCGAGATTAAAGATAGATCAGTTGTTAATATGATGAATGTTAAAATACCAAACAATGTTGAAAAACAATGGGATGATACACTAAAACAATATTATATAGAATATGCATCTGGAAAAAATACTATTAAAATGTGGATAGAAGATGGAACTTCAATTAAGGAAAAAGTTGCATTAGTTACTAAATATAAATTAGGAGGAACTTCTTGTTGGAGAAAAGATATGGAGACGTCTAATGTTTGGACTATAATTAAAGATGAACTTTCTAAATAATACAAAAATGAGTTTACTGTTATATGAGGTAAACTCATTTTTTGTATTTGCAGTGGCATAAATTTATTTTATATAGAATACACATTAATATAGAAGTAAGAATTAAAAATTAATTACAACCAGGAAGGAATGATGTGAAAGATGAAGACATTTTATATAGAAAAATTGGATAAGCATAGGTTTAATTTATACAAAATGAAAATAGAAAAAGATAATTTTAAAATATATGCAAATTTAGAAAAGGAAAGAAATATAATAAAAGTTATAAAAAAACTAATAAAAAATGGAACAACAAATGTTGTTTTAAGTAAAGAATTGTGCGAAAATAGAGATTTAATAAATGCCATAAATTCAAGTGGTATAGACATATTTGATGGAAGATGGCTAGAAAAATATTTAGTATTTGAAATATTAGATTATGTAATAAAACAAATAGGGTTAAAAAAGGAAGAAATTGAATTTGCAATAACGACAAATGAAATTACAGATATCAGTATAGAGATAATAAGAACACTAGCAACACAATATAGAAGATTAACAGTTGTAACAAATCATATAGAAAAATTGAAAAAGATAGAAAAAGAAATATATGAAAAACATGGAGTTTTGATAGTTATATCCAACAATCAGAAAAAAAGTTTGTTAAGGCCACGAATAATACTAAATTTAGATTTTAATAAAGAAGTATTAAATAGATATAAAATAAATGAAAAAGCAATAATTGTAAATTTGGAAGGAAATATGAAAATAGAATCAAAACGTTTTAATGGAATAAATATAAATGATTATGAAATAGAGGTTGGAAAAGAAGAAATCGTTTGGAGAGAGAATGCAAAGAAATTTAAAAATAAAGATTTACTTGAAGCAATTATGTATATGAAAGACAGTTTTAATAATATACGTAATAAGATATCAAAAAATAAAATTTCAATAAAAGAGGTATTTGGAGTGAATGGAAAAATCGAAAGATTTTCTTAAAAAGCTTTTCTTTTTTTAGAAAATGTATTATAATGTTGTCAAATGTTTAAAAAAATTATAAAATCCATTTTATGCCAAAAGGGAGGATAAAAAAATGGGGAAAAAAAGAAAAAAATCAACAAATAATGGAACATATAAAAATAGAAAAACAAGAAATAAAACAGTAGAAAAAAGAGGAAATAAAGATGCAAAAGCTAAAAGAAAAGACACTAAAATGAAATTAAAATACAAACATCCAAAACTAGCATTATTTTTGAAAATAAATAAAAATAATTTTAATTATTTTTGTGATTTTAATAGTAATAGGAGCAGGTGTTGCAGTAGGACTAATATATGGACTTTATGGGGAAGATTTTTCAATAGACATGTCAGAATTGATAATGAAAGAGAATTCCATGATAATGGATACAGATAAAGAAGTTCTGGCAGAATTAAATGGAGATGAAAGTAGAAAAATAATAACACTTGAAGAGATGTCTCCATATTTACCAAAAGCATATATATCAATAGAAGATGAAAGATTTGAGCAACATCATGGTGTAGATATAAAAAGAACAGGAGCAGCAGTGCTTTCATTTGTAACACATGGTGGAAAATCAACAGCTGGTGGTGGAAGTACAATAACACAACAAGTTGTAAAAAATGTAACCCAAGAAAAAGCATCAAGTGGTGCAGCAGGTGTTGTTAGAAAGTTAAAGGAATGGTCAAAAGCATATCAAATAGAAAAAGTAATGTCAAAAGATCAGATAATAGAATTATATTTGAATTTAATATATGTAGGAAATGGCGGAAGCGAAAAACACGGAGTTGAAATTGGATCAGAGTATTATTTTAATAAAACAGCTAAAGATTTAAGTATAGCTCAATGTGCATTTTTAGCAGGAATAAATCATTCTCCTAATGCATATAATCCATATTCAGGAAATGATGTAACAGAAAAAATTTCTAAAAGAACAAAAACAGTGTTATCACAAATGAAGAAATTTAATTATATAAATCAAGAAGAATATGATAATGCTGTAGCTGAAGTTGAAGCAGGGTTTAAATTTGAAAATGGTGTTAGAGGAAATGTATATTCTTCACACACAGATGCATTGATAACACAATTAACTCAACAAATAATGGAAGAAAAACAAATATCAAAAGATGCAGCAGAGACATATTTACAAACAAGTGGCCTAAAAATATATTCAACACAGGTATCATCAATACAAAAGGCTATGGAAGCAGAAGTACAAAAAGGTAAATACAAATTAGAACTAAAAGATAAAAATGGAAAAGTAATAAAAGATGAAAACGGAGCATCAATTCTAGCAGAAGGTGCAGCAGTAGTTATAGAACCATCAACAGGAAAAGTAGTTGGAGCAGTAGGTCAATTAAGAGAGAAGACAACTTCAAGAGGATTAAACAGAATAAATTCAAAAAGACAAACAGGGTCATCTATAAAGCCATTAGCAGATGTGTTGCCTGGAATAGAAGAAGGAATAATAACACCAGCAACAATTTATGCAGATTTAAAGACAACATTTGGAAAAGATTATGAGCCAGAAAACTACAATGGATTCACAGGGTTAAGGACAATAAGAACAGCTGTAACAACATCTCAAAATATACCATTCCTTAAAGTTATGGCAGAATTAACACCACAAAAGTCAATAGAATATATGGAAAAAATGGGAATTTCATCACTTGTGCATGCAAGTGAAAATAAGGACCATAATGATGAAAACTTATCATTAGCAATAGGTGGAATGACATATGGAGTAAGTCCATTAGAAATGGCTGCAGCATATGCAGCTGTTGCAAATGATGGAAATTACATTGGACCAACATTCTATACTAAAGTAGAAGATTCTGATGGAAAAGTTGTATTAGAACCAAATCAAAAAAAGGAAACTGTGTGTTCAGCAGAAGATATAGTAAAAACAAAACAAAGAACTAAAAAAATATTTTCAAAAGAAGTTGCATATATTTTAAAAAATCTGCTAACACAGCCAGTTAAAGGAGCAAACGGAACTGCACCATATTGCGAAATAAAAGGAATGGATGTAGCTGCAAAAACCGGAACAACAAATGAAAATTATGATAGATGGTTATGTGGATTTACAAATTATTATGCTTGTGCAGCATGGTATGGATTTGATGATCCTCAAAGAATTAACTTTTCTGGAACAAATCCAGCAGGACTGTTATTTTCGGGAATAATGTCGGAAATTCATAAAGGATTAGAAAATTCAACATTTAAAGTTCCAGACAAAATAGTACATGCGACAATATGTAGAACAAGTGGTAGAATAGCAACTAATAAATGTTCAAGTACATATGATGAAATATTTGTTGATGGACATTTACCAGAAGAGTGTGATGCACATCAAAATCAATATACAATATGTAGGGAATCAGGTCGATTAGCAAATGAATTTTGTCCGTCAAAAGAGAGAAAATCTGCTAATTATGTTGTAGAAAAAGAAAGATTAGGATTATGGACAACACATGGTATTGGAACTACTATGGGAACAGCACCAACAGAATATTGTACAATACATAAAAAAGCTGCAGAAGTAGTTACACAACCAACAGTTCCAGAAACTCCAACAGAACAACCAAATGTTAATACAGAACCAGAGAAACCTAATAATAGTGGAACAGAAGAACCTACAAAACCAGATACAGGGCCAACTGAGGAACCAGAAAAACCTAGTTCTGGAGACACTGGAAACACAGAAACAGGAGGAAGTACAACAGATAATACGACAAATAATCAATAAAAAAGAAAAGTGGCTAAGTAGCTTTGCCACCTTTTCTTTATCCTAATTAAGGGGGAAAAAATAAATGGATATATATTTTTATAATACTTTAACCAAAAATAAAGAACTATTTAAATCAATAGAATCAGGAAAGGCAAAAATATATTCATGTGGACCTACTGTATATAAAGATGCAACAATAGGAAATATGAGAACAAACTTATTTCAAGACACATTAAGGCGTGTATTAAGATATAATGGATATGAGTTAAAACATGTAATGAATATTACAGATGTTGGACACCTTGTTTCAGACGGAGATGAAGGTGAAGACAAGATGTTAAAATCAGCAAGAGAAGAGCACAAAAGTCCGATTGAAATTGCAGAACATTATACTAAATTGTTTTTCAAGGATTTAGAAAGATTAAATATAGAAACACCAGAAATAGTATGTAAAGCAACAGAACATATAAAAGAAATGTTAGAAATGGTTGAAAAAATAATGGAAAGAGGCTATGCATATGAGACTTCTACTGCAATATATTTTGATGTATCAAAACTAGATGAATATGGAATATTATCTGGAATAAATCTTAGAGAGCAAAAAGCAGGAGCAAGAGTAGAAGTTGATCCTGAAAAAAGAAATCCATATGATTTTGCATTATGGATAAAAGCACCAGAAAATCATTTAATGAAATGGGATAGTCCATGGGGACCAAGTTATCCAGGATGGCATATTGAATGTTCAGCAATGAGTACTAAATACTTAGGAGAGGTATTTGATATACATACAGGTGGAATAGATTTAATACCAACACATCATGAAAATGAAATTGCTCAAAGTAAAGGGGCATGTGGTAAAATACCAGCACATTACTGGATGCATGGAGAATATCTATTAATAAATGGTGGAAAGATGTCAAAAAGCTTAGGTAATGTATATCTTGTAGATGATATTATAAATAGAGGATATGATCCATTAGTATATAGATTATTTAATTTTTCATGCCATTATAAAGGAAAACTAAATTTTACTTGGGATGGAATAGAATCTGCATCAACATCTTTAAATCGTTTAAGAGAAGGATATCAAAAACATTTAAATGGAACTGATATAGTATCAGAAGATGTAATAAATGATATGGAAAATAGATTTCATCAAGCTATAAATGATGATTTAAATATGCCACTTGCAATGAGTGTTGTTTGGGAAGCTGTAAAATATCCAGAAAAATCGCCTAAAATAGCACAATTATTAGAGAAATTTGATACTGTTTTAGGAATAAAAATAGCTGAAAAGAAAGAAGAACAACAAATTCCACAAGAAGTTTTAGATTTAGTAGAGCAAAGAAAAGTTGCAAGAAGTGAGAAGAATTGGGCTGAATCTGATAGATTAAGAGATTTAATTATAGAAAAAGGATATAATGTTAAAGATACCAAAGAGGGGGTTGAAGTTTCAAAATTATAAAAGGGAGATGAAGTAATGATAGATTTTAAAAGTATAATAGCAAATGAAATATCAAAAGTTGTAAGTATAAATCAAGATGAAATAAAAAAATCAATAGAAAAGCCAAAAGGGACTGAAAATGGAGATTATGCGTTCCCATGTTTTAGATTGGCAAAAACATTAAAAAAAGCCCCACAAGCTATTGCTACAGAAATAAAAGAAAATATTCAAATAAATGAAAACCAAATAACAAAAGTAGAAGTTGTAGGTGGATATTTAAACTTTTTTGTAAATAAAGAACTATTAGCAAAAGAGGTTTTGCAAGAAATGGCTAATGCTGAAGAATATGGTAAATCAGCAATAGGAAATGGAAAGAACATAGTAATAGATTATTCTGCTCCTAATATTGCTAAACCATTTCATATTGGACATTTACGCTCAACTGTAATAGGTGCAGCATTATATAAAATATATAAATATTTAGGATATAATGTAACAGGAATAAACCACTTAGGCGATTATGGAACACAATTTGGAAAATTAATTGAAGGATATAAATTGTGGGGAAATGAATATAATATTGAAGAAAATCCAATAGATGAATTAACTAAAATTTATATAAGAATTAATCAAGCATGTAAAGAAGATGAACAAATTTTAGAAAATTGTAGGAATAATTTCAAAAAGCTTGAGGATGGAGATCCTTACTGTGTAGAACTTTGGCAAAAATTTAGAGAACTAAGTTTAAAAGAATTTCAAAAAGTATATGATTTATTAGGAAGTAAATTTGATTCTTGGAATGGAGAGGCATTTTATTCAGACAAGATGTCAGAGATTGTAGAAATCTTAGAAAAAAGTGGGAAACTAATAGAGTCTGAAGGGGCAAAAATCGTAGATTTAGAAGACAAAGGAATTAATACACCATGTATAATAGAAAAGAGCAATGGTTCATCAACATATGCAACAAGAGATTTGGCTGCGATTATGTATAGGGCAAGAACTTATGATTTTGACAAAGCACTATATGTTACATCATATGAACAAGTTTTGCATTTTAAACAAATATTTGAAGTTGCTAAGTTTCTTGGACTAGACGAGAAATATACAAATGTATTAGAACATGTTTCATTTGGGATGGTGTTATTACCAACAGGAAAGATGTCAACAAGGGAAGGAACAAGTGTAAAATTACTTGATTTACTTAATGAAGCAATATCAAGAGCAAAATTGATAATTGAGCAGAAAAACCCTGAACTTGAAAATAAAGATGAGGTAGCAAAAAGAGTTGGAGTTGGTGCTGTAATATTTAATGATTTAGCAAATAATAGAGTTAAAGATGAAATATTTGATTGGGATACAATTTTAAATTTCCAAGGAGAAACAGGACCATATATTCAATATACTTATGTACGTACTAAGAGTGTTATTGAAAAAGCTGGAGGGGTGCCTCAGGTTTCAACAGTTGACTCAAAACTATTACAAGATGAATATTCAATTAAACTATTAAAATTAATTTATGATTTTGAGGATGTTTTAGTTCAAGTTACAGATAAAAACGAACCATCAATTTTGTCAAGGTATTTAATTGATGTGGCAAAAGCATATAGTAATTTTTATAATGAAAATAAAATTATAAATGAAGATAAGGAACTTCAAGATGCTCGTGTATATTTAACTTATTCAGTTGGGAAAATTTTAAGTATAGGAGCAGGATTGTTAGGAATTGAAATGCCAGAGAGAATGTAAAAATAGAATAAAAAGAGACGGAGTTAGATATGTATAACACCGTCTTTTTAAGTGAATTATAGTTTTAAGCTTGAATCAAGTGCAAGTTTTATCATATTGTTAAGGCCAGTTTGGCGTTCTTCTGGAGTAGCAATTTCTTTTATATATTTTGAATCAACAACACTCATTAAACAAGCTGCTTTTTTATTTAGCAGTTTAGCAACATAAAATAGAGCAAAAGCTTCCATTTCGGCACTAACAGGATTAAAACCATCAGGAACTCTTGCCAAAAATCGATTAACATCAGTCATATACAAATCAAAACAATCTGTACATACAGTATTTCCAGAAAATATATTAATGTTGTTATTTTGAGCGGTATCAATTATTTTAGAATTTAATTCGGAATCACTGCTTACAATATGACAATCATCATTATTCAATGTTAGAGCAAAATTACTTTCAGAAAAAGTTTTTTCAGCAAGAATAATATCAAATAGTTTTAATGTTGGTTTATAAGAACCACAAGAGCCAATGCGTATAATGTTTTCTACTTCATAAAATTTATATAGTTCATAAGAGTAAATTCCCATACTTGGCATCCCCATGCCTGAAGCCATAACTGTTATTTCTTTACCTTTATATTTACCTGTATAAGTATAAATTCCTCTTACAGAATTTACTAATTTATAGTCATCTAAAAAATTTTCAGCAATATATTTTGCACGAAGTGGATCTCCTGGCATTATAACTGTTTTAGCTATATCGCCTAAGTTTGCTTCATTGTGTGGTGTGGACATAAAAATCACCTCCTTAATAAATATTAAAAAAATTATATCAATAAAAAATTGAAAATTCAATAAATCTGTAGAATAAAAAATCAATTCACAAAAAAGACACAAAACAAGAATACTTTCATAACAAATCACATATAAAATTAAAATGCAATTAGTAAAACAAATCAAGTTTATAATACTAATGTTTATTATGATAATAATAAGGTAAAAATGAAAGGAATTTGTAGTATGAGAGAAAATGATTTAATAATAATTGAAAACTTTTTAGAAAATAAAGAGGAAAAATTAAATGTTAAAGAAGAACCATTTGATAAACTCATGTTTTTTTACAAATCGGCATTAGACCAACTTACTGTACAAATGAATATAATAAAAGAAGAATTTCAAATAATGTATAATTATGATTTGATTGATCATATAGATGCGAGAATAAAAGAACCTAAAAGTATAATTAGAAAAATGGAAAAGAAAAAATATGATAAAACATATTTAAACTTAATAGAAAAAATAAATGACATTGCAGGATTAAGAATAGTATGTACTTTGAAGGATGATATTTTTTTTATAAAAGATTTAATAAAAAAGATGCCAGATTTACATATATTAAAAGAAAAAGATTATGTTACAAATCCAAAAGAAAGTGGATATTCTAGTTATCACATGGTTGTAGAAGTACCAGTTAATCTAACACAAAAAACGGTATATGTAAAATGTGAGATACAAATTAGAACTCTTGCAATGGACTTTTGGGCAAATGTTGAACACAAAGTTAAATATAAATCAGAACAAAATGTAAATAAAAAAACATCAAAAGAATTAATTACATGTGCTAAGATGATAAATAAATTTGATGATAAAATGATTACTTTGAAAAACATATAATCTTAATGTACAAATTAGCGAAAAACCCTTGACAGTTTACAATAATAATTATAAAATATAATTGGTTGAAAAAATATATAAAAAAAGAAAGTAAAAAAAGATATATTTATTCGAACATTGAAAAATAAATAAGAAAGAGGTGTATGATTATGGATATTTTAATCATAGTAGCCACTGTCTTAATCTCATTAGCAATAGGAATACCATTTGGAATGGTAATAAGAAAAAAAATTGCTGAATCTAAAATTGGAGGAGCAGAAAAAGAAGCACAAAGATTAGTAGACCTAGCGAAAATAGAGGCTGAAAATTTAAAAAAGGAACAGATTTTTAAAGCAAAAGAAGAAATTATGAATGCTAGAAATGAATTAGATCAAGAGATTAAAGAAAGAAGAGGCGAAATACAAAAACAAGAAAGTAGAATTATCCAAAAAGAAGAGAACTTAGAAAAACGTTCAGACAATTTTGAGAAAAAAGAAAGAGAGTTAGAAAAAGGAGAACGTGAACTAAAAGAGAAGGAACAGTATATTGAAGAATTAAAGAATGAGCAATTAGAGGTTCTTCAAAAGGTTGCGAACTTAACTAAAGAAGAGGCAAAAGTACAATTATTGAGTTCAGTAGAACAAGAAATAACAGCTGAAAAAGCTATATTAATTAAAGATTTAGAGCAAAAAGCTAAAGAGGAAGCAAAGAAGAATGCAAGAGAGACAATAAGTTATGCAATTCAAAAATGTGCTGCAGACCACTCAGCAGAGACTACAGTTTCAATAGTACCACTTCCATCAGATGATATTAAAGGAAGAATTATAGGTAGAGAAGGTAGAAATATAAGAGCATTAGAGACTCTTACAGGAATAGATTTAATAATAGATGATACACCAGAAGCAGTGATATTATCAGGTTTTGATCCATTAAGAAGAGAAGTAGCAAGAATTGCCCTTGAGAAGTTGATAGATGATGGAAGGATACATCCAGCCAAAATAGAAGAAATGGTAGAAAAGGCAAAAGAAGAATTGGCAGAAACTATAAAATCAGAGGGAGAAAGAGCTGCATTAGAAACTGGAGTAATTGGTTTAAATCCAGAACTTATAAAACTAATAGGAAAGTTAAAATACAGAACAAGTTATGGACAAAATGTATTAAATCACTCAATAGAAGTTTCAAACTTAGCAAGGATAATGGCAGAAGAGCTTGGCTTAGATCCAAAACTTGCACGTAGAGCTGGATTGTTACATGACATAGGTAAAGCCTTAGATCATGACATGGAGGGAACTCATGTTCAGATTGGTGTAGATATATTAAAGAAATTTAAAGAAAACCAACTTGTAATAAACGCAGTAGAGGCACACCATGGAGATGTTGAACCACAAACGCTAGAAGCTGTATTAGTACAAGCTGCTGATGCGATATCAGCATCAAGACCAGGAGCAAGAAGAGAAACTTTGGAAGCTTACATAAAAAGATTGGAAAATCTTGAGTCTATAGCTGATTCTTTTGACGGAGTTGAAAAATCATTTGCAATTCAAGCTGGTAGAGAAGTAAGAATAATTGTAAAACCAGAAAAAATTTCAGATGATCAAATGACTTTACTTGCAAGAGATGTATCTAAGAGAATCGAAGATGAGATGGATTATCCAGGACAAATAAAAGTCAATATTATTAGAGAAACTAGAGTTGTTGATTATGCAAAATAGAAGACGGGCAGAAATGCTCGTTTTTTTGTGCGGGTAATTGGGGACATTTGGGGTCGGTTCCGTTTTTGCCCAATGGGGTAATTCGGGGTCGGTTCCACTTTTGCCCTTTTCGAGACATAACTAATTTATTAATATTAAATATAAACTTTGCATTACATTCCCTCGATTCATTACGAAACTTAAGAAATTCTAACTTA
>ENA-ORLY01002124-ORLY01002124.1-human-gut-metagenome-genome-assembly--contig:-NODE-2124-length-20236-cov-8.184533_pt1 | contig 20236 bp, 15 predicted proteins | sample MGYA00243071_ERZ508832 | MGnify/ENA primary metagenome ERZ508832 (study PRJEB26277, sample SAMN04329777) | human gut metagenome | biome: human-associated habitat | host: Homo sapiens | place: USA... | reverse complement strand
CGCCTCCGGCGGCCCCTTCTTTTCCGTCTTGCCGGAAAAGAAGGGGGAGAAAAGGGGCGCTTGGTTACGTTTGGTGCGTCCTGCCTCTGAATTCAGGCTGGAACCAATGTTTCAGGCGTCATTCCACTCGGGAGTCACCTTACGGGCGTCATACTACGCGCCGCCTGATACGGGGATATCAGATTCGCAACTAGCTGACTTGGAATATTTTCCATCAATAGAAGGTGCGGTCTGAGTTTGTCAGGCTGCACCTTTTTGCATTGGTTTTTATTGTTTTGCACGCACCCCGAGGCTCCCCTTGTCAAGGGGAGCTGGCGCGGAGCGCCTGAGGGGTTACCCCGCTTCGGCGGGAAAGGCTCCCCTTTCAGGGGAGCTGTCAGCCGCAGGCTGACTGAGAGGTTGTCACAAATTTGCTGCGACCTCTCCGTCTCGGCTTCGCCGAGCCACCTCCCCTGAGAGGGGAGGCTTTGGACTTTCGCACATCCATGGCTTCCCCTCATAGGGGAAGCCTTTTTTGCTGCAGCGGAAAAAGCCAGTGTGAAGCTTTTGACATTTCCCCTGCTGCATGGTACACTGAAAGAAAAAACAGGAGGACAATTATGTCTCTCATTCCGTATTATCTGCAGTATCTCTCCGAGATCTGCGAGGGGACGCGGCAGGCGCCGGAGGGGCTTGCGCTGAGCGAGCAGGACGATCTGAAAAAGGCGCTGCAGCTGCAGGCCGGGATCGCTGAGATGGGCATCCCCGCCTTCGTCCGCGCCTGCGCCGCGCAGGACGGCACCGAGATCCCCCAGTCCGAGTACGACAGCTTTGACCCCGCCGAGCTGAACGCCGCCATCGCCCAGCTGGCCGCGGCCGCGCAGCCGCAGGAGACGCAGGAGGCCCCCGCCGCGCCGCAGGAGCCGGTCAGGACCGAGACGCGCGATATTTTCGAGATTTTCCTCGACAGCGTCTGCCTCGACGATGACCTGCTGACCTACCTCATCGACATTCTCAAGCGGCACGCAGAGCCGGAGTTCACCAAGCTCTCCCACGCCGCGGCGCGGACCGAGCTGAAGCTCGACGATTTTCTCGCCTGGCTCGGCAACATGGAGCTGCTGGCGGACGAAGAAGAGCAGGCCTGCGCCGCCATCATGGACAAAGCCCTCCACCGCCTCGAGCAGGAGGGCGAGATGGAGCTGGCCGCCGCCCTGCTCTCCGGCGACGAGACCACCTTCAAGCTTTTCCGCACGCAAGCGCCCGAGCTCGTCCACCTGCCCGACGCGACCTACGAATGGTACTGCAAAAACTATCTTGACCGCTATTATCCCGTGCGCTTCATCCTGCATCATCAGGGCATCGAATTTCCGCAAGCATAAGGAGGCTTCTCATGGAACCCATCTATGTCACCGGCCACCGCAACCCGGATACCGACTCGATCGTCTCTGCCATGGCCTACGCGGCGCTGCGCAACGCGCTGGGCGACCGGGAATTCGTCCCGGCCCGGCTCGGACACATCTCCGATGAGACGCGGCTGGTGCTCGGCCGCTTCGGCTTTGAGCCGCCCATCCGCATCCAGACCATGCGCACGCAGGTCCGCGATCTCGACTACGACACGCCGCCCGCCCTGTCCGGGGCCGTGACGGTCAGCCGTGCCTGGACCGCGCTGCAGAACAACAGATCCATCCCCGCCATCCCCGTCACGAACGACAACGGCGAGCTCTACGGCATGCTCTCGCCGAGCGAGATCGCGAGCTACGACATGCGCACGCTCTCCGACTCCCGGGTCGACCGGATCCCGGTGTTCAACCTCCTGAGCGTGCTTGACGGCAAGATCATCAACGAGGACGGATATCTGGCCGACACCATCAGCGGCGAGGTCAGCATCGCGCTGCCGCAGGACAATGAAAATCTCCTGTTCCGCGGCCCGGACGCCATCGTCATCATCGGCGAACAGCCGGAGATGGCCCGCCGCGCGCTCGAGCAGCAGGTCAGCTGCCTGATCGTCTGCCAGGCGGAGCTGCCGGAGGAGCTGCGCCAGCAGCAGACGAACACCTGCATCATCGCCACGCCGTTCGACGCCTACAAGGCCGCCCGGATGGTCTACTACGCCATCGAGGTTGCCCGCGTCTGCCGGACGGAGGATCTTGAGGCCTTCCACCTGACCGATTATCTCGACGACGTGCGCGAGATCGTACTCAAAAGCCGCCACCGCAGCTACCCGATCCTCGACGAAAACGACAAGGTCGTCGGCACGCTCTCGCGGTATCATCTCATCAAGCCGCGGCGCAAGCGTGTCGTCCTCGTCGATCACAATGAGGCGGCGCAGTCCGTCCCCGGCCTCGAGCAGGCGGAGATCCTCGAGATCATCGACCACCACCGCCTCGCCGACATCCAGACCGGCGGCCCCATCTACTTCCGCAACGAGCCCGTCGGCTCGACCGCGACGATCATCTCCGAGATGTATCAGGAGCGCGGGCTCATGCCCCCGGCGAAGCTCGCAGGGCTGATCGCCGCCGCCATCGTCGCGGATACCGTCATGTTCAAATCCCCGACCTCCACCGCCGTCGACCGCCGCATGGCCGACCGCATGGCCCGCATCGCCAATATTTCGCTCGAGGAGCTCGGGCAGACCATCTTCTCCGCCTCCATCTCCGATGACAAGCCGGCCGACGTGCTGCTGTTTACGGATTTCAAGGATTTCCACATCGCCGACCACGATTTCGGTGTCAGCCAGATCACCTGCGTCGACTCCAACCGCATGATGCAGCGCAAGGACGAGTTCCTGTCCGTCATGCGCAAGACGATGGAAGAGCGCAGCTACACGCTCATGATCCTCATGCTGACCGACGTGCTGCTCGAGGGCACGCACCTGCTGTACCTCGGCGACGAGGACATCATCACGCAGGCCTTCGGCGTGCAGCTCAAGGACCACACCTGCTTCCTGCCGGGCGTCGTATCCCGGAAAAAGCAGGTCATCCCATCGCTGACCGCCCTGTGGGGCTGAGAAAAATTCTCCCGAAAACCGAAAAAGCTCCCCCGGCCGCTCTGGCCGGGGGAGCTCTCTTTCTCGTTTACAGGCGCTGGTTTTTGGCCAGCTGGCGGTTTTTGTAGGCGGGATCGTCGGTGACCTCACGCAGGACGGTGATCTCCGGCGGGGCCTGAAGCGCAGGCGCGTCCTGCGGCAGGGCGGCGCGCATGATGGCGCGGTCGTTGGAGAACGGGTAGACGTCGATCTCAAACCGGCAGCCCTGATAGACAAAGCGGTACTTCGTCTTGTGGACGGTGTGCAGGCTCGTGTCGCCCTCCATCAGATAGCGGATGTACTCCTTCTCGGAGATCGGCTTCTCCGTCTCCCACTGGCCGGAGTCGGTCGTGCGCTTCTCGGTGTAGAAGTAGAGGTAATCCCCGCCGTTTTTCTGCTGGCGGACGCGGCGCACGACGTTGGGGTTGGCGCGGGTCAGGTAGGTCTGCATCATGTCGATGCTGGCGGCGTGGTAAGTCTGCTCCAGGGTCTGGAGGGTGGGCAGGGCGATGAGATACTTGTGCCAGACCTCCTGCTGCGCCGGCCGGCCGATCGCGGCGTAGACCGCGCGCAGACCTCTAGCGATCTTGTCTTCAAAATCGACGGAATTGTCGATCACGTGGACGTTGGGATGCGCGCTCCAGGCGCGGAGCGTCAGCTCGTCCTTCTCCCGCGCGACCTCCAGAGGCTCATAGCGGGCCTCGTTGCCGAAATTGTAGGCAAATTCCGCGCCCTTGGCGCAGGAAACGAGGTGGAGCACGGTATCGTAGTGCGTCAGCGCCTGCTGCTCCGTCAGGCCGAAGTGGGAAAGCACCTGCCGGAACTCATCGTCGGAGACGTAGGCCTTGTTGTCGAACAGCGCGCGGTCATACAGCACGATCACGCGCTCCTCAGGCACCATCTGGGCAGCCTTGAGCGCCAGCTGCTCCTTGTGCAGCTGGTCGGCGACGACAAAATCCTGAAAATCCAGCATGGACACGCAGCCGCCGAAGGGCTTGATGCCAAAGCCGGAGATGAGCTCCGTCGACGTTTCGGGAATGGTGATGACCTTCCAGCCCTCGTCCTGCTTGAATTCCTTGAGTACCCGGCTGATGAGCGTCGTCTTGCCGGCGGCCGGCCCGCCGGTCAGTACGATCCGCGTGATCTGTTTTGCCAAAGGGACCGCTCCTTTTCTTTTTTATAGTATCATATTAACATCATCCGGCAGCAAATGCAAGAAAAAGGCGCAGCCGCTTCCGTGGGGTTTTCGATACGCCCCAGGGAAGCGGCTGCGTGTGTTATCCTTCGAACTGGCTGTGGTACAGCTTGGCGTAGAAGCCGTTTCTCGCGAGCAGCTCATCGTGTTTGCCCTGCTCGACGATGTGGCCGTCCCGCATGACGAGGATGACGTCCGCTTCGCGGATGGTCGAGAGGCGGTGGGCCACGACAAAGCTCGTCCGGCCCTGCATCATTTCGTCGAAGGCCTGCTGGATCTTCACTTCCGTGCGGGTATCGATGGAGCTCGTGGCCTCGTCGAGGATCAGCATCGGCGGCAGGCAGAGCATCACGCGCGCGATGCACAGCAGCTGCCGCTGCCCCGCGGACAGCGCCCCGCCCGTGTCGGAGAGCATCGTATCGTAGCCGTTCGGCAGGCGGCGGATGAACGAATCGGCGTGCGCCTTTTTCGCGGCCGTCTCGACCTCTTCGTCGGCCGCATCGGGCTTGGCCAGGCGGATATTTTCCCGCACGGTGCCGGATTTGAGCCAGGTGTCCTGCAGGACCATGCCGTACTGATGGCGCAGGCTCTGCCGCGTCACGGTGCGGATGTCGCTGCCGTCCACGGCGATGGAGCCGCCCTTCACGTCGTAGAAGCGCATGAGGAGGTTGATGAGCGTCGTCTTGCCGCAGCCCGTCGGGCCGACGATGGCTACGCGCTCGCCGGGCCGGACCGTGAGGTCCAGATCCTCGATGAGCCGCTGCTCCGGCGTGTAGGAGAAGGCGACATTCGTCAGCTGCACGCTGCCGGAGGCGTCGGTCAGCACCCTGGCATCGGGCGCGTCGGGGATCTCCGCCGGCTCGTCGATGAGCTCGAAGACCCGCGCGGCGCAGGCCAGCGCGTTCTGCAGCTCGGTGACGACGCCGGTGATCTCATTGAAGGGCTTGGCGTACTGGTTGGCATAGCTGAGGAAGCACGACAGCCCGCCGACCGTGATGGCCCCCGCCACCGCGCTCAGCGCCCCGGTAAAGCCCACGCAGGCGTAGATGATATTGTAGATGATGCGGGTGGAGGGGTTCGTCATCGACGAGAAGAAGGTCGCACGCATGGTCGCGGCGGTCAGGCGGTCATTGATCTCGTCAAACTGCGCAAGGCTCTCGGCCTCATGCGAGAACGCCTGCACGACGCGCTGGCCGCCGAGCTGCTCATTGATGAGCGCGGTCTGCTCGCCGCGGGCCTTGGACTGCGTCTGGAACATGGAGTAGGTGTGCCCCGCGATGAACTTCGCCACCAGCAGGGACAGCGGCGTCAGCACGACGACCACCAGCGTGATCTTCACGCTGATCGAGAGCATGAAGCCGAGCGTCCCCACGATGGTCAAAACGCCCGTAAACAGCTGTGTGAAGCCCATGAGCAGACCGTCGGCAAACTGGTCGACGTCCGCGATCATGCGGCTGAGCGTATCGCCCGCCGGATGGCTGTCGAGATAGGCCAGCGGCAGACGCTGCAGGTGGGCGAACGCCTGCCGGCGCACGTCGCGCGTCACGGCGAAGCAGACCCGGTTGTGGATGGCCGCCATGACCCACTGCAGAAGCGCCGTCCCCGCGGCCAGCACGGCGATCTTCGCAGCCAGCATGCCGACCGCGGCAAAATCGACCTGCCCCGGGCCGACGACGGCGTCGATGGCGTCGCCGACCAGAATGGGGATATAGAGCGTCCCCGCCACGCTGGCCGCCGCCAGCACCAGAGACACGATCAGAAGCGGCAGATACCGCCCGAGGCTTTTGAGCACGCGCCGAAGCGCCCAGGATGAATCATGCTTCATTGCGCATCCTCCTTCTTATACTGCGAGCGGCAGATCTCCTGATAGACCGGGCAGCTCTGCAGCAGCCCGTCATGCGTGCCGGTCCCGGCCAGACGGCCGTCGTCGAGCACGAGGATCTGATCCGCGTGGCGGATGGAGGACACGCGCTGCGAGATCAGCACGACCGTGGGCTTCCACGGCAGATGCGCCAACGCCTTGCGAAGCGCGGCGTCGGTGGCAAAGTCCAGCGCGGAGGCGCTGTCGTCGAGGATGAGGATCGCAGGTCTCCGCACCAGTGCGCGGGCGATCGTCAGCCGCTGGCGCTGGCCGCCGGAGAAATTGCGCCCGCCGGGCTCGACTTCCGCGTCCAGTCCGCCCTGCTTGCCGCGGACGACCTGATCGGCCTGCGCGTCCTGCAGTGCCTGCCAGAGGTCTTCATCGCTGGCCTGGGCATTGCCCCAGCGGAGATTGTCGCGGATGGTGCCGGAGAAGAGCAGCGCCTTCTGCGGCACGACGCCGATTGAGGGCCGCAGCGCCTGCAGCCGCAGCTGCCGCACGTCTTCGCCGCACACAAGGACCTGTCCCTGCGTCGCGTCGTAAAACCGCGGGATGAGGTTCGCCAGCGTGGATTTGCCCGCGCCGGTGCCGCCGATGACGCCGATGGTCTGCCCGGGCGCGGCGGAGAAGCTGATGCTGCTGAGCGCGTCCGCGCCCGCGCCGGGATAGCGGAACGAGACGCCGCAGAACTGCAGCGCCGGGCTGCCGCTGCCGTCCGGCAGGGCGTCCTGCCCGTCGGCCATGCTGGACTTCGTCTCCAGCACCTGCGAGATCCGGCCCGCGCAGGCGACGGATTTTGTGATGTTCAGGATCAGGTTGGCGAACTTGATGAGCTCGACCAGGATCTGCGACATGTAGTTATACAGCGCGATCAGCTGGCCCTGCGTGATGATACCCGCGTCCACGCGGACGCTGCCGGTCTTTAAGATCGCCACGATCGCCAGATTGATGACCACATACGTCAGCGGGTTCAACAGCGCCGACAGCTTGCCCACGAACCGCTGCGCGGCAAACAGCCCGTCCAGACGGCCGTCAAAGCTCTCCGTCTCGGTCTGCTCGCGGGTAAAGGCGCGGATGACGCGCACGCCGGACAGGTTCTCCTGCGCCGCGCCCGTCACGCCGTCGAGCTTCGCCTGCACCCGGCGGTAGAGCGGGATGCAGCTGAGCATGATGGCAAAGACGATGGCAAAGAGCACCGGGATCGTCACGACGAAGATGAGCGCCGAGCGCACGTCGATCGTAAACGCCATGATCATCGAGCCGAACACGACGATCGGCGAGCGCAGCAGCAGCCGCAGCGTGAGGTTGAGGCCGGTCTGCACCTGGTTCATGTCGCTCGTCATCCGCGTGACGAGCGTGGCCGGGCCGATGGTATCGAGCTCCGCATACGACAGCGACTGGATATGCGCAAAGAGCGCGTGGCGCAGACTGGCCGTCGCGCCGGTCGCGGCCTTGGCGGAAAAATACTGCGCGCAGGTCGCGCTGGCAAAGCCGCACAGGCCGAGGCCCACGAGCAGCAGGCATTTTTTCAGGATATAGCCCGTGTCGCCCGCCGCGATGCCGACGTCGATGATATCTGCCATGATGAGCGGCACCAGCAGCTCAAACGCCGCCTCCAGCAGCTTGAACACGGGCGCGAGGATGGCCTGCAGCCGGTAGGGCCGCAGATAGACAAGCAGTTTCTTCATTCGTTTCTCTTCTCTCTTCGGATGCTATTCGATGGATTTGAGCGCCTGGGCCATGTCGATGGCGCGGATCTTCCGGCGCAGCGCCAGATTGACCAGCAGCCCGAACGCGAGCGTCAGCGCCGCGGAGAGCAGATAGCTGCCCGGCGCCACCCGCACGTCGAAGCACATGAGGTCGATGCGGATCTGCGACATGACGTAGGCGTGCAGCGCCTTGCCCATCGGCAGACCCACAAGCGCACCGAGCACCGTCAGGATGATGTTCTCGCGGAACACATAGCGGTTCGTCTCGCTGTCGTAGAAGCCGAGGACCTTGATGGTGGCGATCTCCCGCTCGCGCTCGGTGATGTTGATGTTTGTGAGGTTATACAGCACGATGAACGCCAGCGCCGCCGCGCAGACCACCACGACCACCACGATGTACCGCAGGCTTTCCATCATCGTCGCCACGCGCGCGCGGAAATCGCTGCTGAGGCTCACGGAGGCGACGTTCTTCGCCCCCGCCAGCGCGGCCGAGGCCGCGTGGGCATCGGCGTCAGGCGGGAAGTTGACCCAGGCCTGCTCGTATGCCGGCGCTTCGCCGAAGCACTGCGCCCAGCTTTCCGCCGTCAGGTAGACGTAGTTGTAGACATAGTTTTCAAAGACCGCCGCGACCTGCAGCTGCGCTTCGCGCGTGCCGCTCTGCAGCGTGATGGTGTCGCCCGCCGACAGCTGCAGCGCCTCGGCCAGCCCGCGGCTGATGACGCACGCGCCGTTTTCGGGATAGGCGACCGGCGTCTTGTCCTTCTCATGCAGGTCGACAAAGCCCTCCACGCTGCCGGACGCCGGGCAGACGACGTTCGTCGTCTTGACCGTGCTGCCCGCGCTGGCGTCGGCGCTCTTTTCGGCCACGAAGAGATATTCTTCGGCTTCTTCCTCGCAGAGCGCGGCGAAGGCCGTGCGCTCCGTCTCGTTCAGCGCGTGCTGGAACGTGACCGACGCGTCGTAGCGGGTGATCTCGCTGTACTGATAGTCGACGACGTTGCTGATGGAATCCTGGATGCCATAGCCGGTGATGAGCAGGGCCGTGCAGCCGCCGATGCCGATGATCATCATGATCATCCGCTTTTTATACCGCAGGATGTTGCGGATGGAGACCTTATGCAAAAACGGGATCCGGTTCCAGAGGCCCGGCAGCCGCTCCAGCAAGATCCGCTTGCCCGCCTTCGGGGCCTTGGGGCGGATGAGCTCCGCCGCGGGCCGCTGCAGCTCCGCATGCGCGACGTACCACGTCGTGCCGAGCGCGCAGAGCAGATACGCCCCCGCGGACAACAGCGCCAGCGGCCAGTCGAACGCATACAGGATGTCCGTAAAGCCGTACATGATATTATACCCCTGCCAGATCATCTTCGGCAGGAAATACGAGCCCGCCGCGATGCCAACCACGCAGCCGAGCACCGAAGCGCTCCCGGCGTAGAGGAAATAGACCAGGAAGATCGCGCCGTTGGAGTAGCCCATGGCCTTCAAAACGCCCGCCTGCGTGCGCTGCTCGTCGACCATGCGCGTCATCGTCGTGATGCACACGAGCGCCGCCACGGCGAAGAAAAACAGCGGGAACACACGCGAGACGCCCCGCACGATATCCGAATCGCTCTCAAAGCAGGCGTAGCCGATGTTGCTGCTGCGGTCCAGCACGAACACATCCGGGTTTTCGAGCTTTTCGAGCGCGTCCTGTCCGTCCTGATACTCCTGCTCCGCGTCGGCAAGCTTCTGTTCGCCGTCCGAGAGCTCCACTTCGGCGTCGGCGATGTCCTGTTTGCCATCCGTGAGCTGCTGCTTCGCGTCGGCAAGCTCGGCTTCCGCGTCGGCGATCTTCTGCTCGGCCTCGGCCTTGCCGCTGTAGTAATCGGCCCAGCCGTCCGCCAGCTCCTGCTTTGCGTCGGCCAGCTGCTGCTCGCCATCGGCGAGCTCCTGCTTTGCGTCGGCCAGCTCCTGATTTTTTTCATCGAGCGTAGCCTTGGCCTCGTCGAGCTTTTTCTGGTTTTCGCTGATCTCAGCGTTGGCCTCCTCCAGCCCGTCGCCGAATTCCTCGCTGCCTGCGTTGAGCTCCGCCTGCGCCGCGTCGATCTGCTGCTGCGCCGCGTCGAGCTCCGGCCCGGCGGCCTCGATCTTCTGCAGTCCGGCCTCGACCTGCGCGAGCTGCGCCTGCAGCTGCGCCTTCTGCTCCTCGGGGAGCATTTCGCTGCCAAGCGCCTCCTCCAGCTGCTCCTTTCTTGCTTCGAGCTCGGCCTTCTGCGCGGCGAGCTCCGCGCGCTTCTGGTCGAGCTGCGCCTGATTCTTGTCGATCTCCGCCTGCCCGGATTGCAGCTCGCCGACAGTCTCGTTAAACTGTTTGCGAAGCTCCTCTCTGGCCTCGGCCAGCTTGGCCGCGCCGTCGTCATATTCTGCCTGCGCGTCGGCGAGCTTCTGTTCGCCGTCCGCAAGCTCCTTGCGGGCGTCTGCAAGCTTCTGCTCGTTCTCCTCGATCTCCTTCTGGCCGTCGACGAGCTTCTGATAGGCGTCGGCCAGCTCGCGGTCGGCCTCCTCCTTCGCATCCGCCAGCTTCTGTTCGCCGTCCAGGACGTCCTGTTCGGCGTCCGCCAGCGTCTGCTTGGCGTCTTCGAGCTTCTGCTTCGCGTCCGCCAGCTCCTGCTGCTTTTCGTCGAGCGTTTCGCGGGCGTCAGCCAGCGTCTCGGCCGCGTCGTCATGCAGCCGCGTGCCGCGGTCGTCCGCGCACTGCTCCGCAAGCGCGGTGACCCAGGGCTCGGCGTCGTCGATGTGCGCCTTATATTCGTCCGAGTAGATCTCGCCCGCCCGGTCCGTCAGGCGCAGATACAGCTCCGTATCATAGTCAAAGTCAAATGCCTCCGGCAGCACGTACACGAAGGCGGACAGCGACCCGCTGCCGACCGACGTGCTGCCGCGCTCATAGTTGATGTACAGAGCGCTCTTGGCGATGCCGACGATGGTGAATTCCCGCCGGGTGAACTGCCCCAGCGTATCGTCGTCATTCTCCTCCGAGAGCACGATCTTCTGCCCGAGATCCTGTTCCGAGTACAGCATCCCGTCGGCCAGACACTCGTCCGCCGTCTGCGGCAGCCGTCCGGCCTTCAGGCTCGGCAGGTCGAGCGTCTCGGGCAGCGACAGAAATTTGCATGCCCGCGACGCGCCGCCCGCCGTGCTGGTCAGCGCGTCGGCGCTCTTTGTGCCCTCGCACGCGGCGACGCGGCTGTCGGCGGCGATTTTGGCCGCGTCGGTCTCGTCAAAGCCAATGGTGCTCACGAGGCGGAAATCGTACATCTGCTGCGCCTCGGCGTAGGCGTCCAGCGTGCGCACCATGGCCGTCTTCGTCAGCCGCAGGCCGCAGAAAAAGCCCACGCCCAGCGCCACGATGGCCGCGATGGCCAGAAACCGGCCCAAACTCCTGCGGATCTCCCGCAGCGTCAGCTTCCCCATGCCGCTCACCACTCGATCTGCTCGACGGGCGTCGGATGTTCATTGATCCGGACGCCGGCGATCTGCCCGCTTTTCACGCGGATGACCCGGTCAGCCATGGCGGTCAGCGCCGAGTTGTGCGTGATGATGACGACGGTCATGCCGCCCGCGCGGCTCTGCGCCTGCAGCAGGGACAAGATCTGCTTGCCGGTCTGGTCGTCGAGCGCGCCGGTCGGCTCGTCGCACAGCAGCAGCTTCGGCCGCTTTGCCAGCGCGCGGGCAATGGCCACGCGCTGCTGCTCGCCGCCGGAGAGCTGCGCGGGGAAATTCTGCATCCGCTCGCCGAGGCCGACCTGCCGCAGGACCTCGTCGGCCGGCAGCGGATCCTTGCACAGCTGGCTTGCGATCTGCACGTTTTCCAGCGCCGTCATATTGGGCAGCAGATTGTAAAACTGGAACACGAACCCGACCTCGTGGCGGCGATAGGTCGTCAGGCGCTTGCGGCTGTAGTCCGCCACGTCCTCGCCCGCGAGCAGCACATGGCCGGAGGTAAGCCGGTCCATGCCGCCGAGGATGTTCAGGAGCGTGGTCTTGCCCGCGCCGGACTGGCCGACGATGACGCAGATCTCCCCCTCGTCGATCGTAAACGACGCGTCCTTCAGCGCCTCAATGCGCACGTCTCCCATCTGATAGGTCTTACAGACATGGTCAAATACAACAAAATCCTGCATGCGTCCGCCCCTCACTTTTTTTGCTTTCTGAATAGTATATTATGCCATACCGGCACACATTTTGCTTGAATAAATCGTGAACACGCAGAGAAAAAGCCTGCCCGGAAGGGCAGACTTTTTGAGGCAACGCCGCAGGATTGGCGGAAAAGATCCGCCGAAGCGCGCAGACGCAATTGTGCGGTGCTGCCTTACCCGATGGCTGTCCACTGCTCGCCCTGCGGCAAAAGCCTGCAGGTGTGGTCGGCGGAGGCTTCGATGAGGTCCGCGTAGTACCAGGCGGTCTGGTCCTGGTTGTCGCGGTACCAGGCGGCAGCCTGCAGCTGCGCGTCCTGCCCGTCCGGGCAGCGGCCGAGCAGGCTGTTGAGCGCCCGGGCCAGCTCCGCGCGGGTAAGGACGGCCTCTGCCGCGGTCTCGTCCGCCTCGGCGGCGGCCAGCGTCTTTTCGCTCCAGGCCGCGGCCAGCACCGGGAAGGCCGCGCGCCCGGCCTCCGTCTGCGCGAGCTTGTCCAGCACGCCGGAAAAGTCCCGCCACGTGAGCCCCGCGTCCGGCCGGAACCAGCCGTCCGACCCGAACGGCAGCAGCCCCAGCCCCGCCAGCCGCGTAACGGCCGCGTAGGCCCAGCTCGTCCCCGGTACATCCCAGAAGCGCACGCGCGCGCCCTCCGGCAGCTCGTCCTCCGCCAGCCGCAGCAAAATACAGGCGAAGGCTGCGCGGCTCACCTCCGCCTCCGGCCGGATGGTCCCGTCCGGGTAGCCGTACAGGTACGCCCGGTGCGTCTGCTCCGCCCTGGCCTGCGCCGCCAGCGCCAGCAGCCCCACGAGCACCGCCGCCATGCACAGGATCTCCGGCAGCCGTTTTTTCATGCGCATCCCCTCTTCTCACAGGATGCCCCCAGTTTGCCACCTTTCCCCCGCAGAACCCGTCGCCTTGTGCCGCTTGGGAAAATAATCTCCGCAGCGGCAAAAAGGCTCCCCTTCCAGGGGAGCCTTTACACGCGGCGTTTTACGCTGGGGTAGAGGGAGGCGTCGGTGTGGGGGAGGAAGCGGGCGGCGTGCATGTTTTCCACGAACTTCTCCATTTCCCCGAACTGCACATAGGTCGCAAGCGCCCGGATGCGCGCCAGCCGTGCGCGGCAGCTCCGGTCCAGCAGGAGCCGTCTGGCTCCGGCGAGCGAGGAATTGCCGAGGATCCGGAATTTTTCCCGCGGCAGGTCGGGATACAGTCCGACCGTGATCGCGGACTCCAGATCGTAATGCGTGCCGAAGCCTCCAGCGAGGTAGAACGTGCCGATCTCCGCCGGGCTGACGTTCACGCTCTGCAGCATCGTTGCGACCATGGTGTGCGCGGCGGCCTTGCAGGTGAGAAACTCGCCGATGTCGTCCTGGGTAAAATAGAGCGGCACATTGCCGTCGTAAGCGTAGATGATCGCGGGGACGTTGCGCTGGCGGTCCTCCTCCCAGACCTCGCGGATGCAGGGCGAAGCGTCCTTCTGCAGCCGCCCGGCCGAGTCGATCCAGCCCGAGAGAAAGCCCTCGGCGATGAGGTCCAGAATGCCGGAGCCGCAGATGCCCTTCGGCGGCAGATCGCCGATGGTCTGATAGCGCAGGCGGTTGTCCGCGCCGATCTTCACGCTGCAGATCGCCCCCGGCTCCGCCCGCATGCCGGAATGGCTGACCGCGCCCTCCAGCGCGGGCCCGGCCGCGCCCGCGCCCATGAGCAGAAAGTCCCGGCAGCCCAGCACCAGCTCGCCGTTCGTGCCGATGTCGAGAAACAGCGCCAGATCCTCCCGCGTGTCCAGATCCGTCTCCAGCAGCCCGCCCGTGATGTCGCCGCCCAGATAATTGGCGATCGCGGGCATGCAGTAGACATTTCCGCAGATGGGCAGTCCCAGCTCCGCCGCCCGGATCACGCCGGGGTCAAAAAACACCGGCGTGTACGGGCTCTGAAACACGAGCCACGGGTCGCAGCCGAGGAAGAAGTGCAGCATCGTCGTGTTGCCGCCGACGGTCATGGCGGAGATCGCCTCCGGGCGGATATCTGCCGCCCGGCAGCAGGTATCGATCATGCCGCGCACGTCCGAAAGCGTCAGCGCCTGTAAAGTCTTCAGGTTTTCCCGGTCCGCCTTCACCGCGAGGATGCGGTCGAGGATGTTCGCGCCGAACTGCGTCTGGCTGTTGGTGCGGGCAGCCTGCGAAAGTGTCCGGCCGCGCACGAGATCCACCAGCTCCATCTGCATGATCGTGCTGCCGATGTCGAGGCACAGGCCGTAGTGTTCAGCGGTCGTATCGCCCGGCTCCACGCGCACAGCGTCGGTCCCGCCCGGCCCGGGGCAGAGCGTCACGGTGACGCGGTAGTCCGCCGCGGATAAGACGGGATACAGCTGCTGCAGGCAGCCCAGTGTCAGTCTGCATCCGTCCGGCAGCGCGGCCAGCAGCCGCTCCCGCGCGGCAAGAAAATCACCGCCCGCCGGCGCGTGCAGTTCCAGATAACGTTTTTCACTCAGTGGTTCCATAGCAATACTCCTACGCGCTGCGTCCGAGCAGGAGGCACAGCGCGCCGTAGCCGTGCGACAGCAGGTCGAAGACCCAGCGGTTCGTGTCCACGCTGCGCTCGCCCATGTCGATGACGGCGGTCGCGTTCTTCAGCCGCCGGGCGGTCCGGTAGAATTTCCCGTCCTGCCGTCCGCGTGTTTCGCCTGCGCGCACCCAGGCGGCAAAGACGCCGTCCAGATACGCGTGGATCAGCAGCTCCGTCGCCATCGAGCGCTCGGTGATCTGCAGCGCCGCGCCGCATTCTGCCTCGTAGCCCGCAAGGATCGCGCGGCTGAGCGGCAGCGAGCCGTTGCCCTTCTGCCGCAGGAAGGTCATGAGCGCATCGTTCGTCGTCAGGTGGACGGCCTTGTCGGTATAATAGAGCGTCACGCCCTCGGGCAGCTGCGAAGCATCCATCTGCGCCGCCTCCTTTGTCTGTTTGTGTCTATCTTACCACATCCCGCGCAGGATGCAAGAGGCAGATGCCCCTTGCGCCTGCGGGCATTTGCAGGTATAATTAGGGTGTATCTGAAAACGCCCAACGCGCCCGGACAGCGGGCCTTTTCGCGCTGCGCTGCGTCATTTTTCCTTGAAATACGTCAGTATTCCTGCGAAAAAATGTCTTTCTCAGCGCGAAAATTCCTCGCTGCCGGTCTCATTGCTGGTTTTCAGATACACCCTAAGACAAAATCGACAAAAGAGGTATCGCCATGCTTGATTCTTATATTTCCGCCCTCTGCCGCTATGCCGAGCGCACGGGGCTCCTCCAGCCGGAGGATCTGGTCTTTGCGCGCAACGCGCTGCTCGAGGCGCTGCAGCTCGATTCCTTCGACGAAGCCGCCGCCCCGGCAGAGGCCTCGCTGGCCGATATTTTGCAGGTGCTGACCGGCGATGCCGTCGCCCGCGGCGTCTGCCCGGACAACCAGGTCGCCCGCGACCTGTTCGACACGAAGCTCATGGGGGTGCTGACGCCCCGGCCGCACGAGGTCCGCACCTGCTTCCATACGCTCTACCAGATCTCCCCGCAGAAGGCGACCGACTGGTTCTACCGCTTCAGCCAGGACACCAACTACATCCGCCGCGACCGCATCGCAAAGGACAAAAAGTGGACCTACGCCTGCGAATACGGCGAGCTGGACATCACCATCAACCTCTCCAAGCCCGAGAAGGACCCGCGCGCCATCGCCGCGGCCAAGCTCGCGCCGCAGTCCGGCTATCCCAAATGCGCCCTGTGCGCGGAAAACGAGGGCTACGCGGGCCGCATGAACCATCCCGCCCGGCAGAACCACCGCATCATCCCCCTTGAGCTGGACAGCGGCAGCTGGTATCTGCAGTATTCCCCGTACGTCTATTACAACGAGCACTGCATCGTCCTCAACGCCGAGCATACGCCCATGCGCATCAGCGCGGCGACGTTCCGCCGGCTGCTGGACTTTACGAAGCTGTTCCCGCATTATTTCCTCGGCTCGAACGCGGATCTGCCCATCGTCGGCGGCTCGATTTTGAGCCACGACCATTTCCAGGGTGGCCACTACACCTTCGCCATGGAAAAGGCCCCGGTCGAGACGCCGGTCTCGTTTGCCGGATTCCCGGACATTGCAGCCGGGATCGTCAAATGGCCGATGTCCGTCCTGCGCCTGACCGGCAGCGATCCGGACCGGCTGTGCCTGCTGGCGGAGAAGATCCTGACTGCCTGGCGCGGCTACACCGATGAAGCCGCCATGGTCTTCGCCGAGACTGACGGCACGCCGCACAACACCATCACGCCCATCGCCCGCCGCCGCGGGGAAGATTTTGAGCTGGATCTTGTCCTGCGCAACAATCTCACGACGCCGGAGCATCCGCTCGGCCTCTATCACCCGCACGAGCAGCTGCACCACATCAAAAAAGAGAACATCGGCCTCATCGAGGTCATGGGTCTGGCTGTCCTGCCCGCGCGGCTGGACAAGGAGCTGGCGCTTCTGAAGGACGCGATCCTCTCTGGCCGCGACCTGCGCGCGGACGAGACGCTGCAGAAGCATGCCGACTGGGCTGAGGCGCTGCAGGGCCGCTATACCTTCACGCCGGAGAATACCGAGCAGATCCTGCAGCAGGAGGTCGGCGCTGTCTTCATGCAGGTCCTCGAAGACGCCGGCGTCTACAAACGCACCCCCGCCGGCCAATCCGCCTTCCTCCGCTTCACCGCCAGCGTGTAAAGCACCCCAAGGCTCCCCTGGAAGGGGAGCTTTTTGCTTGCTGCGGAATATGAAAGAGCCCCGCGGCTGCGTGGATCGCAGCGCGGGGATGCTGGTCATTGCGGCGTTGTCGGCTGGGCGCAGCGGACGGCGGCGGTTTCGTGGAGGATGCGCTGCATTTCCGGCCACTTGGCTTCCATGTCGGCGACCAGCTTCAGCTGCGTGCGGCAGCGGTCAAGGTTCTGGGTGGGATAGTCGATCTTGAAATAGACGTCGCCGTCCAGATAATCCTTCAAAAACCGCATAGCCAGCTCCGCCGTGATGATCTTCGCGCCAAGCGGCAGGACCTCGATCTCCTTCGGGGTCAGCGCGTGACCGCAGGCGTCGAGATAGCCCTCCAGGAACGCCTGGTACATGTCGAGCTTCAGCCAGACCTGATCCAGATCCTTCTCATCCTCTGCGGCCGAGGACGCGCCGAAGCGCACGCCGTCGCCGAAATCATAGGCAGACAAACCCGGCATCACCGTGTCGAGATCGAGCACGCACTTGGCACAGCCGGTCTGCGGGTCGAGCAGGACGTTGTTGAGCTTGGTGTCGTTGTGCGTCACGCGCAGCGGCAGCTCGCCGGCCGCGAGCATGCGGCAGAGCGTCCCGAGCTCCTGCTCCCGCGCGAGCAGGAAGTCGATCTCGGGCCCGACATCCTTCACGCGGCCGCAGACATCGGCTTCGATGGCGGCGCGGAACTGACGCAGGCGGTCGATGGTGTCGTGGAAATGCGGGATGGTCTCATACAGGGAGGCCGCCGGGAAATCCGCCAGCGCCTGCTGGAACTTGCCGAAGGCCACCGCGGCCTGGTAAAAGTCGTTTCTGTCGCGCGGCATATCCAGGCTGATGCCGCCGGAGATGAAGTTGTAGGCGCGCCAGAACTCGCCCTGGTCATCGATGCAGTATTTTCTGCCGTCCTTGGCCCTGCAGAGGCGGATGCACTCCAGACCGATCTGCTTGCGGTCGATGAACCGGGAGACCGCGTCGATATTCTCGATCAGCTCCTCCGGGTGGCGGAAGGCGACGCGGTTGATCCGCTGCAGGGTGTAGGCCTTCCGGTTGTCGCAGACGACGCGGAAGGTGCGGTTGATATGGCCGTTGCCGAGCGGCTCACAGGAGATGGGCGTTCCGTCCAGGCAGAACTGCTGTAAAACCTGTTCCATAGATACAATGTCCTTTTTTCTTTCTATTGAGAGCTCCCGAAGAGAGGGAGTATCGTTTGCGCACACGTGCAGCCGCACGTTCTTTCTATTGTATCCCATTTGCAGGATAATTGCAACCATCTTGCAGCCATTCCCCGCGGATCCGACAGAAAAACGGCCTGCCGCAGCGCGGCAGGCCGTCAGATCCGGTCGCTTATTTCATCTGCGCGATGTCGCAGACGATCTCGACGCACTTGTCGACGCCGAGCTTGCCGCTGTCGAGGCAGATGTCGTAGTTCTCGGCTTCGCCCCAGTTGCGGTTGGTGTAGTGCTTGTAGTAGACCTTCCGCTTGCTGTCCTTCTCCTGCAGGCGCTTTTCCATGGGCTTGCTGGTCTCGCCGTAGCGCTCGCGCACGCGGGCGGCGCGGTGCTGCATGTCGGAATGGACGAAGATGTGCAGGCAGTCCGGCTGGTCCTTCAGGATGAAATCCGCGCAGCGGCCGACGATGACGCACGGGCCCTTGCTGGCCAGATCGCGGATGACGTTTGTCTGGCAGACGTAGAGCTTATCCGACACGGACATGGTGTCGATCAGCCCCATCGGGTGGGACGACACGGCGATGTTGAACAGGAAGCTGCTGGTGACGGAGGCGTATTCGCCGATCTCCTCGATGAACTCGTGCGAGAAGCCGCTCTCCTTTGCGACCTTGTCGACCAGCTCCTTATCGTAATAGGGGATGCCGAGTTTCTCGGCCACCGCCTTGCCGATGCTTCTTCCGCCGCTGCCAAACTGGCGGCTGATGGTGATGACCTTGTTTGTCATAAAGACTCCCCCTTGTTTTTGATGCCCCTATTATACACCAAAATGCTCGGGATGACAATGAAAAATTTCCGTCAGGACGGCATCAAAGATACGGCCTCATGTCCTTGACCAGCTGATCCTCCAGCCGGATGAGCGACTGGGCGATGTCCTTCGCCTCGCGGCTGGCCGTCGGATACTGGTTGCAGTAGCGGGCGAGCGACTTGATGCCCATCGAGCAGCCGGTCGAGATGAGGTCGGCCGTCGTCGCGTCGCCGGGCTTCATGGCGAGCATCGCCTCCGTCTTCATCCAGGACATGGCGCGGGCGGCCGGATCGGCGGACTTTGCCTCCTTGCCCTGCGCGCGCAGCAGCGCCTTCGTCTCGGCGGCGAGCGACTCATGCTGGCGCTTGCTGCTCGCGAGCCGCCGCTGCAGCGGCCCGTCCGGGCTGTTTTTCAGCACGTCGTCCAGCGAGCGGATGGCCATATCGGTCCCCGCCGCGCACTCGGACAACAGGTGCAGCGTGTCTTCGTTCATCTTGCATCTCCTCCTTTCAGACTCTGTAATTATTGTGTTCCAAAAGCGGAAAAAATATGATACAATGCGGAAAAAGGAGGCATGCATATGCGTATGGAACGAACGGTCCGCGAGATCGCGGGCGACTACGCCGTGCTGGAAAACGAATCCGGCGGCACGACTGAGGTCGCGCTGGCCCTGCTGCCGGACGGCATCCGCGAGGGCATGGTGCTCATTTTTGAAAACTTCGAATACCGAATCAAAGAATAAAGGAGAAGGGCTATGATCCGTCATATCGTGATGTGGAAGTTCCGCGAAGGAGAAGAAGAAAACCGGGAGAAATTTCTCTCCGGCCTGCAGGCGCTGGATGGTGTGATCCCCGAGATCCGCCATATGGAGATCCACCGCAGCTGCAAGCCCGGCAACCCCTACGACGCCTGCCTGATCGCCGATTTTGACGATCTGGAGGCCCTCAGCCGCTATAAAAACGACCCCCGCCACGTCGCCGTCTCCACCCTCTGCAAATCCATCCGCGAATCCCGCGGCGCGATCGACTACGAGCTGTGAGCCTTCCCTTGACAAGGGGGGGGCTGCGGAGCGAAGCGCAGCAGACGGATGAGAGCCGGGGAGCAGTGGCGGTTTTGACGAAACTGCAAAGCTATACGAAAGTGCTCCCCTGCCCTCATCCGCCCCTGCGGGGCACGCCTTGGTGCGTGCAAATCCATAAAATTTTCCCGCAAAAAAGGTGCAGGCCAGCAAATTGGCCTGCACCTTCTATTTATGGCAGATATTCTACGGAAACTAGCTGCAAATCCGACACCCCCGTATCAGGCGGCGCGTAGTCAGATGCCCGTGAGGTGAACACCGAGTGGAACGCCAGACCGAAACGTTGGGGCTTACCTAAATTCAGAGGCAGAAAGCACTAAAAACGTAACTCAGCGCCCCTTTTCTCCCCCTTCTTTTCCGGCAAGACGGAAAAGAAGGGGCCGCCGGAGGCGTCGGCAGCTGCAAATTTGCTACACCCTCTCAGTCAGCCTTCGGCTGCCAGCATCCCTACCCCTTTTGTCCCTTCGGGACATTTCCCCCTGATAGGGGGAAT
>ENA-ORLY01002123-ORLY01002123.1-human-gut-metagenome-genome-assembly--contig:-NODE-2123-length-20243-cov-7.545225_pt1 | contig 20243 bp, 25 predicted proteins | sample MGYA00243071_ERZ508832 | MGnify/ENA primary metagenome ERZ508832 (study PRJEB26277, sample SAMN04329777) | human gut metagenome | biome: human-associated habitat | host: Homo sapiens | place: USA... | reverse complement strand
CAGCTATGACCATAAGGGCACGGCAGAGGTAATGACACAGCGGGGCATTGACCCGGCAGAGGTTATCCAGCACACGGACTTTGAGGGCTTAGACATTATCACAGCGAACATGAATTTGCTTACAGCCAACCTTGAAGTAATGCTGGACCAGTCAAGACCGCAACAGACACGCTTCAAAAAGTTTCTGGACGGCTTACAGAATGAATATGACTACTGCATTATTGACAACGCCCCAGACATTAACATTTCAACCATAAATGCGCTGGTAGCTTCACAAGACGTCATGGTGCCTATAACCATTGATGATTTTGCAATAGATGGGCTGGCAGAACTGAAAGAACAGATTGACAACACCCGTGAGGACTTAAACCCACAGTTGCGCTTCTGCGGCTGCTTTGTCACACAGTACGACAGAACCAATGAAGCAGACACACAGGGAGAAGAGTTCTTGAAGACGCTTGAATATCCGGTGTTTGAAACACATATCAGAAAGACACCAAAAATGAAGCCCAGCACATTTGAAAGATTACCAATCATTTTATATTCCCCACGCTGCGGCGCAAGTGCCGACTATAAAGCGTTAGTGGAAGAATGGTTGAGAATGTGACCAATTCGGACACGTTAGGAGGGAAAAGACAATGGCAGGAGCAGCAAAGAAATTCAACTTGACAGAGTTATTAAACCAGCGGTCAAAGGAAGCTGGGGAGCAGCAGAAAACAGAACAGCAGCAGGCAGCAGCAGGCGCAGAGGTTGTCACGTCCGAAGAGGGCGTGAGCAGCACAGCTGATATTTACGACCTTATACCGTCAAAAGGTAATTTTTACAGCGTAGAAGACGTGCAGGACTTAAAACAGTCTATTGAACTTCTGGGAGTGCTGCAACCGCTTCTGGTGACTGATGAAGAGGAAGACGGCAAGCGCCGTATCATTGCAGGACACAGAAGACGGCTGGCGGTCATGCAGCTTGTGGACGAGGGAAAAGAACGATTCAGACGGGTTCCAATCTTAATCAAGCCGAAGAAAAACGCCATACTGGACAGATTGGCACTGATTATGGCAAACCGTTTCAGAGAGAAAACAGACTGGGAAAGAATGACAGAAGCGCTGGAAACAGAAAAACTGGTGCTGGAATTAAAAGAAAGCATGAACATTCCGGGCAGGACCCGTGACTTATTAGCGGAAATTATAGAAACGTCCCCGGCACAGGTTGGAAGATATAAGGCAATTTATAACAATATCATTCCAGAACTGATGGCAGAATTTAAGGCAAACAGAATTGTTGTATCTGTCATTTATGAAGCGTCCGGGCTGCCGGAAGATTACCAGAAGCAGGCAGCAGAGGTATTCCGGGAAAATGAAGTGCTGACGTTATCAGACATTAAGCAGTTAAAGAAGAACTGGGAAGCGTCGCAGCAGATACCGGGGCAGATGGAAGAGAAGCAGGAAGCCGCAGGAGCGGGAGAAAGCACCGCAGGCAATGAAACAGACCAGCAGCAGGAAGAAACAGCCACAGAGGGAGCAGGAGAAGCCACAGAGGGCACAGAAGACGCAGCAGGGCAGCAGTCAGAATACATTGACCCGCAACCGGAACAGATAACATCACTTTGTTACAGCTGCACACATTATGAGGATTGCCACGACAAGACAGCAACCGTGACCAGCTGCAACGCCTATGAGAACCGCAGAGAAGCGCAGAAGACGGACGAAGAGAGATACAACGAAGAGCAGGCAGCTATTGACCGGGAAACACAAAAGAAACTGCGTGAAATGCAACAGGAAGAGAAAATGCAGCACTTGCCGTCTGATGAAAGAAAAGAAAAAACAATCAGAGTATCACCGGACAAAATGAAAGCCGTTGCAATCGACCATACAAGACCATACATGATTTTGAAAAATGACGATTACAGAGAGGGCGACACAGTGAAGCTGATTGAGTTTGCAGAGGGAAGAGCAACCGGAAACACGTCTGACATGAAAATTATCTGCATGGACGACGACACGACCAGCAGCGCACTTGAAGAGGGCTATTGTGTAATAGCGTTGCAGGAGGTGTAGACGTGGTACAGATTTTAGAACTATTTGGGGGAATTGGTTCCCCCAGATGTGCTTTGCGAAATTTGAACATTCCAACAAAAGCTATTGACTATGTGGAAATAGACGAAAACGCCGTAAGGTCATACAATGCAATGTTTGCGGAAGAATTAGAGTATAAAACACAATCAGTGGTGGGTTGGAACCTCAAACCAGATATTCTGATACATGGCAGCCCGTGTCAAGATATGAGCATTGCGGGACATCAAGGAAAAGCAACTGCGGAAGCAGGGAGGATAAACAGAGGAAAAGGGGCAGACAAAGGAAGCGGCACCCGGTCAAGTTTGATGTGGGAAACAATACACATTATTCAAAATATGGGCGAATGGAAGCCAAAATATGTTATCTGGGAAAACGTGAAAAATGTATTAAACGGCTACAACAAGAAGAACTTTGAACAATACATAGCAGAAATGGAAAAGCTGGGATATACAAGCAATTATCAAATATTAGACGCAAGGGACTTTGGATTGCCACAGGCACGGGAAAGAGTTTTCACGATATCGGTGCTGAATGGTGAAAAGTTCGACTTTTCAGACTTAATCAGAACGCCAATGAAAGATATATCAGAATTTCTTCTGAACAACGACGAAGTGCCGCCAGTGTATGACGTGACGCAACCGAGTGTGTACAGTGTGATTGGGGGAAAAGGCATAAGAAGAGCAACAGTAATAAAAGATTTTGCATACACAATCACGACCAGACAGGACAGAACACCAGCACAGGTGATTGACTGCGGAAACGGGCGTTATAGATATTTAACAGAACGGGAGTGCTGGCGCCTGCAAGGATATACAGACAAGGACTATGAAAGGGCAAAAGCAGTCCAGAAGCGTTCTGGAAGATACAGAATGGCACTATACAAGCAGGCTGGAAACAGCATTGCAGTTCCGATATTTGAAAGTATGTTCAGAAAGATAATTTTGCATGAAACAGCATAGGAGGTGCGGAAAATGCCAATAAACATGACAGATTATAGAATGATTATCAACGAAAGAGTATACAACGTATTGCAAATTATGATTGATTTTGCAGGACCGTTAGAAGAGGGGGAACCACCAAAGCCTAAATTTATTGACGCAGTATACATTGACGAAGACGGAACAATAAAAACCATACGTGATGAAGCGTGGTGCTTTCAGTTTGTGAGAAGAAACGGAGGTGCAGCAGATGGAAAGACCAATAATAATGCTTAATACAGACAATATGCTCGTGTTTTGCCGAAACCAGTGCGCAAATACAAAATGCGCAAAGCACATTTCAAAAGCCTATGAGTGCGGCGGTTCATGTTCAATGCGGCTATTGAGAGGGGAACCGGAGTGCGCAGGCTACATATCACGGAGGAAGCGCAAATGAAAGAAAATGTTTGCGTAGACTGCAAATATTATGAAAGCTGCGGAAAGCCGGAAAGATACATAAAGTGCATGGGGTACAAAGAGAAAGAGCGGAAGCAGGCAGCAGGAGAACACGCAGTTGACGTGCAAGACGGATAGCAGCCGGGCAAAACTGGCAAAACAAAGAATGGAGGAAAAGCAAATGGCGCAGGCAATGGAAAAAGACAGGGTTATTGAATTGCTGGAATACTATAAAGACATAGACGGGGAGGTGAATATATACAGAAAGATTATAAGTGACTTAACGGACCAATACTACAACCACATTGGCGCTATACAGTGCGACGGTCTACCAAAAGGAAAAAATAATATATCACGACAAACAGAAAATATGGCGCTTAATATTCCAGATTATGTCAGCGGCGAAATCAGAGAGTATGAAGCAAAGGCGCAGCAGTTACAAGCGCTAAAAGCACAGATTTTGCAAGAAGTTTCAAGACTGAAACTGAAAGAAAAGCGCATTATTTTTGATTTTTACATGCACAACCTCAAATGGGAACAAGTAGCGGTACGAAATTCATACAGTGAAAGACAGTGCAAAAATATCAGAGATACAGCAGTTGAAACACTTTCACAGAGGTTTGAAAAGAACCAGATTATTTCACAATTTCAGAGGATTGCATAAGCAATCATTGCCCGCCATTGCCTGCGTTTTACTGGTATAATTTAAGCCAGTGAAGCAGGCTTTAAGCCGTTATAAATTGCACGTTGGCAATAGTGGGCTTTGGGATTTTTTGAATTTACAAAGCCCATAATTTTTTATACTTCCGTAAACCGGAAGAGTTGGAAAGAATGAAAACGAACGAAAAGAGGTGAGAAGATGGGAAGACCACGGAACCCGGAACGGGACAAGTCAATGCAACGCTATCTGGACACAGACGGCAAGATTGAAACAGCAGAACTGGCAAAGCTGGCAGGGGTGCCAGAAGTAAGGATAAGAAAATGGAAGTCAGAAGACGGCTGGGACGAAGCCTTGAAAAAGAAGCCTAAAAAAAGGGGTGGACAAAAAGGCAATAAAAATGCTGCGGGGAAAACCCCGGCAAAAAAGGGGAACAAAAATGCCGTCACACACGGAGCCTTTGCACAGGCAGGCTATGAAGACATAGACCCAGCGCAGGCGGCAGCAATACAGAACATGGGCACACCGTCCGCACTGTCTCAAATGATGGAGGAATTGCAGGCATTGTACCTGCGCAAAGCCTATCTGGAAAGCCTATTGAAAGAGTATGAAAGCCCGGAAGCAGGCGGCTTTTACACAGATAAAATAGTACACATGATTGTACCAAAGAGCATGGAAGAAAGACAGCAGGAAGAGGACTGCGGCATGGAACACCAGCAGTGCGCAGACCCAGAGGGCAGCAAGAACGAAACATATAAAACAGCCATGAAGTCTGTTATTAAGTCCAGCCCATTTGAAAGAGCAATGAAAGTGGAAGCCGAACTAAACAAGCTACATGGGCGTATCATCAAGCAACTGGACAGTATAAAGGCGTATGAGTTAGAGGACAGACGCTTGCAGCTTGCAGAAAAGCAATTAGAGTTAAACAAACAGAAGCTAACGGGTGAATTTGACATTGACCCGGACGGAAGCACAGAAAACGACGAAATCACAGACGTTGTGGACGACGTTTGATAGGTTCTTCCGACGGTCTGGAAGCACTGCGGGTACGGCGACGCCCAAAAGGTGCCCAGATATAAATTGAAAAATTTCACTTCCGTTTCCGGAGCCAGAAAAAAGAAAGGGGGTGCGGTTTTTGAAAGCGTACACATCAAAGGCGGTTGCTGCTTGGCTGGATATTTCAGAACGCAGAGTGCGCCAGCTGCGTGATGAAAAGGTTATAACGGAAATCAGACCGGGGCTGTACGACTTGAAGACCGTAAACCACCAATACATAAATTATCTGCGCAAGAACAACCCGGAAAGTGAAAGCGCTGTGGACTACAACGCAGAACGTGCGAAGCTGGTTAGGGCAAAGCGAGAAGCACAAGAACTGGAATTGCAGTTGCGCAGAAATGAAGTACATACCACAGAAGACGTGGAACAGGTAATGACAGACACGCTTGTTAGGTTCAAAACAAGATTGATGGCTATACCTGCAAAATTAAGCCCTATTTTATCAAAGAAAAAGGACCAGACAGAAATTTTCAAGCTATTAAAGACGGCTATTGATGAAGTGCTGGAAGAACTTTCAGACTTCCAGACAGTGTTTGGGTATGGTGTGGACAATGAAGAAAAACACAGTTGATATGTTCACCCGTATTTTCAAAGTATTGCAGCCGCCGCCGGAAATGACACTTTCGCAGTGGGCAGATAAATTCCGCAGGCTGTCTGCTGGGTCTTCTGCGGAGCCGGGACGCTGGAAAACAGCAAAGGCACCATATCAAAAAGAAATCATGGACGCCATAACAGATATTACAATCAAAAAAGTGGTGATAATGTCAGCTGCACAGGTTGGGAAGACTGACGCAATGGTGCTGAACCCTATTGGCTATTACGTCCACTATGACCCGTCACCGATTATGGTTATACAGCCCACTATTGACATGGCAGAAAAGTTTTCAAAAGAAAAACTGTCACCAATGCTGCGTGATACACCCGTACTTGCAGACAGGATAAACGAGAAGTCAAGAAACAGTGGCAACACAATCATGCAAAAGATATTTCCGGGCGGCTTCATTACCATTGCCGGAGCAAACAGCCCAACAGGACTACGAAGCCACACCATAAGAATATTGCTTGCAGACGAAATAGACGCATACCCAGCCAGCGCCGGAAAAGAGGGCGACCCGCTTTTGCTGGCTTCAAAGCGTCAGACTACGTTCTGGAATAAAAAGCAGGTGGACATTTCCACGCCGACGGTCAAGGGTGCGTCCAGAATAGAAGTGGAATACGAAAACAGCAGCCGGGGAGAGTGGAACACGCCTTGCCCATGCTGCGGAGAATTGCAACCGCTGGTCTGGTCAAATGTGGTTTTTGACAAAGAAGACCTAACAGAAATCAGATACGCTTGCAGCAAGTGTGGCGTCATATCCAGTGAAGCAGAATGGAAAGAACATTTTATTGATGGAACCTTTGTGCATGAAGACCCAGAAAACCCGGTGCGTGGGTTCCATTTGAACACGCTTGCTTCAACACTGACCACATGGCAAGAAGTTGTTGAAAAGTTCATCATTGCCAATGCAGAAATGAAAAAAGGCAATGTGGAACTGATGAAAGTATGGACCAATACGGAAATGGGGCAGACGTGGGAAGAGGACGGAGAAACCATAGAAGACGACGAGTTGTTGAAACGCCGTGAGAAGTACAACTGCGAAGTACCAGAAGAAGTGCTGTACTTAACAGCGGGAGTTGACACGCAGGACGAAAGATTTGAAGTTGAAGTGGTGGGCTGGGGTCCAGAATATGAAAGCTGGGGCATAAAATATGCGGCAATATATGGGGATAATTCAGACATTAACAATCAAGTCTGGAACGACCTTGACACGTTCTTGCAGCAGACGTTTGAAAAACCGGACGGCACAAAAATGAAGCTGTCCTGCGTCTGCATAGATAGTGGAGGACACAGAACCAATCAAGTATATAAATTCTGCAAAGCCCGGTTTAGCCGCAGGGTGTTTGCAATCAAAGGTTCAAACGATAGCGCCGCCGCATATATCCAGAAGCCGTCAAAAAACAACCGTGAGGGCGCATATCTGTTTACGCTGGGCGTTGACACTGGAAAAAGCCTGCTTATGGACAGACTAAAGGTGGAAGACGAGGGACCCGGATTTTGCCATTTTCCAAAAGAAGAGGGCAAAGGATATGACGAAAAGTACTTCAAGGGCTTGACGTCAGAAAAAAAGGTTATGCGCTACAAGATGGGGCGCCCGTATTTTGCATGGGAACTGAAAGACAAAGGCGAACACAAGCGAAATGAAGCGCTGGACTGCCGAAACTACGCCACGGCAGCCATTGAAATTGCGAACGTACCATTGAAGAAACCGAAAAAGAAAGAAGAAACACCGCAGACAGTGAAACGAGTTGTCAAGCGGGGCAGAAGAAGAAGTGGAGGTATATTATAAATGGCAGGAATTACACTGGAAACAGCACAACGACACCTTGACGCATGGCTGGAAGCAGAACTGGCGGTGACAAACGCCCAGTCATACACAATAGGCAGCAGGACCATGACAAAAGCGGACTTAGGAGAAATCAGACGTGCTATTGAATATTGGCAAGGAAAAGTTGCCGTATTGGAGAACGTAGCAAAGACAGGCGGCAGAAACCGGGCAAGACGATTTGTGCCCCGTGATTTATAAAAGATTGCCCGCCATTGCCCGTTTTTGGGGTTTATTTCCCCCCATTGCCTGCAAAAATGGGGTAATATTATAGCGTGGAAAAGTAAGAAAAGACGAAAAGCAGCCGTGAAAAGCTGCTTTTTCATGCAATAAAGGAGGTGAAAACGTGGGAATTGCAGCGGGAATTGACAAAGCAATAGCAGTTGTGGCGCCACAAACAGCACTGAAACGTACTGCGGCAAGACAAAAATTGCAGATTTTGAACAGCGGGTACAGCAATTATGGTGCCAGCGTAGTGAAAAAATCACTTGCAGGGTGGCTTCATGCAGGCGGCAGCAGCCGTGAAGACATAGAAGACAATGTTTCAATACTGCGGCAGCGCACCCGTGATTTATACATGGGCGTGCCTATTGCAAACGGCGCTGTCAAAACCATGCGAACCAACATTGTTGGGCGTGGGCTACGTTTGAAGCCGAACATTGACGCAGAATTGCTGGGCATATCACCAGAAGAAAGAAGAACGCTTGAAAAACAGATTGAACGTGAATGGAATATCTGGGCAGAAAGCACAGATTGTGACATGGCACGAATTGACAACTTTTACGAGTTGCAGCAGTTGGCTTTTTTGAACTGGCTTATTTCCGGGGATTGTCTGGCAGTGCTTCCAGTCAAGCCACGACTAAACCAGCCGTATGACCTGCGTGTGCAGCTGATAGAAGCGGACAGGCTACCGGGACTGGTTAGCAACAGACTTTTGCCAGCCAGTATACGAAGAGTGGTTGACAGAAGCGGTTGCGAAAGGACGTATCAAGGCACCGGGCTTCTTTGCTGACCCAGTGATTAGAAAAGCGTATTGCGGGGCGAAATGGAACGGACCTGCAAAGGGTATGTTAGACCCAGTAAAAGAAGCGACGGCAGCAGAAAAGCGGGTGCAGAATGGCTTTAGCACACGAAGCGACGAAACAATGCAAATGACGGGTACAAGCTACTACAACAATATTGAACAGCTGAAACACGAAGAAAAAGAGTTAAGAGAGGTGAAGAAAATTGCCAATGCCAATGCAAACAAGCCAAAATCCCCGGCAGCCACAGCAGGCACAGGGAATGAACCAGCAGCAGGACAACAGGACGCCGGGCAATCCATACGGAGTGACGACGAATAAATTCTGGAATTTTATTCCAGCAACAGGCGACAAGCCGCCAGAACTGCTTTTATACGGAGCAATTAGCAGCCAGCAGTCATGGTGGGAAGACAGAGTGACACCGCAACAGTTCAATCAAGAACTTGCGGCGCTGGGTGATGTGCCGGAAATTATCGTGCGTATCAACAGCGGCGGCGGTGACGTGTTCGCAGCCAATGCAATTTTTACAAGACTGAAAGATTGTTCAGCGAAAGTGACAGTCAAAATTGATGGCTGGGCAGCTTCCGCAGCCACAATCATTGCTATGGCTGGCGACACAATCAAGATTGCCAGAAACGGTGTATTTATGATACATGACCCGGCAATGACAGTCTGGGACACTTTCAAGGCAGAAGACTTCTTGAAGATGGCTGATGAACTGAAAGTGATTAAGCAAAGCATAGTAAACACATACGCCAGCAAGACTGGCAGAAATACAGAGGACATAGAACAGCTTATGTCAAATGAAACATGGTGGACGGGCGACACAGCGGTTGAAAACGGCTTCTGTGACGAATTGATGTTTGAAGAAAGCAGCACAGTTGTTGAAAATTCTTCAAAAATTGTGGTTAATTCAGTACCCATTGACGTTTCCATGTTCAAGAGTATTCCAACCCAGTTATTAAACAGCCCGCACAATCAAAATCCGGGTAGTTTAGTAAATAGTGCAACAGAACCTATCAACAAGCCAAAAGAAAAGGAGGAACCAGAAATGGCAGCACCAGAAAACAAAATCACAACGGTTGACGCACTAAAAGCCGCATACCCGGATTTAGTAGCGACAATCCAGAACGAAGCCGCAGCCACAGAACGTGCAAGAATTAAAGGTATTGAAGACTTGGCAAACGGCAACTATGCAACACTTGCGACAGACGCAAAGTTTGAAAACCCTATTTCTGCACAGGAACTTGCAGTGAAAATCATTGCAGAGCAGAACAAAGCGGGTGGAACTTACATTCAGAACCGCCAGCAGGACGCACAGGACGGCGGGGTAAATAACGTGTCTGGCGTAACACCGGAAGACAACGCAGGCGGTGACGGAAAAGACCCGTTCAATGCCGCTATTGATAAGTTGTTTCCAGATACAAAATAAGGAGGTAGCGCAAAATGAGTGAATACGCAGTAGAGAAGAGAGAAACAGCGCCAAAGAATTTCTTTGCTGGCGACTTCCCAACAGTACCGGAAACGGGAGTTGCGGGCGCAGAAATCAAAGAGTATGCGCCAGTAATGGTTGACACAGAGAATGAAAACAAAATCATTCCGGTTGCCACGACAAAAGAAGCGAACGCAATCGGAATTTCTGCGGCAGCAGCAGGCAAAGGCGAACCAGTCACATATTATTTGACAGGTGAGTTTTTCGCTGACGCATTAAACCTTGAAGCAAGCGCAGATTTAGCAAAAGTCAAAGAAGCACTGCGAAAAGTATCAATCTTTTTGAAGTAAGGAGGATAAAACAATCATGGCAAATGAAGTATCTATTTACGAACCACGAACAATGGGCAGAGTGGTTCAGAAGTTACCGCCCGTGCGTACTTTTTTCAGAAGTACATTTTTTAAGCATGAAGAAACATTCGTGACAAAGAATGTTGATGTTGATTTCAAGAAAGGCAGCAGAAAGGTTGCACCGTTTGTCAGCCGTGTGGTTGGTGGAAAGGTAGTGCCAAACACTGGCTACGAAACAAAGACCTACACACCGCCTTTAGTTGCACCAGAAAAGGTCACAACAGTTGACGACCTTTTACAGCGCAGACCGGGTGAAAGCCTTTATTCCGGCAGAACACCTGCGGAACGTGCAGTGCTTAAAATGTCTGATGATTTCAAGGAACTGCGAGAAATGATTTTACGCCGTGAAGAGTTAATGTGCGTACAGACCATTTTTACTGGCAAAATTCCTATCATTGGCGACGGAGTGAATGAAGAAATTGACTTCTCTTTTACAAACAAAGAGAAAATCACAACAGCAGCGAAGAAGTGGACTGCTGATACTTCCGACCCTATCGCAGATTTGAAGCGCTGGCATGAAACCGTACAGAAGACCGGATTTGTAAACTGTGATATTTGCGTTATGGGAAGCGACGTTGCAAACGCATTTGTAAATCACGCAAAAGTACAGAAAGCGCTTGATGTGAAGAATTACAACCTTGCAGTTATCCAGCCGAAGCAGCTTCCAAACGGCGTGACATATCTTGGAACTATTCACGAACTTGGACTTGATATTTACAAGTACAATGAATGGTATCTTGACGACTGGACAAACCCGGACGCACCGGGGGACAAGCCACTTGTACCTGCTGACAGTTTAGCACTGTTAAGCACAAACGCTGATTATTCCATGTACTATGGAGCAATCACACTTATTAAGGAGCCGGACGGCAACTTTATGACGGTTGAGGGTAAGTATGTACCGGACACATGGACGAAGCGCAAGCCTGCAAGAAGATTTCTCAATCTGTCTTCCGCACCTTTATGCGTTCCGCATGATGTAGACAGCTGGTTTGTGGCTACACCTATTTAATGGATTTCAAAGCCCAGCTTGCCAGTGATATGAAAGTGTTTCACAACTGCGGCGAAATGGCAACAATGACTGATATTTGGTATCAAGGCAAACAACACTATATACCCGTGATAATTGACCATACGGCAGCCGACGAACGGCAAAGAGGAAATGGGGACAATTCAGAGGGGCTCAACCGTGTTTCTTGTCTGGTCTATATGTCTTTATATGACTTTGGCTGCGTACCGAAGAGAGGGCGACAGATAGAAATTGACGAAGCCGGAGCAGTCAACCTTTACCATATCGAAAAAGCAGATTGCGAGGACGGGGAAATAATTCTGGAATTGGAGATGGTGGACGAATGATTGAAATAACTTCTGACGCAATCGAAAGAGCCGGAACCCTGCTGGCAGGTATTCCAAAAGGTGCGGAAAGAGTATTTGCCAACGCTTTGAACCGTGGAGTTTCAAGAGCGAAAACACAGGCGTTGAAACGGACAAAGCAAGTGTACACGGTAAACAATAGCGCACTGACAGCAAGAACGACAATGAGAGTGGACAAAGCCAGCACGGGAAACCTTGCGGGCTTTGTTTCTTTTGCTGGAACAAAATTACCATTGTATCAATTCAAAGTGACACCCACAAAGTCTGGAACCGGAAAACAGGTGCGGGCACAGGTGAAAAAAGGCGGCAGCGCCACACCGTTTGAGGACGCATTTGTTGCAAACATGAGAAACGGCATGGGAATATATGAACGACTTACAAGAAAGCGTGTTCCGACGGAACAGCTGATGGGTCTTTCAGCGGCGCAGATGGTGGGAAACACAGAAGTTATGGACGACTTGCAAGAAGAGGTACAAGAACTGGTAAATGAAAGAATAATCCATGAAATGAACAGAATTTTGAATGGTTATGGAGGTAAGGCATGACACCAGTTTTTTTATTGGAAAATTTGCAGCAGTTCATAAAAGAAAGCACGTCTGACATGATTTTGCCAGTGCGGACAAGGACAGGGAGCAACGAAGCAAAAGAAAGGGCAGTCGAGGTATACAAAATGGGACTGCCAGAACCGGACGACGTGCAACAGAAAGTACCATATATTCTGGTCAAGTTCCTAACAGGGACAGACGAAAAAGCAGCGAACGAACCAGAAGAAGACAGCTGCAAAGTAAGAATAATTTTTGCGGTGTATTCAGAAGACGGGCAGGACGGACCACTGGCACTTCTCAATCTGATTTTGAGAGTGCGCAGCGAATTGAAGAAAGCCGGGACAATCGGCGGCGGTCAATTTGCTTTGGAACTGCCGCTGGAATATATCGTATATCAAGACACCACACCACCATATTACATGGGCGAAATGGTGACAAATTGGAGTATGCCAGTCACGCAACGTGATGTGGCAGAGATTTTGCACAATTTATAGACAGGAGGAAGACGAAATGGCAAAAGCGACCACAGCAAGCGCCACAGCAGCCGAAAAGGACGCTGAAAAGGTGCAGGCGGTAGAAAATACCACCACAGAAGAAAAAACCGCAGAAACGGCAAATACGCAGTCGGAAACAGTAAAGCTGATTTACATTGGACCGAACCTGCCAAAAGCAATGCTGCCATGCAACAAGATTTTTGAGGGAACAGACAAAGAGATTGAAGAAGAACTTTCTTTCATTCTTGAAACATTCCCACTTGTAAGAAAAATGCTGGTTCCTATTTCCGAACTGGCAGACAAGAAAGACAAGGTGAAGACAACCGGGAATGTATACAACAAGTATTATTCCGACTTAAAGGCTGCCGCCCTTGCATACGCAGAACAGGAGGTATAAGCGAATGAGTGACGTATCACATGGAGTAAATGCCAGCAAGACAAGTAATGGCGCAATCACGCCCGTGTCCGTAGATACTGGCGTACATTTTGTGGTTGGAACAGCACCCGTGCAGATGGTAAACGGAAAAGTAAATGAAGTCATTATGGCTTCAAGCTACAAAGAAGCGGTGCAGGCGTTGGGATATTCTGACGACTGGAAAAAATACAGCCTTTGTGAAGAGATTTACACAGCGTTTACATTGTTCAATTCTGCACAGGTATTCTTTGTGAATGTTCTTGACCCTAAGAAACACAAGAAAACAGTTGATGAAACACAGATGGACGTTGTAGACGGTCAGATTGTATTACCTGCGGAAGCAATCGCAGGCAGCGTGGAAATCACAGGAAAGACAGCCGGGGAAGATTACGAAGTATTTTACAGTGACACAAATTGCGTTGTGGAGTTCTTAAAGGAAACCACAGGCAAACTTACTGTGAAATATGACGCCGTGGACGCTTCACAGGTCACAAAAAGTGATATTATCGGCGGTTACAGCGTAAGCACACACAAGACAACAGGACTTGAACTGATTAACTATGTATTTCCGCTTTACACAAAGGTTCCAGACCTTATTTTGTGTCCGAATTGGTCACATGACGCAGATACAACAAATACTGAAAACATGGAGCAGGTAACAGAGCAGGCACAGGAAATGCAGGAAGCGCAGGCAAGCGGCATTGTAAATCTTGAAGACAAGAAGAAAGAGAAAGTAGCCAGCTTGAATTATACACACACTTTCAGCAAACCCAGAGAGATTGAGGGGAAGAAGTACACAAAATTAACATTCTACTTTGACAATCTCACAGGTGAGGACATAGAAGCAGTTGAAACAGAGTTGCAGGACCAGAACAAATACGTTCTTTCACCGGAAATTTCTTCTGCGTTCCAGTGTATTCTTGCGGCAAGGGCTGCAAAGGTTCCGGCAGACGAAATCAGACGTCTTCCGGTGGCTGATTACATGAAAATTAAGAACAAAGCAAGGGATTTTTTAATTTCTGCGGGTTATTAAAAGTCAAGAACCCCGCAAAGTTCATAAGAAAGCAGATATACAAAATGTCAAGGGCTTCACATACGCCCGTCCCGTTCTGGCTGCAAATGCCCATACGCAGGCTTTTTTCATGGATTGACACAATCAATGAAGTGGAAAAGGAAGAAGCGGAAGAGCGACAACAGAACAACAATGCGTAGGGAGGTGAAACAGCTTGGCAGGGTCACAAAAGGAATTTGAACTGCTTTTTAAGCTGAAAGCGTCGCTGGGTGGCAATTTCAATAGTACATTCAAAAGCGCTATTAACACCAACAACCAGTTACGGGACAGCTTAAAAAATGTCAATTCCATGCAATCAAAGATTGACGGATACACAAAGCAGTCTGCCGCTATCGACAAGAACAAAGAACGGCTGGCGCAGCTTAACGCAGAACATGACAGATTGCAGCAGGAATTGCAGCAGACAGGCGAACCCACAGAAGCACTGCGGAAGAAGCTTGAAAAGAATGAAAACCAGATACAACAGACCACTGCCAAAATCGAAGAACAGGAAAAACAATTAAACAGTTATGCAGACGAACTGAAAGCAGCCGGAGTAAACACGGACAATCTGGAAGAAGCAAACGGAAGACTGCAAAAGTCTTATGAAAAGTTACAGACTTCACAGCAGACGTTACAGAAGCTAAACGACAAGCAACGACAGGTAGAACAGAGCATTTCAAAGACAAAAGGGCAACTGGTGGGGACAATCGGTGCCATTAGCGCCGTAGCTGCCGCAGTGTATGCGGGACCGGTTCAAGCGGCGCAGAAGTACGAAACAGCAATAGCGAAAGTTGGGACCATTGCAGACACGCAGGAAGTGCCACTAAGCACATTATCACAACAGGTAATGGAGCTGTCAAACAAGACGGGAATTGCTGCCAGTGCCATTGCTGATGATGTTTACAATGCAATATCTGCCGGGCAGAAGACGGGTGACGCCGTAAACTTTGTAACAAACAGTACAAAGTTAGCAAAAGCCGGATTTGCGGAAAGTTCACAGACGCTTGATGTATTAACAACCGTGTTAAATGCCTACGGAATGAGCGCAGACAAAGTAAGCACGGTATCAGATATGCTGGTGCAAACACAGAATAAAGGTAAAGTGACAGTAGGCGAACTGGCAAGCAGTATGGGTAAAATCATACCGACAGCAAACGCCAGCAACGTTTCACTGGAACAGCTTTGCGCTGGTTACGCAATAATGACCAGCAAAGGTATTGCGGCAGCAGAAACAACAACATACATGAACAGTATGTTGAATGAGTTGTCAAAGTCTGGAAGTACGACAGATAAGCTATTGCGGCAGAAGATGGGCGGCAGCTTTGCAGAATTGATGGCAAGCGGTAAATCGCTTGGGGAAATTCTGGGAGGTATACAAGAAGAAGCCAACAAGTCTGGTCTTGCCCTATCTGATATGTTCAGCAGTTCAGAAGCCGGAAAAGCGGCAATGTCGCTTCTGTCAAACGGAGTTGACGGCTTCAATTCAAGCGTACAAGACATGGTGAACAGCGTTGGAGCGACAGACAGCGCATTTGCCAAAATGGAAGACACAACAGAAGCCAAAATGGAAAAGGCAAAGAACAGTATTGCGAATTTGGGAATTGTTCTTGGTCAAAACCTACTGCCGATTGTAGGAAATCTGGCAGACAAAGTGGCGGTTGTGGTCACTAAAGTTTCAGAATTTGCGGCAGCAAACCCAAAGTTAGTGCAAACAGTTTTGAAAGTAGCAGCAGGACTGGCAGCGCTTAAAGTGGGAATGTTGACAACGAAGCTGGTAAGCCTATCAGCGGAAGACGGCATATTGTCGCTTGCAAAAAAGCTGATTGGATTACGTGCCGGGTTCATTGAAAACGCAGCAACAAGCGCCGGATTTGCAGCAAAGCTAAAAACAGCCGGGAGCGGCATACTGTCATACTTTGGCAATGTAAAAGGTGCCATGGGTGGCGTAGGTTCTGCAATAGGTAATATATTCAGCGGAAACAAAGTCATTGGGGCTGTAACGGGCTTCATGGGCGGCGTGAAAACGTCCATCACAAATGGATTTTTAGGCATTGCCGGGAAAGCAGGCGGGGCGCTTACGGGTGCCGGAACAAAAATGCTGGGGCTTTTCCTCAAACCATTTTCACTGATTGGCGGCAAGCTGGGTCCGATACTTGGAACCGTAGGAACTGCGATTGCAAACAGCCCACTTGGAAAAGTAGGCGGTTTTATAACGAAAGGCATAACCGGAGCATTTAGCAAGGCAACAACACTGATTGCGCCGCTTGGAAATGCGGTAAAAACAGTACTGGGACCGATTGGAAACCTTGCAAAAACTGCACTGGGACCGCTTGGAGGTATCGCAGGAAAGATACTGCCAGTTGTGGGCGTTATCACAACAATTATCACGGTTATTCAGTTGGTGAAAAACCATCTTGAAGAAATCAGAAGTTTTATACAGCGCACATTTGGTGATGAAGCGCTGGCAGTCTTTGACAAGATTGTTGCAGTATTCACCAATATTGGCGACACCATAAAAAATGTGTTTTCTGATGGGAACATAGGTGCAGCCCGTGACAAAATACAGGAATTGTTCGGAGATAAAGGCGCAGCAGTCTTTGACACATTCGTGAATGTGCTTGGAACAGTCAAGAACGCAGTTTCAGACATTGTGGGATTTATTACAACATACGTTGTGCCAGTTGCAGAACAGGTATTGCAGGTTATTGTTACGCAGGTAATACCGGGAATTGTCAGCTTTATTCAAGCGGCAGCCCCAACCATTATGCAGATTGTGCAAAGCATAGCTGATTTTATCGGTGCAATTATTCCAGTGATAGGAAGTTTTATTGCTGGGCTTATGCCGATTATTTCAGAAATAATCACGTTTATTTCAACATACGTTTTACCGATTATTTCAGAATTGTTCAGTTTTGTTTGCAGCACGGTTCTTCCGGCAATTTCAGCAGCAATTCAAGCAATTTTGCCAGTGGTAACAACGGTATTGCAAACGCTTTTACCAGCAATACAAACGGCGCTGACAACCATCTGGAATATTGTTTCACCTATAATTCAAGGAATTTTGGCAGCAGTACAAGCCGCCATGCCGACCATACAAGCCGTGGTCACGGCTGTGGTTAATGCCATAAGCGGTGTAATTAGCGGACTGTCAACGGTTCTGGGCGGTATTATCACGTTTTTAACCGGAGTATTTACTGGAAATTGGCGGCAGGCTTGGGAGGGCGTGAAGTCAATCTTTTCTGGAATTTGGGAAGCAATCAAGGCAGTTGCAAAAGGCGCTGTCAATGGAATTGTTAGCATTGTAAATGGCATTATCGGAGGTCTTAACAAACTAAAGATACCAGACTGGGTGCCGGGGCTTGGTGGAAAGGGTATAAACATACCACTAATACCAATGCTTGCGAAAGGTTCAAAGAATACACCAGACACGTTCATTGCTGGTGAAGCAGGACCAGAGTTAATCACAAACGCACCGGGGCGCACGGTGTTTACAGCAAGCCAGACAAGAAACATTCTGGCTGCACAGAATACAGCAGCCACAACAACGGCGGCAGTAGCGCCAACGACACAGACCACAGCGCAGACAGTGAACAACTACAACACGGCACCGGAAGTGACACCGGGAGCCGGAAGCAGCGGTGGAAGTGCAAACAATGTAACTATCAACAACAGTCCAACAATAGTGGTAAACGGGGACAAGCCGGAAGACTTGGACGCAAAACTGGAAGAGAACAACAGAAAGTTGCTACGTGACGTTGAAGACTTGTTGGACGAAAAAGAGGACAAGGAGAAGCGGCAGAAATATGACTAAAAGCTATACAACAATTTCTGGGGATATGTGGGACAAAATCGCATTTGAACAGATGGGAAGCGCCCTGCACACAGACAAACTGATGAAAGCTAATGTCAAGTACGCCAGCACCTACGTTTTCCCAGCCGGGGTTGTATTAACAATCCCGGAGGTGGAAGACGAAGAAGACTTGGAATTGCCACCATGGAAAAGGGGGTTGCTGACGTAGCGTGAGTGATAAAAACATGGCACGCCGGGTGGAACTGCGCTTGAAGTTTCAAAACGTAAAAGTTCCGGCAGACATTAACAAATATTTAAGCAGCCTTACTTTCACTGATGAAGAAGAAGACAACGCAGACGACTTGCAGCTTGCGTTTGATGATAGAGAAAGAAAGTGGCTGGGAAGTTGGTTGGAAGTAAAACCAACGTATATCAAGACCACAACGACAGTGCAAAAGCAGGTAGAAACTGCGGCAACTGTCAATTATGTTGTAAAGAAAGGTGATACCCTTTGGGCTATTGCCAAAAAGTATCTGGGGAGCGGTACGAAATACCCGCAGATTGCTTCTGAAAACAATATCAAAAACCCTAACTTGATTTATCCGGGGCAGGTTTTCAAAATCACAACAGGCGGCACAGCGACACAGACGGTGACAGAAACAAAGGAAACCACAAAGAAAGTATCAGACCCGAAGCTGATTTCAGCAACGATTGTGCAAAAAAACTGGCACGACAACGGAAAAGACGCAGTGCTTGACTGTGGAACCTTTGAACTGGACAGCGTAGACGCCAGCGGACCACCAACGAAAATCACACTGAAAGGCACTTCAATTCCTTATACATCAACATTGAGGGTTGAAAGAAAATCAAGGGCGTGGGAAAACACGGATTTGAAAGTGATTGCCGGACAAGTAGCGAAAGAAAGCAGCTTGAAAATGATGTATCTTGCGGCAAATGTACCGAAGTACAAGCGAAAAGAACAGGTGCAAACGTCAGATATTGTTTTCTTGCAGAAATTATGCAAAGCAGCGGGGCTGGCGCTGAAAGTAACCACATTAAATATTGTTATTTATGACGCCGAAGAGTACGACAGCAAGCCGCCTATCAAAACTATAAAATATGGCAGCGGTGATTATATTTCATACAAGCTGGGAACCAGCCTGCATGATACAGCATACACCAGCTGCCATGTTTCATACACAGACCCGGACAGCAAAGAAACCATTGAAAGCACATACACGGCAGATAGCACAGAGGGAACCGGGCAGAAACTTGAAGTCAACGAAAAGGTGAGCAGCACAAGCGAAGCATACGAACTGGCAAAAAAGCGGCTGCGTGAAAAGAATACACAGCAGTTCACAGCCAGTTTCACAATGCTTGGTGATGTGCAGCTGGTGGCTGGGGCAACGGTTAAATTAAAGGGCTTCCAGCAATTTGACCGCAAGTACAAGATAACAAAAGCTACACATAAATTGACCGGAGGTTATACAACACAGATTGAATTAAAGCAGGTATTGGAGGGCTATTAAATGGCAGACTTAACAGAAATGAAAAACACCATAAGAATTGGAACGGTGCAGAGTGTGGACGCCAAAAAAATGACAGCCCGTGTGAAGTTCAAAGACAAAGGCGGCATAACGTCCGGTGATTTGCACATTATCAAACGCCCGGTGTACGTCCTGCCAGCAATGGAAAGCGGGACAGAGGGGCAGACAGCAAAAACAGAACTAAAATACGACTACGGCGGCGAACTGCTAAAGAAAGTAAGCCATAGCCATGAAGCCTTTGTGTCGGCATGGGTTCCGGGCGTCAATGATATGGTGCTTTGCATAATGCTTCCAGATGGTGACGGTGACGGGTTCATTATTGGGGAGGTGTAGCGCATGGCAAAAATAGGAAGTCTGGGAAATCTGGTTTTTTCAGTGTCAGAAAATACGGTGCGCACGTTTGATGAACTAAGCTGGAAAGTGTCTTCAAAGTATGCGACACATGATAGGCATATCAAACGGGACGTATTGGAGTTTTTAGGACCAGAGCCGGACGCAATCAGCTTCAAGATGGCATTTAGTGTTTTTCACGGAGTAAACCCACAAAAGGAATTAAAGATGCTCAACAAAAAGTGACA
>ENA-ORLY01002113-ORLY01002113.1-human-gut-metagenome-genome-assembly--contig:-NODE-2113-length-20318-cov-10.926535_pt1 | contig 20318 bp, 19 predicted proteins | sample MGYA00243071_ERZ508832 | MGnify/ENA primary metagenome ERZ508832 (study PRJEB26277, sample SAMN04329777) | human gut metagenome | biome: human-associated habitat | host: Homo sapiens | place: USA... | reverse complement strand
TTACATCGGATTGAAGTATCTGTTGAAGAAGCGTAATATCATGGATAAAATGTTAATGCAGGGCAAGGTGGCCATGGTGACCGGCGGCGGCCGCGGCCGCCGCGGCCGCAGCTTTCAGAGCGCGGCGGGCAAGGGCGTTTACCTGTCGATCTTGCTGCGTCCGAAGCTTGCGCCGTCGCAGCTGATGCCGCTCACGGGTCTCATCGCCGTTGCGATGAGCCGCGCGGTCGACCGCGTGGCGGGGACGCACTCGCAGATCAAGTGGACAAACGATCTCATCCTGAACGGCAGAAAGCTCTGCGGCATTTTGACCGAGCTGAGCGTCGAGGGTGAGACCGGCGAGCTCCAGTACGTCGTGGCGGGCATCGGCTTCAACGTCAGCCAGCGCGAGGAGGACTTCGTCGGCGAGGTCTCGAAGATCGCAACGTCCATCCTGCGCGAGACGGGCAGGCTCATTTCGCGCGCGGAGCTGTCCGCGGCGATGATCGAGGAGCTCGATGCGCTTTATACGGCGCTCAGATCCGGAGAGACGAGCGGGTATCTCGACGAATACCGCCGCCGCTGCGTGACCATCGGGCGCGAGGTGCAGCTTTTGTGGCAGGATACGAAGGAAAAAGTCACGGCGCTTGACGTGGACGAGGAGTTCGGCCTCATCGTGCGCCGCGAAAACGGGACGGTCGAGACCGTCCGCACGGGTGAGGTGTCCGTGCGCGGCCTTTACGGATATGTGGAGTAAGGAGAAGGTATTTTGAAGGAACTTTTGGAACTGTTTCTCACCTTTGCCAAGATCGGCGTGATGACCTTTGGCGGAGGTATGGCGATGCTGCCGATCCTCGAGCGCGAGGTGGTGCAGAATAAGCACTGGGCAACGGAAGAAGAGCTGGTGGACTATTTTGCCATCGGTCAGTGCACACCGGGCATCATCGCCGTCAACACGGCGACATTTGTCGGGCAGAAGAGAAAAGGCGCGATGGGCGGCATCACCGCGACGCTCGGCGTGGTATTCCCCTCGCTCGTCATTATCACGATCCTGGCGGGACTCATTACGAACTTTGCCCACCTTGCCTGGGTGCAGAACGCCTTTGCAGGCATTCAGGTGTGTGTATGCGTGCTCATCCTGAACGCTGTGCTCAAGCTGCTGAAAAAGTCGGTCGTGGATAAGCGCACGGCGGTCATCTTTGTTATCGTGCTGCTGGGGAATATGCTGCTGAGCGTTTCGCCGGTGTGGTTCGTGCTGCTCTCGGCGCTGTCCGGCATCGTGCTGAAAAATCTTGAGGGGAGGGCGGCAAAATGACCTTGTATCTTCGCTTATACTGGGAATTTTTCAAAACGGGCCTGTTTGCCATCGGCGGCGGCATGGCGACGCTGCCGTTCCTTAAGGATATCGGGGCGACCACGGGCTGGTTTTCGCAGACGGACCTGATGAACATGCTGGCTGTGTCGGAATCGACGCCGGGTCCTGTCGGCATCAACATGGCGACCTATGTCGGCTATACGGTCGGCGGCGTGCCGGGCGCGATCGTCGCCACCATCGGCGAGGTGACGCCGTCGATCATCGTCATTTTGATCGTTGCGGCGATGCTCGCCAAATTCCGCGACAGCCAGTATGTCGCCAACGCGTTCTACGGCCTTCGTCCCGCCTCCACCGGCCTGATCGGCGCGGCCTGCGCGGGCGTGATGCTTCAGGTGATCGCCGGGATCACGAGCGCGTCGCAGGCGGATTCCATCCTGATGAAATTCTCGTGGGACGGCGCGATCAGCTGGCGCGGCATCATCCTTGCGCTGGTGCTGCTCGTCTTCACGCGCTACATCAAAAAGACCAAGGACCTGCACCCGATCGTCTTTATCGGAGTCTCCGCGGTGATAGGCGTCGTGTTCCACTTCGCGGGAGTGTAAAAGATATTCAAAAAAGAGGGACGCAGCTTTCAGCTGCGTCCCTCTTTTTTGAGAAAGATGCGCTCCGCTTCGTGCCTTGCCGCCCGTAGGGCGACTGCGACACGTGCGGAGCGCGAAGTGTTTTTCTGGTGTACACGCCGCTGGAAAAACGGATTCCAATTTATTTCGCGTCTGCGGACGCCTGGGCAGCCGTTGGCGGCTCTGCCGCCTTACGGATGCCGCGTACCCCTTGCGGATAAAAGTCTGCGACGCTTTTTAGCGCCTGCATTAGTCGGCGGTGGCGATATGGCTGGCGATGCGCTGCATGATCATGTCGAGAGCGACTAAGTTGTGGCCGCCTTCAAGCACAATGATATCGGCATACTTGCGGCTCGGCTCAACGAACTGCTCGTGCATGGGCTTGACGGTCGTCAAATACTGCGTGATGACGCTCTCAAGCGTGCGGCCGCGGTCGCGCACATCGCGCAGCGCGCGGCGCAGAATGCGCACGTCGGCGTCGGTCTCAACAAAAATTTTGATGTCAAGCATTTCGCGCAGCCGCGGGTCCTGGAAAATGAGGATGCCCTCGACGATGACAACCTTGCTCGGCCGGATGAGCTCGGTCTCATTCGTGCGCTGGTGGTCTGCGTAGGAGTAGACAGGGCAGCGGATGGCCTTGCCCGCCTTGAGCTCCTTAAGCTGCTCGACCATCAGATCGGTCTCGAAAGCGTCGGGGTGGTCGTAGTTCTGTTTGCAGCGCTCTTCAAAGGGCCTGTCCTGATATTTATAATAGCTGTCGTGGTGTACGACGCTGATATCGTCGCCGAAGTGCTGCTTCAGATGCTCGGTGAGCGTCGTTTTGCCCGAACCGGTGCCACCTGCAATGCCAATGAAGATGGTGTTCATCGCCAGACCCTCCATGAATCGTTGTTGTTAAGTCGATTATAGGAAGACTTTGGCGAAAAAGTAAGGCCGCGCGGCGGAATGCGGCAAAAATTTGTGCGTGGGCGGTTGACGCGAAGCAAAAAAGCAAGTATTATGTAAAGGAACGCGGCACCGTGTGTGCTCGCGCGCAGAGACTCTATTTTGACAAAAGAAAGGAGCGTCGGCATGGATCTTCTCAAGTGCCCGCGCTGCGGCGAAGAATATTCCCCCAGCTATCGCAGATGCCCGTTCTGCGAGGAGGGAGACCATCCCCGCAAGATCAAGTACAACTCCAGCAAACAGAGCGGCGGCCGGCGTGTTTCGGATAAAAAGCAGACGCAGTCCGTCCGCGGCGCGATGGCGGCGGTGCTCGTCGTCGTGCTGCTGCTTTTGAGCTGGTCGCTCTTTGGTGACAAAATCGTCGCAAAGATCACGCCCGCCGACGACGGCAATACCCCCGGCGTGCAGGACGATGTCAATACGCCCGACGACAGCAATACGAACACGGACGATCCGAACGCGAACAACGGCGACACCACTGACCCGAACACCGGTGATGAGCCGAACGCAAATGATCCCGCAAACGGCAGCGACACCACTGCCACCAATCCCGGCACCACGACAACCCCGTCCACCCCGACGGTGGATGCCTCGGCCCTGAGCATCAAGACGAACGTCGGCACGACGCTGCCCAAGGACGGAAACGGCAACTTTGACTGCACGATCAAGTCGAGCGAGACCATCCGCCTGAGCGTTTCCGGCACGGACGCGGCCGCGACCTGGGCGGTGGCGGACGCGAGCGTCCTGTCCATCTCGGCGGACGGCTTGATCACGCCTGCCAAGGGGGGTACCACGACCGTGACGGCCACCGTTGGCGGCGCGGTGCTGACCATCACGGTGCGCATCAAGTAAAGAGAAAAAGAACGGCCGGGGGCCGTTCTTTTTTTGCGCAAAAAGGGGCGGCTTTCCTTGCAAGCACTGCCAGCCTGTGCTACAATTACCTTGAAAAAGTATTTGCAGGAGCTATCGACCATATGACGACCCGTGAATTTCAGCAGAAAAAGCCGCTTTCCATTCTCTTCACCTACTTCAAGCCGCACCGCGGCCTGTTTATCCTGGACCTTGTCTGCGCGACGGTCGTTGCGCTCATCGATCTCGCCTTCCCGCTCGTGACGCGCAAGTCAATGTACGACCTTTTGCCGAATCAGCAGTACCGCACGTTTTTTATCGTGATGGGCGTGATGATGGTGGCGTTTATTGTGCGCGCGCTTTTATACTATGTCATTTCCTACTGGGGACACACATTCGGCATTCTGGTGGAGGCGGATATCCGCCGCGACCTTTTCACGCACGTGCAGGAACTGGACGTCAGCTTCTTTGACCACAACCGCACGGGCCAGCTCATGAGCAGGCTGACGAGCGATCTCTTCGAGATTACGGAGCTCGCCCACCACGGCCCAGAGGATCTTCTCATTTCGACGCTGACGATCGTCGGCGCGCTCGCCATCCTGTTTTCCATCGAGTGGCGGCTTGCGCTGGTCGTGGCGTGCATCCTGCCGGTGTTCATCGCGGTCATCATGTCGCGCCGCAGCAAGATGACGGCAGCCTCGCGCGGCGAGAAGCAGAAGACTGCCGCCATCAATGTCGGCATCGAGTCGTCGCTCTCCGGCATCCGCACGGCGCGCGCCTTTGCCAACGAGGAAGAGGAGATCGACAAATTCAACGCGGCGAACGAGGAATTCAAGGTCTCCAAGCGCAAATTCCACCACGAGATGGGTGTGTTCAACGCGACGATGGAGTTTTTTATGACGCTGCTCTCCGCCGCCGTCATCACGGTGGGCGGCTATCTCATCATGCGTGGCGAGATGAACTACATTGACCTCATCACGTTTTCCCTTTACATCGCAACGTTCATCAACCCTGTGCGAAAGCTTGCGAATTTCTCTGAGATTTTTGCTCGTGGCTTTGCCGGCCTCGAGCGCTTCACGGCGCTCATGCGCGTCGAGCCCGCGCTCAAGGACGCACCGGACGCGAAGGAGCTTAAACACTGCCGCGGCGAGATCGACGTCGACCATGTGAGCTTTTCTTACGAGGGCGAGGAGAATGAAGGCGTGCTCCACGACGTGAGCGTGCACATAAGGCCTGGCGAGATGCTCGCCATCGTCGGTCCCTCCGGCGGAGGCAAGTCGACGCTCTGCCAGCTCATCCCGCGCTTTTACGAGGTGAGCGAGGGCGCGATCCGTATCGACGGGGAGGACGTGCGCTCTCTTACGCAGTCGTCCCTTCACCGCGCCATCGGCATCGTGCAGCAGGATGTGTTCCTCTTTGCCGACACGGTGCGCGAGAATATCCGCTATGGCCGCCCCGACGCGACGGACGAGGAGATCGTCGAAGCGGCGAAGCGCGCGGAGATTTACGATGATATCATGGCCATGCCGCACGGCTTCGACACCTATGTCGGCGAGCGCGGCACGATGCTCTCCGGCGGACAGAAGCAGCGCGTGTCCATCGCGCGCATCTTCCTCAAAAACCCGCCCATCCTCATTCTGGACGAGGCGACGAGCGCGCTCGACAGCGTGACGGAGGTCAAAATTCAGCACGCCTTCGACGAGCTCGCGCGCGGGCGCACGACGCTTGTGATCGCGCACCGGCTCTCGACCATCCGCTCGGCAGACCGCATCCTCGTCATCGAGGACGGCCGCATCGCCGAGCAGGGCAGCCACGAGGTGCTGCTCGCGCAAAACGGCGAGTATGCGTCCCTCTGGCGCACGCAGAACGGGATGGCCTGATGGACAGACGACAGCTTTTGGATCGCGCCGCGCGCAATGGCGACGAGCGCGTGCTGCTGGCGCACATTCTCGATAAATGTGAGCAGAGCAGAAACCGCAATATCCCGTCGGCGACGGACTTTCTGAGCCCCGCTGAGCAGCGCAGCGCGCAGGACCTACTGCACGCCGCCGCCATTCATGACGGCTGCGCCTTCTGCGGTGGATTTGAGCGCGCGGAGCGGAGAATGCTCCTCTTTCTGCCCGACTGGCAGGAGGAAGCGGATGAGAGCGAGTACATGACGGCGCTCCGCTGCACGTATCGCAAGGAAGATACGCTGACGCACCGCGACTTTCTCGGCTCGCTGATGGCGCAGGGCGTCACGCGCGAAAAGCTCGGCGACATTTTGGTGTCGGAGGGCTCGTGCGATTTGATCGTCTCGCGCGATATCGCGCCGTATCTGCTGCAAAACGTGACGAGCGCGGGGCGCGTGAAGCTCTCGGTCAGCGAGATCGAGCTTTCAGACTTGAGCGTCCCCGAGCTCAAGGTCAAGGAAATTCGCGATACGGTCTCGACGCTGCGGCTCGACGCCGTGGCGGCAAGCGGCTTTTCGATGAGCCGCGGCAAGGCGCAGGAGCTCATTTCCTCGGGACGCGTGCAGCTCAACCACCGCGAAACGCTCAAGAGCGACGCCCCCGTCGCGCAGGGGGATGTGATCTCCGCCCGCGGCCTCGGCAAGTTTGAGGTCGCCGAGGTCGGCGGCCTGAGTAAAAAAGGAAGAACGGCGCTGCTTCTGCGCCGATACCTGTAAGGAGAAGTAAACAATGACGATGGATGAAAAGATCGCGCGCATCAACGCGCTGGCGCACAAGGCCAAAGCTGAAGGCTTGACCGACGAGGAGAAGGAGGAGCAGGCGCAGCTGCGCCGCGACTACATCGACTCGGTGAAGGCAAACCTAAAATCCCAGCTCAATACGCTCTATGTGCTGGACGAAAAGACAGGTAAAAAGACGAAGATCGTCGACTTTGAGCGCGAGCGCGCCGCGAGAGCGGGCAAGAAAAAGGAGAACAGATAAATGAGCAAGGATTTTGAATACGATCCCGAGACCGGTTCGTTCCGCTTTGACGAGGGGGACGGGAAGACGAAGAAAAAGAACGATGTCGACGTCGGCGGCTGGATTTTGATCGCGGCGCTGTTTGCCTTCGGCCTGTGGCCCATCGGCCTCATCGCGCTCATCTCCAAGCTCTCGGACAAGCCGAAGAAGGTGAATTCCTCGCGCGGCGGCATGCGCACGTCCACAAGCCCGAATGCAAACGTTTCCTCGCGCAGCAAGGTGGAAAAGTCTGTGGTGAAGACGGCGAAGCAGATGAACCGCGCGCCCGCGGTCTCGAACAAGAGCGCGCGCACGCTGATGATCATCGGCGGCATCATCGCCGTGGCCGCCGGCAGCGGATTGATTTCGGATATCGGCGAGATCATCGGCTACGGCTGGTATTCCTACATGGCCGAGTACATGCTGTCCGAGTGCGGCTTCCTCGCCGGCGGTATCGCGATGTTTGCTGCCGGTCAGCGCATGAAGCGCCGCAGTGCACGCATCGCGCGCTATCTCGCCGTGATGGGCGAGCGCGGCTACATCAGCGTGGAGGAGCTCTGCACCGTAACGGGCAAGAGCCGCAAGAAGGTCGAAAGCGATCTTGACTACATGGTCGAAAAGAGCCTGCTCGGCACGGGCGCTTACTTGGACAGCGGCCGCGGCATTTTCTTCCGCAGCGCCGACGCCTTTGCCGACTACGCGAATGCGACCGCGAAAAAGGAAAACGTCACGCCCAAGGAGGCCAACGAGGGCTATGCGGGCGCGCTGCGCGCCATCCGCTCGGCGAACGACCGCATCGCCGACGCCGTGCTGAGCGAGAAGATCGACCACCTCGAGACCGTCGCGGGCAAAATTTTCCGCGAGGTCGAGCAGCATCCCGAAAAGCAGCAGCAGGCCGCGACGTTCCTCAATTACTACCTGCCCACGACGCTCAAGCTGCTCGACAGCTACGCCAAGTTTGAAGAGGCGGGCATCGAGGGTGAGAATCTCTCCCGCGCGCAGGAGCGCATCGAAGAGACGATGGATGCCCTCATCAAGGGCTTTGACAAGCAGCTTGACGATTTGTACCGCAACGAGGCGATGGACATCGACAGCGATATCCGCGTGATGGAAAACATGCTCCGCCGCGACACGGCGAGCGTGGAGGACGATTTCGGCCTCGGCGGCGCGGCAGTGCAGCGCGCACCGGATGAGGAATAAGGTGCTGCGCCGCTCTCATACGCTCTATGAGGAGAAAGGACAAGAGGCATGAAACAAACCGGCAGACGATTTGACGCCGCAGCCTTTTACGGCGGCACGAACAGCGAGGCCTACCGCTATCTCGGCGCGCACCGCACGCGGCGGTCGGGGAAAGACGGCTACGTCTTCCGCACCTGGGCGCCGAACGCCGCGCATGTGTCCGTTGTGGGCGATTTCTGCGGCTGGAACGGCTACGCCCACCCGATGGAAAAGAACGCGGACGGTTTCTGGGAGTGTTTTGTGCCGTCCCTCAAGCGCTACGACACCTACAAGTTTGCTGTGACGGCACAGACGGGCGAGACCGTGCTCAAGGCCGACCCCTACGCCTTCCACGCCGAGACCCGCCCCGGTACGGCCAGCAAGCTCTATGACCTCGGCGGCTACCGCTGGGGGGATGACGAATGGCGGTCGAGCCGCGCAAAGGCACCCCTTGACCGCTCGCCGCTCAACATTTACGAGGTCCACCTCGGCTCATGGCGGCGGCACGAAAACGGCGATTTTTACGACTACCGCACGCTCGCACGCGAGCTGGCGGATCACGTTCTGGACCTTGGCTACAACTGCGTCGAGCTCATGCCCGTCACCGAGTATCCGCTTGACGATTCCTGGGGCTATCAGTGCACCGGCTATTTTGCCGCAACGTCGCGCTACGGCACGCCCAGGGACTTTATGTACTTTGTCGACCATCTGCACCAAAAGGGCATTTCCGTCATTTTAGACTGGGTGCCGTCGCACTTCTGCAAGGACGCGCACGGCCTCATCGACTTTGACGGCACGCCCTGCTACGAATACGCCGACCCCAATAAGCGCGAGCACGAGGGCTGGGGAACGCGTGTGTTCGACTATGGCCGCGGCGAGGTGAAGAGCTTTCTCCTTTCCTCTGCTGCGTTCTGGCTGCGCGAGTTCCATGTGGACGGCCTGCGCGTGGACGCGGTCGCGTCGATGCTGTACCTCGACTATGGCCGCGAAAATGGCCGTTGGACGCCGAACATCAACGGCGGGCACGAGAATTTAGAGGCCATCGACTTTCTGCGCGCGCTCAACGAGATGGCGTTTTCCGTCGACTCGAACGCGCTGATGGTCGCCGAGGAGTCGACCGCGTGGCCGCTCGTCACGCGGCCCGCCAAGGATGGCGGCCTCGGCTTCAACCTCAAGTGGAACATGGGCTGGATGAACGACATGTGCCACTATTTGAAGCTCGACCCCTGGTTCCGCCAGTTCCACCACAAGGACATCACGTTCTCGCTGATGTACGCCTTTTCGGAGAATTTCGTCCTGCCGATCTCGCACGACGAGGTCGTGCACATGAAGGGCTCGCTTCGCGGCAAGATGCCGGGGGATGACTGGCAGCAGCTCGCGGGCGTGCGCGCGTTCACGGCGTACCTGCTCGCCCATCCGGGCAAGAAGCTCACGTTCATGGGCGCGGAGCTGGGCCAGTGGCACGAGTGGGATTTTGCCTCTCAGCTCGACTGGTATTTGCTCGAAAACAAAGAAAATCAGCAGACTCAGCGGTTTTTCAAGGACATCAACCGCTTTTACTTATCGCAGAGCCCGCTTTGGGACATTGACTTTTCGTGGGAGGGCTTTGAGTGGCTCGTCGCCGACGACAACCACAACAACGTCGTCGTCTTCGTCCGGCGCGACCGGAAAGGTCGCGAGCTCATCGCTGCGGTCAACTTTTCGCCCGTCGGACGCGCGGACTACCGCTTCGGCGTGCCGCCGAAAAAGACGTACCGCGAGGTGTTTACCACCGACCTTCCCGCATACGGCGGCACGGGCGACTGGCGCAACGAAGGAGAGCTTTTGACCGAGTCCATCCCCTCGCACGGCAAGCCCTGCTCGCTGTGCGTGACCATCCCGCCGCTCGGCGCGGTGTTCTTCGCGGGCGAGGGTGAATGGCAGGAAGAGGAGAAAACCAACGAGCCGTCCGAGGTGTGACCGGGCGGCAACGAAACAAGGAGGAGAGAACAAGCGTGAAGAAAGAATGTATCGCCATGCTGCTTGCCGGCGGCCAGGGCAGCCGCCTCTACGTGCTCACGGAGAATATGGCGAAGCCCGCCGTGCCGTTTGGCGGCAAGTTCCGCATCATTGACTTTCCGCTCTCAAACTGCGCCAACGCTGGCATCGATACCGTCGGCGTTCTGACGCAGTACCGTCCGCTGGAGCTCAACCGCTACATCGGCTCGGGCCAGCCGTGGGATCTCGACCGCGCGGACGGCGGCGTGCACATCCTGCCGCCGTATCAGAGCGCGGGCGGTGCGTCGTGGTATAAGGGCACGGCCAACGCCATCTTCCAGAACATCGGCTTTGTCGACATGTACGACCCCGAGTATGTGCTCATCCTCTCGGGCGACCACATCTACAAGATGAATTACGCTAAAATGCTCGCTCACCACAAAAAAGCGGGCGCGGACTGTACCATCTCCGTCATGGAGGTGCCATGGGAGGATGCGCCGCGCTTTGGTATTATGAATGTGGACGAAAACGACACGATCACGGAATTCGAGGAAAAGCCCGCGCATCCCAGGAGCAACCTGGCGTCGATGGGCATTTACGTCTTCACGTGGAAAAAGCTGCGTGAGTACCTCATCGAGGATGAGAGCGACGAGGCGAGCAGCAACGACTTCGGCAAAAACATCATCCCCAAGATGCTCAAAAATGGGGAAAAGATGGCGGCGTACCGCTTCTCCGGCTACTGGAAGGACGTTGGCACGCTCGACTCCCTGTGGGACGCGAACATGGATATGCTCGCGACCGGCAGCGGGCTTGATCTTCTCGAAAAGGACTGGCCGATCTACGGCCGCTCCGTCTCCGCGCCGCCGGCGTATTTGGGCGTCAACGCGCATGTGGAGCACAGCGTCGTCGCGCGCGGCTGCACGGTCGAGGGCGAGGCGGAGAACTCCGTCCTCTCTGAGCGCTGCACGGTGGAGGAGGGCGCAAGCGTCCAGTACTCCATCCTGATGCCCGGCGCGGTCGTCAAAAAGGACGCGCGCGTCTCCTACGCCATCATCGGCGAGAACGGCGTCGTCGGCGAGCACGCCTTTGTCGGCGCGCCGCCCGAGGCGGTGCCGCCGGAGCAGTGGGGCATCACGGTGCTCGGCCCCGGCGCGGCGGTCGCGGATGACTATGTGCTGCCTGCCAACCGCATGCGCAGCGTGGACGGAAAGGAGACGGTACGATGAACGGACTGCACGGCATCATCTTTGCCTATGAAAAGGCTCCCGGCCTTCGCGAGCTGACCGAAGCGCGCATGCCCGGCTCTGTGCCGTTCGGCGGGCGCTACCGCGTGGTCGACTTCATGCTCTCCAACATGGCGGGCGCGGGCATCACAGACGTCGGCGTTGTGCTGCACGGCAACTATCAAAGCCTGCTCGACCACATCGGCAGCGGCAAGACGTGGGACATGGCGCGCAAGAACGGCGGTCTCAAGCTGCTGCCGCCCTTTGCCGACGCGCGCAAGTTCGGCGTGGAGGAATTCCGCGGCAAGATGGAGGCACTCTCGGGCGTGCGGTCGTACCTGCACGAGATCCGGCAGAAGTACGTCGTCCTGTCCGACAGCGATCTTATCATCAATCTGCCGCTGCAGAAGGTGCTGGACGCGCACATCGAAAGCGGCGCGGACATCACCTGCGTCTGCACCGAGAGCGGCCAGTTTGTGGAAAACGCCACGTATTTCACCGTCAACGAAGCGGGCCGCATCACCGAGACGCGCTGCGCGCCGCACAAGGCGAGCGGCTGCCGCAGCTTGGAAATTTATCTTCTGAGCCGCGACCTTCTTATCTCCCTTGTGGACGAGTGCGCCGCGCAGGACAAATACAGCTTTCGCAGCGACGTTCTCGGCGGTATGGGCGATCAGCTCGACCTGCGCGCCTTCCTGTGGGACGGCTTTGCTGCGCAGCTGCGCACAGTGCGCGAATATTATGAGCGCAGCATGCAGCTGTTAGACCCTGCCATTCGCGCAGAGCTCTTCTGCGCCGAGCGGCCCATCCTCGCTAAAGAGGATGACGAGGCGGCGTCGTACATCGCGCCAGACTCGCGCTGTGTCAATTCGCTGATCGCCGACGGCTGCCAGATCGAGGGCAGCGTGGAGGGGAGCATCCTCTTCCCGGGCGTCAAGGTCGGCAAGGGCAGCACCGTCAAAAACTGCATCCTCTTTAAAAACACCGTGGTGGAGGAGGGTGTGACGCTCGGCTGCGTCATCGCCGACAAGGATGTCCGCATCCGCCGCGGCGGCACGCTGATCGGACACGAGAGCTACCCGCTCGCCGTGAGCAAGGGCAGCATTGTATAAAAGCAGCAAACAGAAGAAAGGAGCTTGCAGATGAACATTTTGTATGTGACGAGCGAGGCGGTCCCCTTTTGCAAGACGGGCGGCCTTGCCGACGTGGCCGGCAGCCTTCCGCAGGCGCTCGCGGCAAACGGAGACCGCGTGAGCGTCATCCTGCCGCTTTACGAGCGCGTGAAGGACAAGTGGGGCGAGCAGCTCCACTTTGAAAAGTGGACGTTCGTGCGCCTTGCGTGGCGCAGCGTCTACTGCGGGCTCTTTTCGCTCGAGCGCGACGGCGTCACGTGGTACTTTGTCGACAATGAGACGTATTTCCGCCGCAGCGAGCTCTACGGCTACTATGACGACGGCGAGCGCTTTGGCTTTTTCTCCCGCGCGGTGACGGAACTGCTCAAGTCCCTGCCGCAAAAGCCCGACGTTGTCCACTGCAACGACTGGCAGAGCGCGCTTGTGCCCATCTACATCAGGGATGAAGCCGTGCGCGACGACTTTTATAAGGGAATCCGAACCGTCATTACGGTGCATAATATCGAATATCAGGGCCGCTACGGCAGCCGCACGGTCGAAGACCTGTTCGGCCTGGACCATGGCTGGTTCGACGGCGGCACGATCGAATTCGGCGGCGATGTGAACCTTTTAAAGGGCGCGATCGTCACGGCGGACGCCGTGACCGCCGTGAGCCCGACCTACGCGCAGGAGCTCAAGTACGCGTACTTTGCCCACGGGCTGGAAAACGTGATGAGCATGAACGCGCGCAAGCTCCACGGCGTGCTCAACGGCATCGACATGCAGCGCTATGACCCGTCGCGCGACAAGAGCCTCGCAGCGGCGTATTCGCCCGATGACCTTGCCGGAAAGAAGACGGATAAGGCGGCGCTCCAGCGTGTGCTGGGGCTGCAGGAACGGCCCGACACGCCCATCCTCGCGATGGTCACGCGCCTTGTCTCCCACAAGGGGCTCGACCTGGTGTGCGAAACGCTCGACGCATTTATGGGCAAGGACGTACAGTTCGTCGTGCTCGGCAAGGGCGACGCGAAGTACGAGACGTTTTTTGAGTACGCCAAGCAGCGCTACGGCGGACGCATGGCCGTCTACCTCGGCTATTCCGAGCAGCTTGCCATGCAGATCTACGCGGGCGCAGACCTCTTCCTGATGCCGTCGAAGAGCGAGCCGTGCGGGCTCTCGCAGATGATCGCGATGCGCTACGGCGCGGTGCCCATCGTGCGCGAGACCGGCGGATTAAAGGACACTGTCCATGCGTATGAAGCCTGGAACGGACAGGGCAACGGCTTCACCTTTGCCAACTACAACGCTGGCGACATGTGCCACGTGATCTGCGAGGCCATTGACCTTTACCATGACAACAAGGGCGCCTACGCGGTGCTCCAGCAGCGCGGCATGACCGCGGATTTCAGCTGGACGCGCTCGGCGCAGGAATACCGCAACATTTACGAATCCATCTGCCGATAAAGAAAAGGAAAACGATCTATGACCATTGACTCTGTGAAGAAAATGAAAGACGCGCTGTGCGAAAAGCTGAAAGTCAGCTTCGGCAGCACCGTGGAGGAGGCGAACGATGCGCAGATGATGCGCGCGAGCGCCCTTGTCCTGCGCGACGTGATGGCCGAGCGCAGCGTGGACACCATGCGCGAGACCCGCGAGGAACACCGCCGTCAGGTGCACTACCTGTCGATGGAATTTCTGATGGGCCGCAGCCTGATGAAAAACGCCTTCAATTTAGGCGTCGGCGAAATTCTGACCGAAGCGCTCGACGAGCTGGGCTTCCGCGCAGCGGACATCTTTGAAAGCGAGCCCGACGCGGGTCTCGGCAACGGCGGCCTCGGCCGTCTCGCCGCGTGCTATCTCGACTCGATGACGACGCTCGACATCCCCGCCGCGGGCTATTCCATCTGCTATGAGCTCGGCATTTTCCGCCAGCGCATCGTCGACGGCCAGCAGGTTGAGCTGCCGGACAACTGGAAGGACCTCGGTGGCGCGTGGCTGCTGCCCAAGCCGCAGGAGGCCGAGACCGTCCGCTTCGGCGGCACGGTCCGCCAGTTCTGGGACGACGGGCGGCTGCATGTCGTGCCCGAGGGTGAGACCGAGGTGCTGGCTATCCCCTGCGACATGGAGATCGCGGGCTACGGCACGAAGCATGTCAACACGCTGCGCCTCTGGGACGCGAAGTCCCCCGTGCCGCTCGACATGTCGCTCTTTTCACAGGGCGAATATCTGCGCGCGCAGGAGCAGCACGCGATGGCCGAGACCATCGCAAAGGTTCTCTATCCCGAGGACAACCATCCCGAGGGGAAGAGCCTGCGCTTAAAGCAGCAGTACTTCTTCGTCTCCGCGACCGTGCAGTCCATCGTGCGCAAGCACATCGAGGTCTACGGCACGGCCACGAATTTCCACGAAAAGAATGTCATCCAGATCAACGACACGCACCCCGCGCTCGTCATCCCCGAGCTCATGCGCATCCTGATGGATGATGCGGGCCTCGACTGGGACACGGCGTGGAACATCACGACGCACTCCGTCGCTTACACGAACCACACGGTGCTTTCCGAGGCGCTCGAGCGCTGGCCGCAGGAGCTGATGCAGTCGCTTCTGCCGCGCGTGTGGACGATCATCACCGAGATCGCGCGCCGCTATCAGGAAAAGATCGAAAACTACTACCACGACGAAGCCAAGACGCGCGAAATGGCCATCATCTGGGACGGTCAGGTCCGCATGGCAAACCTGTGCATCGCGGGCGGCATGGCCGTGAACGGCGTGAGCGCCCTGCACTCCGACATCCTGCGAAACGACGTTTTTAAATACCAGTGCGCAATGGAGCCGGAGAAGTTCAAAAATGTGACCAACGGCATCGACCACCGCCGCTGGCTCGCGCAGATCAACCCGCGGCTCGACGAGCTCGTGCGCGCGCTCGCGGGCGGGGATGAATACCTCCTGCACCCCGAAGCGCTTAAAAAGCTCGAGGCCTATGCAGACGACACCGCGGTGCTGAACCGCCTCGGCGAGATCAAGCGCGCGAATAAGCTCGATTTTGCCGCCTACGTCAAAAAGACGCAGGGCATCGTGCTCAACACCGACGCGATCTTCGACGTGCAGGTCAAGCGCCTGCACGAGTATAAGCGTCAGCTTTTGAACGCGATGCATATCATCTACCTCTATCAACAGCTGCAAAACGACCCGAACCGCGCCATGCAGCCGCGCGTGTTCCTGTTCGGCGCGAAGGCCGCGCCGGGCTACGCGGTCGCCAAGCGCATCATCCGCCTCATCAACTCCCTTGCCGCCGAGATCAACGCCGACCCCATCTGCCGCGACAAGCTGCAGGTGGTGTTCCTTGAGAACTACCGCGTGTCGCTTGCCGAGCATCTGATGCCCGCGAGCGAGGTGAGCCAGCAGATCTCCACCGCAGGCAAGGAGGCCAGTGGCACGGGCAACATGAAGTTCATGATGAACGGCGCGCTGACCGTCGGCACGCTCGACGGCGCGAACGTCGAGATGCACGAGAGGCTCGGCGACGAGAACATGTTCCTCTTCGGCCTGCACGCCGACGAGGTCGTGCGCCTCAAGCGCGAGGGCTACGCCCCGCAGAAGCTCTACGCGCGCGACGAGAACCTGCGCGCGGTGATCGACAAGCTCAAGGCGGGCTTCTCAGACGGCGTTTCCTACGACGATCTCGCCTCGCGGCTGCTGATGAACGATGAATACATGCTCTTGCAGGACTTCGCGTCCTACTGCGCCGCCGAGCAGCGCATGGCAGACACCTACGCAAGAAGCGAGGAATGGAACCGCATGTCGCTCATCAACATCGCCCGCAGCGGCATCTTCGCCGCCGACCGCGCCGTCGCGCAGTACGCGGATACGATCTGGCAGGTACCACACAAATAAAGATTTCAAAAGAGGGACAGCTTTGCTGTCCCTCTTTTGATTTTTACAAAGAAGTGGCTGTGCCACTTCTTTGTAAAGATTCGCTTCGTTCTGCGCCTCGGTTGTCCGATTTAAGCGGACAATTCGACGCTCACTTTGCGCAAAGTGTTTTCTGCCACGCACATGTCGCGGCAGAAAACGGATTACATAGATTTCACGCCTGCGGGCGTGAAACTCTGCGAGGCTTTTGGAACTTTTTTGATGGTTCTTGCGTCTAAAGGAACAACTACTGATGAGGAGGACTCTGCCATGAAGAAGTTGTTTTCCCTAGCTCTTGCGTGTTTGCTGCTCTTTTCGCTCTCGGCCTGCGGGCGGGAACCGAAGGAAGAGGTGAGTGACGAAAAGCCTGTGATTTATCTATATCCCGAGCAGGAGACGGATGTGCGTGTGACGCTTGATCTTGCGGGCGAGCTGACGTGCGCCTATCCCGCCTACGGTGACGGCTGGAGCGTCCGCGCCGCGCCGGATGGCACGCTGACGGACGAGGACGGCCAAACCTACCGCTATCTCTACTGGGAGGGCACGTCGGGGACGGATTACGACTTTTCGACCGGCTTCTGCGTCGCGGGAGAGGATACCGCGGCGTTCCTCGAGGATGCGCTCGCGCAGCTCGGCCTTAATCGCGAGGAGGCGAACGAGTTTATCATCTACTGGCTGCCGCAGATGCAGGACAACGCCTACAATCTGATTTCGTTCCAGCAGGACGTTTATACGGATTCTGCCAAGCTTACGGTCGATCCCGTGCCTGACACGCTGCTGCGCGTCTTCATGGCGTGGCAGCCATCGGAAGAATTTGTCGACCTTCCCGCGCAGGAGCTTTCCGCGCCCGAGCGCACGGGCTTCACGGTCGTCGAATGGGGCGGCTGCGCGGTGCAGTGATAAGAAAGGAGCGTGGGAGATGAAAAAGAGACGCTGGGCGATCATAGCGTTTGCCGTGATCTTTGCCGCGGCGTATGTTGCGATGGGCTACTGCATTCCGGCCTTTCGCATCAAGCTGGAAGCCGACGGCTGGACGTATTTTCTCGCCAGCCTGCAAGCGCTCGCGCCGGTGAAGCTGATCTTTTCCACTGTTCTGTCGCTCATTGCGGCGTTGGCCGTGTACAACAGCAGAATGTTTCGACAATAAAAAAGAGGGCTTGCAAAGCAAGTCCTCTTTTTTTATACGATCAACTGTTTACAGATTCTTGCCGAGCTCGTAAGCGGCGGTCAGGTCTTCTTCGTGAAGATCGTCCGCCGTGGAGCAGCCGCCGACATTCAGCCTGCCCACGATCTCCCAGCCGAGATAGTCGGCCATGAGGTCAAACGAAGCGTTCGCGCCGGAGGCAGTCTTTTGATCCTCATCGGCCATCGCGGTGAGGAAAACGGCCTTCTTTTTGCCCATCAGCGCTTCATTGTTGGCGTAAAACGCCCTGGCATCCTTCGTGTCGTATCCTGAAAAGCAAGATCGGCATAGCGAGCTGGCAGTTTGCCTGCAAGTGCAGGGATTATCTTTATTTTTTCATCAGCGGTGCGCCGGTGTGCCATGCCTGACCGACCTTTTCGCCGATGGCATAGTAGCCGCTGCGGAACTGGTCGAACACAAATGCATTCAGCTTTGCGGCGTCCACTTTGCCTTTTTCATCCAGCACGGCTTCATCCGCCAGCACGCCGACGATCTCGCCGATGATGTGGTGGCCGTAGACCTCCATCTTGTCCTCAACGACCCTGCACTCCAGCGTCAGCGGGAACTCCTGCACAATAGGAGCGTCTACCTTTTCGCTTTTTACAGCACTCAAGCCGCTGCGCTCGAACTTGTCCGGCATCTTGTTGCCGCTGGCGATGCCGAAGAAATCGGCGGCTTCGATATGGGGAATGTCCGCAATGCTCAGCGTGAACGCACCGCGCTTTTTGATGTTCTCTGAGGTCTTGTGATCCTCGTCAATATTGAGAGAAACCATGTTTTCGGCACAGATACCGCCCCACGCCATGTTCATCACATCGACGACATTATCGTCGCCGTAAGTGGCGATCATCAGCACGGGCATTGGAAACAGATAGGGATGGACACCCAATTCTTTTTTCATTATTAACGACCTCCATTTGCATTTTGGATTGACTTCATATGGTCATCCTGCTATCATCATAGCATGCATCGGAAAAAACGCAAGTACTGTTAATAAATACAGGTACTTTCTAAAAGGGAAGTGTAAATATGTCCTGCATGGAGAAGTATATCAAAAGCGCAAATTTTGCCGACACCGGATTCAGCTACACGATGTCGCTCATCAGCGGCAAGCACAAGATGGTGATCTTATATTGCCTGATGGAGTATGAGCCGGTGCGGTTCAACGAGATGAAGCGCTATCTTGGGACGATCACAGATAAGACGCTCAGCAGCAACCTCAAGGAGCTGGAGGCTGATCGTCTCATCGTGCGAAAGGAGTATCCGCAGATTCCGCCGAAGGTGGAGTATTCGCTGTCGGAGCGCGGAAAGTCGTTGATGAAGGTCCTTGACCAGCTTTGCATCTGGGGCGAGGAAAACAGGTTGACAGCCATGATATAATCATACACGACTGAAAATATGAGAAAACAGAGGAAAACGCTATGGAATTCACACAGGGCGTGCGCTTTGACTCTCTCGGACTGACCGAAGAGGTCCAGCGCGCACTGAAAAAGAAAAATATTGAAGAGAGTACCCCCGTGCAGGCGGGCTGCATCCCGCCGATGCGCGAGTGGAAGGACGTCATCGCCAAGGCGCCCACCGGCACGGGCAAGACCTTTGCCTTCGGCATTCCCATCATCGAGCACATCGAGCCCGGCAGCGAGGAGACCGAGGCTGTCATCTTAGCGCCCACGCGCGAGCTCGCCATGCAGATCACGGCGGAGCTGCGCGACCTTTGCGTCTACCTTCCGGGCGTGCGCATCGTGTGCCTGTACGGCGGCGCGCCCATCGGCAAGCAGATCGACGCGCTCAAAAAGCACCCGCAGATCGTCGTCGCGACGCCGGGCCGCCTGAGCGACCACATGAAGCGCCGCACCGTCAAGCTCGACAACGTCAAGACCGTCGTGCTCGACGAGGCCGACCGCATGCTCGACATGGGCTTTATCCACGATGTGACGCGCATTCTGGACAAGCTGGCTTCCCGCCGCAACCTCGGCATGTTCTCCGCGACGATCTCGCGCGAGGTCATGGACATCAGCTGGATGTACCAGCGTGACCCTGAGGAGATCACCGTGCAGGCCAAGGAGGAGAATAAGCCCGACATCGCGCAGTACCGCATCGACGTGGGCCAGAACGACAAGGCGCACGTCATGGCGCAGATCATCCGCGCCGAGGGCCACGAGCGTGTGATGGCGTTCTGCAACACGAAGGGCATGACAGAGCGGCTCAAGGCATTTTTGATGATGGAGGGCCTTGATGCTGACTGCATCCACGGCGATATCCCGCAGAAAAAGCGCGAGGCCGTCATGGCGCGCTTCCGCCGCGGCGAGCTGCCGATCTTCGTCGCGACCGACGTGGCCGCCCGCGGCATCGACGTCGACGATGTGGACGCGGTGTTCAACTACGATGTGCCGCTTGAAAACGAGTATTACGTCCACCGCATCGGCCGCACGGGCCGCGCCAAGCGCCGCGGCGTGGCGTACACGCTGGTGTCGGATTATCCCTCCGGTATGAGGTTGGATGGAATCGCCAAGTTCACCGGCAATGAGGTCAAGAAGGCACATCTGGATGCGGAGGGGAAGTTAGTCGAAGACTAACAGAGCTTTATGCCCCTGCACCGTGCAGGGGAGCGAATAAAAGGGGGATATTCTCTTTCACGAAAGAGAATATCCCCCTTTTGAACCCCCAAGAGAAAGGTTTGCATTGCAAGCGAGCAGCTTGAAGAGCTGCGGCGCTTGCCGAATCGAGTGCCTGCTATTTTTGTTGCTATACGATTTGACTTTCTTCTATCTTCGCTGTCGCTTTGCCTGCGATTCGTTACCCTTACGCAATTTCCGTCTACTACAGATTTTCACTGTTTTGTCTGCCGAGGCGGCCTTGCTGGCACTCGCTGCAATATGGAGGCTGACGGTGGACGGAAATTAGTCCGCACTTCTACAAGCTGGGCAGAGCGGCAGCGGATAATAGAAGTAGGCCAAATCGTATAGCAATGCTAACGCGGCAACGCCGCGCGCAGGTATTTTCATTCCGGAGGCATAAAAGTCATTCAAGCCTGAGA
>ENA-ORLY01002112-ORLY01002112.1-human-gut-metagenome-genome-assembly--contig:-NODE-2112-length-20325-cov-2.893224_pt1 | contig 20325 bp, 15 predicted proteins | sample MGYA00243071_ERZ508832 | MGnify/ENA primary metagenome ERZ508832 (study PRJEB26277, sample SAMN04329777) | human gut metagenome | biome: human-associated habitat | host: Homo sapiens | place: USA... | reverse complement strand
AGTGCAGTTGCACCGGTACACTCACGAAAATATTAATGCCTTGTCAATGCGGAAAGTGTTTTCGGCGGTGTTGGCAATACATTTCATTATACTGTTTTAATAATCGGTTTTTCGACAGTCAAGAGCCTGCCGCAATTGCGGCAGGCTCAATAATTTTATTTGACTTACTTTGTTCCGAAGAGTCTGTCGCCTGCGTCACCTACGCCGGGAGTGATATACAGATCCTCATTAAGACCGTCGTCAAGCGCACCGCAGTAAATCTCTACATCGGGGAATTCCTTGTGTATAGCGGCTATACCCTCGGGAGCGGCGATAATGCACATAAACTTTATAGAATGTGCGCCGGCTTCCTTGATCTTGCGTATAGCGTGTACAGCCGATGTGCCTGTAGCAAGCATAATATCGGTAACTATTACGTCACGCTCGTTTATATCAAACGGGAGCTTGCAGTAATACTCGTTTGCGATCGTTTTGTCCGATCCGCCCTTTCCTCTGAATATACCGATATGACCTATCTTTGCGGCAGGAACAAGTGCCATAACGCCCTCGGTCATACCAAGACCTGCACGGAGGATAGGTACAAATGCGAGCTTTCTGCCTGAGATAACATTTGACTCTGCGATAGCTATGGGAGTCTGAATCTGTACCTTCTTAAGAGGAAGATCTCTCGTTGCCTCATAGCACATAAGCATTGAAATTTCGCTTACAAGCTCTCTGAATTCCTTTGCGCCCGTGTTCTTATCTCTTAAAAGAGATACCTTGTGCTGTACAAGGGGGTGGTCACAGATGTGAAGTTTCTCGTTTGCCATAACATTCTCTTTTCTCCCTATGTATTGTTGGATTAGTTTTTTATAGCCCTGCCGTGATTTTCATAGGGAAAAATCCGCAGTTTTAAAATTCTTATTCAGTTTGTAAAAAGTCTGTTTTTATAAAAAATAGAACAATTTCTCAATCCCTATCCCCAAACCCCTTTCCCCTGGAAAGGGGCTGAGTGTGGGGCTGCCGCCCTCACCCCGCTTGGGGCTACGCCCCAAACCCCATTTTCAAAAATTATATATGTTTATGGGCAGACTGTTTTAATAATTAATTATTATAAAGCGCCATCATCTTGTCAACACGGGCTGCGTGTCTTCCGCCCTCGAACTGGGTTGACAGGAATACTCTTACTATTTCTTCAGCCGTACCCGCTCCTATAACTCTGCCGCCCATACACAGAACGTTTGCATCATTGTGAAGGCGTGTGTACTTTGCCGTATAATAATCCTGACACAAAGCCGCACGGATACCCTTTATCTTGTTTGCCGATATGCTGATGCCTATACCCGTACCGCATATCAGAATGCCCTTGTCGCACTCTCCGCTTTTGATTTTCTCGCAGGTCTTTTCTGCAATGTCGGGGTAATCCGCTCTCTCTCCGTTACAGCCGCAGTCGATATATTCGACTCCCATTCCGTCAAGGAACTTCTTAACCTCGCACTTCAGCTCATATCCTGCGTGGTCGCTACCTATTGCCAGCATTTTTATTCTTTCCTTTCTTTATATGCGTCAGCATTCTTTGCCATAAGCTCACGCTGAGCCTGCGGCAATTTAAGATACATCGGCATAAGCTGTTCAGGCGTTAACTGCGGTGCATTCACAGCCGCAAGGCATACGCCGTAGCCCGTCTGGTATCTTAACGGATCGGGGGCAATCTTCACGTTTTCCATTCCCTCGTTATCCGTTGCTTTTTTCATTATAAATGCGCCGTCACCGACAAGCATTATATCATCGTCATATTCCGACAGCATTCTTGCCGCTTCGTCGGTCTTAAGACATTCTTCTTCGGTCAGTCTTTCGACCTTACCGTCCTCAATGCGGAACAGTGCAACATACACCTGATTGCACCTTGCGTCCATTGCGGCGCAGACAACGCAGTCATAAGCTGTAACATTATACGCCATAGCCTCAAGCGTTGAAACTGCCGCACAAGGCTTCGACAATGCAAAAGCAAGCCCTTTTACCGCCGATATGCCTATACGAAGTCCCGTGAAAGAACCCGGACCGTTCGCCACTGCGAAAAGCCCTATATCCTCCATAGAAAGCTCCGCATTTCTGACAAGATCCCTTACAACAGGCATAAGCGTCACGCTGTGCGTCAGCTTGTTGTTTATCACCGTACTGCCGAGTATCTGCCCCTTTTCCGTATCATACACGGCGGCACAGCAAGGAGCGGCGGCAGTGTCGATACCGAGTATCAGCATAGTTCCTCCTGCGGAATATATTCAATTACTCTTGAATTATCCCCTGTTTTTGTGATATTCACACCGCACCTGCCGTCAAGATATGAGGCAAGCTCAGGTATGTTCTCGCTCCACTCTATACACATTATTCCGCCTCGGTCGAGGTAGTCGAAAAATCCGATAGCGTACAGATCGTCGAGCGTGTTTATTCTGAAAAGGTCAAAGTGGAAGATCGGCACATCGCCCTCATATTCGTTCACAAGAGCGAAGGTCGGACTTGTAACATCGTCCGTACTGCCGAAATATTCCGCTATGCCCTTTGTTAAATGCGTTTTTCCTGCGCCCATTTCACCGGTATAAAGCACACAGTCGCCGGCTTTCAGATAAGAGGCTATCTTTTTGCCGATTTCAACCGTTTCTTCGGGCGAATCTGAAATAAACCTTTCCATCAGAACAGACCGCTTATCTCGCCGTCTGCGCTTACATCTATCTTGTTTGCGGCAGGAACCTTAGGCAGTCCGGGCATTGTCATAATATCACCCGTGAGTGCGACAACAAAGCCTGCGCCTGCAGACAGCTTTACATCACGGACGGTTATTGTGAAGTTCTTCGGGCAGCCGAGCTTTGTCGGGTCGTCCGATAAGGAATACTGCGTCTTTGCAACGCATACAGGCAGCTTGTCAAAGCCGATAGCTTCAATTTCCTTTATTGCCTTTTCCGCACCCGTTGTATAGCTTACGCCGTCCGCACGGTAGATTTCCCTTACGATTATATTCAGCTTTTCCTTTATGGACAACTTCTCGTCATATATAGGAGCAAAATTCGTCTTGCCCTCGTTTTCGTTTATTGTATCTATAACAGCGTTTGCAAGCTCGATACCGCCTTCTCCGCCCTTTAAGAATACATCGGAGAATGCGACCTTTGCGCCCATCTTCTCGCAGTATTCACGGACAATGGCTATTTCAGCCTCTGTATCGGTATAGAAGTGGTTTATCGCAACAACTGCAGGCACGCCGTATTTACGCATATTCTCTATATGTGCGCCGAGGTTTACGATGCCCTTTCTGAGAGCCTCTGTGTTTTCAGCGGTAACCACGGTTTTCGGAACACCGCCATTATATTTCAGCGCACGGATAGTAGCTACTTTGACCGAACCCGAGGGCTTAAGTCCAGCGTAACGGCACTTTATGTCAAAGAACTTCTCCGCACCGAGGTCGCTGCCGAAGCCTGCCTCAGTTATGGCATAGTCGCCGAGCTTTAACGCAAGCTTGGTCGCTCTTACGCTGTTACAGCCGTGAGCAATGTTTGCAAACGGGCCGCCGTGAATGATAGCGGGAGTATTTTCGAGCGTCTGCACGAGGTTGGGGTTGATAGCGTCCTTTAAGAGTGCTGTCATTGCACCTACCGCCTCAACATCAGAAGCGAATACAGGCTTTCCGTCATAAGTATACGCAACAAGGATTCTGCCGAGCCTTGCCTTAAGATCAACAAGATCGTCCGCAAGACACAGTATCGCCATTATCTCGCTTGCAACGGTTATCTGGAAGTGATCCTCTCTCGGAACGCCGTTCACCTTGCCGCCAAGACCGATTATGCAGTTTCTCAGTGCTCTGTCGTTCATATCAAGGCAACGCTTTATCTGTATGCGTCTGGGGTCTATTCCGAGCACGTTTCCCTGCTGAATGTGGTTATCTATAAGTGCGCAAAGCAGATTGTTTGCGGAGGTGATTGCGTGCATATCCCCCGTGAAGTGAAGATTTATATCCTCCATAGGCACTACCTGCGCATATCCTCCGCCTGCCGCACCGCCCTTTATACCAAAGACGGGACCCAGTGAAGGCTCACGCAGTGCAAGTACAGCCTTTTTGCCTATCTTGTACATACCCTCCGCAAGACCTACGGAAGTAGTTGTCTTGCCCTCTCCTGCAGGAGTGGGGTTTATAGCCGTAACAAGTATCAGCTTGCCGTCCTCTTCGCTTTCAAGACGGTCTATACATTCCTGTGAGATCTTCGCCTTGTAGTGACCGTAGGGTATAAGCTCCTCCTCGTCAATTCCGAGTTCCTTTGCTATATCCTTTATTTTTAGCATTTTTGCGTTCTGGGCAATTTCAATATCGCTGAGCATTTTTTCTACCTCTTTTTACTGTGGCTGACCGCCTGAATTATAACCTCTCACGTCATTATAAAGACGCAATTTAAGTATAGCACAGTGGCGGGTGAATTTCAAGGTTTAAAGAATATTTTACACCGACCGCCGCTTACGGATTTACACAAATTTCAGCTGGTCAACGTCCTCATCGTACAGCGTTCCCGCAACAGGCACGGTCTTTGTCCTGTAGCTGTCTGCGTCCTTTATCATACCGTCCTTGTATTTAACCGCAGATCTGAGCTTTGCTCTGGTAAGCCTCATTACCTGCACGCCCTGCGTATCCCTTGCCGCTTTGGGGAGTATAAGCACGGTGTTGAAAATCATAACCTTGCCTGCGTCCGAGCTTAGCATAAACTCGCAATCTCCGTCAATAAGCGTCATAGATACAAGCGGCGAGCCGTCATTATATGCGTTCGCCAGCTTTTTGCGCCTTGTCTTTGTTTCAAACGAAGCCATAGGCACCTTCGCACATTTACCGTTTTCAAAGAACATTACAAGCGTTCCGCTGTAGTCCTCTGCGGCTATCATCTTTATTATCTTCTCGTCCGGGTCAAGCTCCAGCTTTACGGGCAGATAGTCGCCCATCACGCTCGCCTTTCCGTCCTCAAAGTCACAGGCTCTCGCCTTATATACCTGGAATTTATCCGTGAAGAACAACAGCTCCGCACGGTTACTGCCGTCATAGGTTTCGATTATCTCATCGTTTTCCTTGAGCTTCTGCTCACCGCTCATTCTCAGCGACTGAGGAGTAATCTTCTTGAAATATCCCTCACGGGTGAAGAACAGATTAACGGGATAATCGGGTATCTCCTCCTCCGCCTCGTTCTCCTCATCCTCAGTGCCGTAGATGAACATTGTCTTTCTGGGCTTGCCGTATTTCTTCGCTATATCACCAAGCTCCGATATGATTATCTGCTTTACTCTGCGTTCAGATGAAAGAATATCCTCCATATCGGCTATTTCTTCCTTAAGGCTGTCTATTTCCTCGATGCGCTTCAAGATATAGCCCTTGTTGATATTTCTCAGCTTTATATCCGCAACATATTCAGCCTGTGTTTCGTCTATGCCGAAGCCTATCATAAGGTTCGGTACGACCTCTGCGTCATCCTCTGTTTCACGGATTATCTTTATAGCCTTGTCTATATCAAGCAGTATCTTCTTAAGACCTGTCAGCAGATGGAGCTTCTCTTTCTTTCTTGCAAGCTCGAACTTTGTCTTTCTCTTTACGCAGGTAATTCTGAAATCCGTCCACTGCTCAAGTATCTCGGCAACACCCATGACCTTCGGCATACCGCCTACAAGAATGTTGAAGTTGCAGGAGAAAACATCCTGTAAAGGAGTTATTCTGAACAGCTTTTTCATTACCGCCTCGCTGTCCTGCCCACGCTTTAAATCAATAGTTATCTTAAGACCGGATAAGTCCGACTCGTCACGCACATCGGAGATTTCCTTCAGCTTGCCCAGCTTTACCTGTTCAACTATCTTGTCGATTATCGCTTCGATAGTCGTCGTAGGCGGAATCTCGGTCACTTCGATACAGTTTGCCGCTTTGTCATAGATATACTTACTGCGTACCTTTACGCTTCCACGTCCGGTGGCATATATACGGCGAAGCTCGTTCTCGTCCTGTAATATGAAGCCTCCGCCGGGGAAATCCGGTCCTTTAAGCGTGGATACAATATCGTGTTCGGGGTTTTTCATAAGTGCGGCGGCTGTTTCACACACCTCCGACAGATTGAAAGAACAGATATTGCTCGCCATAGATACGGCGATACCAACGTTATTGTTTACCAGTACCGCAGGGAATCTTGTGGGGAGCAGTACAGGCTCTGTCATTGAGTTATCGTAGTTCGGCACAAAGTCAACTATATCACGGTCAATATCCGCAAATATCTCAGCGCAGATAGGGTCGAGCTTTGCCTCTGTATATCGTGACGCCGCAAACGACATATCTCTTGAATATGCCTTGCCGAAGTTACCCTTGCTGTCAACATACGGGTGCAAAAGCGCCTCGTTGCCCCTTGCAAGTCTTACCATCGTTTCGTATATTGCCATATCGCCGTGCGGATTTAATTTCATCGTCTGTCCGACAATGTTCGCCGACTTTGTTCTTGCTCCCGTAAGCAGACCCATCTTGTACATCGTATACAGCAGTTTTCTGTGTGACGGCTTAAAACCGTCAATTTCGGGGAGCGCACGGGAAACTATAACACTCATAGCATACGGCATATAGTTTTCGGTCAGCGTATCGGTTATCGGCTGATTCTCGACAATACCTGCACCCTCTATATAAGCGTTTTTATTCGGAGCGACCTTCTTCTCGCTCTTTTCGTTCTTTCCTTTTCTCAAAATCTATACCTCTTTTTAGCTTTATGCCCTGCTCAGAGTGAAAACTCTTTTTTCAGCTTTTCAAAGCGTTTCTCGTATTTATCTCTTATGGGGAGCGTTGTATTCTGTAAAACGTGTTGCAGAATATCTGCGTCTTTCAGCACCTCGTCAAGCGGAAGCCCGACATTTTCCTTGTCGCTGTGATTCGCTATCGCTCTTGTGATATTGCCTATCTCACACACGCTGAAAAGCCCCGTCTTTGCCAGTATCGGCATTACAGCGTCAGCACCTTCTTCTGCGTGCTTTTCGTCAACGCCCGTCAGATATTTACGGTAGTCGTGGAGCAGTCCGCTTATCTGTGCAAGCTCTGCATTCACGCCTCTGCGCAGTGCAATAAGCCCTGCTGTCTGTGCCGTGCCGAAAAGATGAATGTATGCCTTCTGCCGTCTTTCCTCGGGCAGTGTCGCTATCATCTCCGACACTACGGCAGATATTACCTCTATCCTGTTAATTTCCATATATCCTCCGCTTAAGATACATCTATATCGTCAAGGTACTTATAGCCGTAGTCACGGATATAGTCCTTTCTTCCGTCAAGGTTATCGCCAAGCAGCAGCTCGAATATCTCCTGAGTTTTCTGTGCGTCCTCCGGCATTACTCTTATAAGTCGTCTTGTTTCGGGGTTCATAGTGGTAAGCGACATCATTTCCGGTTCGTTCTCACCAAGACCCTTTGAACGCTGTATCTTATACTTCTGCTCGCCTATATCGGCAAGTATCCTCTGCTTTTCCGCTTCTGTATAGGCAAAGTAGGTCATATCCTTGCTGTTTATCTCATAAAGCGGCGACTCAGCGATATACACAAAGCCCTTTTCTATTACGGTCGGAACAAGTCTGTACAGCATAGTAAGAATAAGCGTTCTTATCTGGTATCCGTCATAGTCCGCATCGGTACAGATTATTATCTTTTCCCACCTGAGATTATTTAAATCAAAGGTTGAAAGGTCTTTGTTCGCCTTAGCCTTTACCTCAACACCGCAGCCGAGTATCTTCATAAGGTTCGTGATAATCTCGCTCTTGAATATCTTGTCATAGCTTGCCTTAAGGCAGTTGAGCGTCTTACCTCTTACAGGCATTACTGCCTGATAGTCTGCGTCCCTCGCCTGCTTTACAGCGCCCAAAGCCGAGTCACCCTCCACTATATAAAGCTCACGTCTTGCCGTATCCTTACTCCTGCAGTCAACGAACTTAGGTATCCTGTTCGCAAGGTCTATCTTGCCCGAAAGCTGTTTCTTTATTGTATCTCTTGCCTTTGCGGCATTTTCACGGGCACGCTTGTTTATCAGCACCTGCTCGCATATCTTGACCGCTTCATCGGGATTTTCAAGGAAGTACACTTCAAGCTGATGCTTCAGCCAGTCAGTCATAGCCTCCTGTATAAATTTATTGGTTATGCTCTTTTTCGTCTGGTTCTCATAGCTTGTCTGCGTTGAGAAGTTTGAAGATATGAACACAAGGCAGTCCGCAATATCGGTAAATTTTATCTTGCCCTCGGTCTTGTTGTACTTGCTGTTGGCTTTCAGCCAACCGTCTATCTGATTTGTGAATGCCGCCTGCATAGCCTTATCGGGACTTCCGCCGTGCTCAAGCCAGCTTGAATTGTGATAATGCTGTATAAGCTGTACTTTGTTTGAAAATACAAAAGCGACCTTCATCTTTACCTTGTATTCCGGCTTGTCCTCTCTGTCCTTACCTGTACGCTGTGCGCTCCATACCTGCTCGGTCGTGAGTGCGGTATCGCCTACGATTTCTTTCAGATAGTCGCTGATGCCGTTTTCATAACAGTAGATATGTTCTTCAAAGCGTGTTTCCCCTGTTTCCTCGTCACGCACTTCGTTTCTCAGCACAAAGGTCAGCCCGTCATTTACCACTGCCTGTCTGCGCAGAACATCATCAAAATACTCAAACGGTACGTCAATATCCGTAAATACATCAAGGTCGGGCTTCCACTTGATTTTTGTACCCGTTGTTCCGTCCGACTGGTGACGGCGGAAGCCTCTTTCTTCCTTTTCAACGTTATAGCCCTTTTCGAATCTCAGGTCGTATATCCACGTTCCGTTGTTACTCTCGACCTCCATATACTCCGCCGCAAACTGCGTCGAGCAAAGGCCAAGACCGTTAAGGCCGAGCGAGTATGAATAGTTATCTCCGCTGTTATTGTCATATTTACCGCCTGCGTACAGTGTGCAGAAGGCAAGCTCCCAGTTGTACTTTTCCTCGTTTTTATTGAAGTCTATCGGTATACCTCTGCCGTAGTCCTGCACTTCAATGCTTTTATCAAGGAAGCGTGTAACGATTATCTTCTTACCGAAGCCCTCTCTCGCCTCGTCTATCGAGTTTGAAAGTATCTCAAACACGGAGTGACAACAGCCGTCAAGCCCGTCAGAGCCGAATATAACACCGGGACGCAGTCGTACCTGATCGGGTCCTTTAAGCTGTTTAAGACTGTTATCGTCATAATTTTTCTTTGCCATCAGCTTTATCCTTTCAACCGCCGTACTCCCCTGTACAGCGAAACTTTAGTCAATAATTAGTTCTATTGTACCACAAATCCCCCGTTTTTGCAAGTGCGGCGGCTGTAAGCCGCTTCAAATTCGCCTTTCCCAATGTTGATAATATGTGCGAGTTGCATTGACGGCGGATATTAATGATTGTGCTTAATTGTTTAATAATTTAATTTAACTGATTTATCGCAAAAATTAAGGACTGCCTTAAAACAGTCCTCAGATATTGCGATAAAAATGACACGAATTTGAGATTTACCTTGACTTTAACCCGATCATTTGCTATAATCAACATATAGGAAGCCCTCATAGACGGTTTCCCTCGGTAATTAAAGTGTTTATACAACAGTAATCCGCCTACCGGAATTAGGCGGATTATTTTTTTGATAATTCATTAACTTTACCGCAATAATTATCAACATAAAAATCCCCGAGAGCCTCAGCTCTCAGGGATTTTGCTATACTATATCAACTTTATCTACTTTCGTATTGCCGTCCGATAAATCAATACTTAGCGTAAGGATTCTCACCGTCATACAGCATACCAGCGGGACGGTTGAATTCAAGATCCTCAACGCCGAGGTACTTCAGTGTATCGAAGATAGCCTTGCCGTAGTGACCGAATGCAACTGCACCGTGGTGAGGATAGTTCTTCTTGATAAGAACGTTGCGGTAGAATCTGCCCATTTCGGGGATAGCAAATACGCCGATAGCACCGAATGAACGTGTAGCAACGGGGAGAACTTCACCTTCAGCAACATAAGCTCTCAGCTTAGCGTCAGCCGTGCTCTGTAAACGGAAGAATGTGATATCGCCGGGAACGATGTCGCCCTCGAGCGTACCTCTTGTGATATCAGGTTCCTTGTCAGGCTCAAGACCTCTGTGCATGATGAGCTGATACTTCATAGTCTTGCTTGTCAGCTTGCACGAAGCTGTGTTACCGCAGTGGAAGCCCATGAATGTATCCTTGAGTGTGTAGTTGTACTTGTCCTTGATAGACTCAACATACATATCTGCAGGAACAGAGTTGTTGATGTCGAGCAGTGTAACTGCGTCTTCTGAAATGCAGGCACCGATATATTCGCTGATTGCACCGTAAATATCAACCTCGCACGCTACGGGGATTCCTCTTGCTGTAAGTCTTGAGTTTACATAGCAGGGAACACAGCCGAACTGTGTCTGGAATGAAGGCCAGCACTTGTTGGCGAATACAACGTACTTTCTGCTTCCCTTGTGCGCTTCCATCCAGTCAAGAAGCGTAATCTCGAGCTGTGCAAGTCTGGGCAGGATACCGGGCATCTTGTTGCCGTCGCTAAGCTCCTTTTCCATATCTGCAACAACTTCGGGGATTCTTGCGTCATTCTTATGCTCATTGAATGCGGCATAAAGGTCAAGCTCCGAGTTCTCTTCGATCTCAATACCGAGGTTGTAAAGCTGCTTTATAGGAGCGTTACAAGCAAGGAAGTCCTGAGGACGAGGACCGAATGAGATAACCTTTAAGTTGTTAAGACCGATAACCGCTCTTGCAACAGGGATAAATTCCTTTATCATATCTGCAACCTCTGTAGCTGTTCCTACAGGGTACTCGGGTATGTATGCCTTGATATTTCTGAGTGCTAAGTTGTAGCTTGCATTCAGCACGCCGCAGTAAGCGTCGCCTCTGCCGCCTACTAAGTTATCCTGTGTTTCCTCTGCCGCAGCAACGAACATTACAGGACCGTCAAAATACTTTGCAAGCAGTGTTTCAGCCGACTCGGGGCCGAAGTTTCCGAGGTATACAACCAGTGCGTTGCAGCCTGCGCCCTTAAGCTCCTCAAGAGCCTGCATCATGTGTGTTTCGCTTTCGATAGTGGTGGGACATTTAAATACGTCAACACCGATCTCCTTACATGCCTTTACAACAGCCTCACATCTTGAAGCTGAAAGGCTCATGGGGAAACAGTCACGGCTTACAGCCGCAATTCCGAGCTTTACATCGGGTATGTTCTTCATAGCAAAAATTCCTTTCTGTGCAGTTTATTCTCTGCTTTATAAATCTGTCATAATACCGCCGCATTTTTTTGTTATGTACCGATTACGTTTTGAGTAATCGTTTACTTGCAGTCATAAAACAAAAAACCTCTGCGACAGGTGTTATTATTATTGTATCACAAATAATCGTCATTGTCTACAGATTTCCGATAATTTTACGCCGTTTTCACACAAAATTATCAGCAAGGCGATGTAACAGGTTACACGGTAATTAAGTAAAACGCATTTGTTTTACCGTTTATTGACACACCGTGCTATTTATGTTATCATTTTACTGTATCAAATATTTAAACAGCGGAGGAAGACCGATGAAATACAGACGATTGCTCTTTTGGGTAAAAGACCCGTATTCCGATAGTTCCGACGAATTGTTCACCAAAGCCGTAAAAGAAAATTTCTCCTACTGCATTTCCCATTGCGACGATTACCGCAGAATATGCGAAAATCTCGGTATATCCTCTCCATCGGATGCGTCCGGACTTCCCGTGATACCCACATTGCTGTTCAAGAAAAAGCAGATTTTCAATAAAGGCTGTATTCCGCTTATAAAAGCGACTTCCTCCGGCACAAGCGGCAGGAAAAGCGTGGTAGCCTTTGACACGGGCGGCCTTCTCTGCGGACTTAAAATGGTTATGCGTGTATCAAAGCTGAGAAATCTGCTATCTACCGTTCCGTGCCACTATATCATTATGGGTTACAAGCACCACAGAGGAAACAAGACCGCCGTAACAAAGACGGCTTTCGGTGCGACATTCTTCACTCCTGCACTGAGCCGCAATTATATCCTGACATATAAAAAAGGCGGCTATTCCCCCGACTTTGACAGGATTATAGATCTTATTGTCAGGCATTCACGTTCACGTTTCCCGACAAGATTCATGGGGTTTCCCGCTTATACTTATTTTCTGCTGAGAATAATGGACGAACGTAAAATTTATCTTAAAATGCCGAAAGGCTCACGCATAATGCTCGGCGGCGGCTGGAAACAGTTCTATGCTGAGCAAGCCGACAAAAATTCCTTTTACAGCCTTGCCGAAAAGGTACTCGGCATAAAGGAAAACGATATTATCGAATTTTTCGGAGCAGTAGAGCATCCGATTTTATACTGCGACTGCAAGGAACATCACTTCCACGTTCCCGCTTACAGCAGAGTTATAATCAGAGATGTCGATACGTTAAAACCGCTTGAAAACGGCAAGGCAGGACTTGTAAACCTTATAACTCCTATGGTTAAAGCGACCCCGGTGCTTTCTGTAATGACAGATGACCTCGGCATACTTCATAACGGAAGCGAATGTTCCTGCGGACTGAAAACGCCGTTTCTTGAAATTGTCGGCAGAGTTGCGCCGGAGGATATAAAGACCTGTGCGGCAGGCGCAGAAGAGATAATAAAGGGTGTGAACGTATGATTTTCTTTGATGGCGAAATATACGAAAACGATATGTGCGACAAGCTGTTAGCCCGTTTTGAAGACAGAATATGCGACACTCTCGGAAACTGTCGGCTTTCTGCTAACCAGGTCATGCTTGCCGCAGAAAAAATCAGCACGGATATAGAAAACGGCGCTTTTGACGATATGCTCTCAGCGCTTGACGTTGAAAATGTGAGTTACTATAAACAGCTTATACTCGCCTGCCTCAGCCGTGAAAATCTTGAATACAGGCTGAAAACCGAACTCGGAGATGCAGACGGCTTTATCGGTTCTCCGAACGGCATCACTCCGAAAATAAAAATTCAGACAAAACCTCTCGGCGTTCTGTTCCACATAGCCGCAGGAAATGCCGACGGCTTACCCGTGATGAGCGTTGCAGAAGGACTTCTTGCAGGCAATATCAATATACTGAAGCTTCCGTCCGCCGATAAGGGCTTGTCAATCCGCATAATAAAGCGGCTTTGCAAATATGAGCCTTTGCTGTCACGCTACATATATGTCTTTGATACTCCGTCAAGCGATGTGCGTACCATCCAGACGCTTGCAGGCTTTGCCGACGGCATAGTGGTATGGGGCGGTACTGAAGCCGTAAAAGCAGTACGTTCACTTGCTCCGCCGGGAGTTAAGCTGATTGAATGGGGACACAAGCTCGGCTTCTGCTACATTTCCGATTACGCAAATCATACAGATGAATTTTCGGCTCTTGCCGAGCATATAGCCTCTACAAAGCAACTGCTCTGCAGTTCCTGCCAGACCGTGTTTATCGACACCGATGATAAAACCGAGCTTGCCCTATTTTGCGAAATGTTCCTTCCGTATCTTGAAGCGGCAGTCGGAAAACACAGGAATACCTCTATAGGCACACGGGCGAGAGATACGCTCATAAGCTACTCCGCCCGTCTTGAACAGGCAATCGGGATACGGCAAATTTCTCCCGACGTATTTTATGGTAAGAATTGCAGCCTTATCATAAAAGATGACTTTGAACTTGAACTGTCACCTATGATGTGCAATGTGCTTGTAAAAAGACTTCCGAGAAAGGACATAATGCGTACACTGAGAAATGCAAAAGGCTTTCTGCAGACCGCAGGGCTTATCTGCGGCAAGGCTGACAGAGCAGAGCTTACCGACCTGTTGCTCTGCGCAGGAGTTACAAGAGTTACGCAGGCGGGAAATATGTCCGCTTACTTTTTCGGAGAATCCCACGACGGAGAATATCCGCTATCCCGATACACAAGAAAAATCAATATCGAACTGAATACAGACTGAGGAAACAAATATATGAAAAAACTCGTTTTACCGCTCAACATTATTTTTCTCGGCTTATCGCTTGCTTGCGATACAGCTCTGATAATTACTCATCTCTACCCGATAAAAATAACCGCAAGCGTTTTCTTTATGCTTGCCGCCGCAGTAAACCTGATATACGCCCTGAAATACTTCCCCGATAAGAAACTGCCGTCAGTAATACTGACCGTCGGCGTATTCTTTGCAATGAGCGCAGATATAGCGATAAACTTAAATTTCATCGCAGGAGCGGCGATTTTCGCATTAGGTCATATCTGTTATTTTATAGCATATTCGCTGATGCAAAAGCCCCGACCCACCGACTTTATCCCCGCAATTATAATATTTATCCCCATAGTGCTGTTTATGATGTTCTCACCGCTTCTTGACTTCGGCTCGTCGCTTATGAAGATCATCGGCATTTCATACGCTGTTATAATCTGCATTATGACAGGCAAAGCAATAATGAACTTTATCCGCATAAAGAACAGATTCAACCTTATACTTGCGCTCGGCAGTGTGCTGTTCCTTATATCCGATATAATGCTCCTGATGGCGTACTTCTCAAAAATAGATTTCCCGTTCTCGAATTTCTGCCTTGCCCTCTATTACCCCGGACAGTGCCTTATCGCAAACGGTCTTGCACATATTAAAACAGCTATAACAGAAAAAATCCGTGTCGCCTGACACGGATTTTTTATTACTGATTATTCCGGGCTATCGTCAAACCCCGACCGTCCCACAAAGCCCAGCCAACCGCAAACCTCTCAAAAGGTCGGAATTGTCAGCGGCGACCCGCCGCTTAGTGCTTGCGGAACCAGTTACGAATCCACTTGCCGTTTTCGGTGAGATCGCTCTCGCTCCAGTTACCGTTTGCCGATGTTCCAGGCCGCAGTACCGAGCAGGTTTCATCCTTGTTGCAGATACTCCAGTTACAGTAGCTTATGCCTTGCTTGTCAAAATAGCTAAGCCACTTCTGTGTTTCGTTGAAGTCGTTTGCACCGCCGCCCGATGCGTCACAAGTACCGAATTCCGACACGAATACAGGCAGTCCCTGCGCCACGCAGTTTTCTACATTTGAACGAAGTCCTGCGTGAGTTGCCGCATAGAAGTGGAACGCATACATTACATTCTTGTAGCTCAGCGGATCGGAAAGCGGCTTGTCGATCTCCTGACTCCATGTTGGCGTGCCTACTATAATTACCGAGTTCGGCGCATTCTTGCGGATAACGGGTATTATCTTTTCCGCATACGGCTTGATATTGCCGCTCCACGATGCACCGCCGTTCGGTTCGTTGCATATCTCGTAAATTACATTCGGATATTTTGCATATCTCTTTGATACCGTTTCAAAGAATGATTTTGCCTCGTTTGTATACTTGGACGGGTCACCGGGATTAAGAACGTGCCAGTCGATGATAACATACATATCCAGCTTGATGCAGATGTCAACACCCTTTTCAAGCAGTTCAAGGCTTCCGCTCTTGTTGCCCATATAGCACTGACCGTTGCCCCACTCGTCAACATACATTGCAAGGCGGACAACATTCGTGTTCCAGTCGTCACGGAGCGTTTTGAATGCGCTCTCGTTTACAAATTCAGGGAACCATGTAAGCCCGTGTGTACTCATTCCTCTGAGCTGATAACCCTTGCCGCTCTTATCAACAAGCTGTCCGTTCTTTACCGAAAGCTGACCGTGCTGTGATACCGGCGTAGTGCCTTTAGGGTCGCTCGGCGCCTTGGGAACTGTTGCCGCCGGCTTTTTGGTCGTTGACGTATTATTATTGTTGTTATTGCTATTGTTATTATTGTTGCTGTTATTTCCGGCACTCGTTCCTGCGGTACTTCCGTTCACAGTCACTTTACCCTCATTGATATAAGCGTCAGCCGAATAATTGAAGCCGAACGAAACGCTCTTTCCCTTTTCTATAGTTCCGTTGTAGCTCTCGTTCTTGACCGTCATTGTGTTTCCCGAAATGCTGAATATTCCGTTCCACTGCGACATCAGCTTTGTATTGCCGGGGACGGTTACCTTTGCCGTCCAGCTGTTCACCGTATCGCCGTTATTGGTTATAACAATCTCATAACCTCCGCACTTCTTACCGCCCTCTTCCCAGCTGCTCGACTTCTTCCATTGAACAGTGAAATTGCTTGCAGATGAAGCAGGCTTGCTCTGGCTGTTGTTTTTCGTGTCGGCAGTTGCCGGTGCCTTTGTTGTATCGCCGGGCTTCTCGGTGTTCTCTGCCTTTGATGCATTTTCCTGCTTTGAAGTATTACTTTCTTCCTGTTCGGAGGTATCGGAAGATGTGTCGCTCTCTGTTACTGAGCTGTCAACGGAAGTAACCTCAGAATTTTCATCAACACTGCTCGTATTCTCAACATACGATACATTGCTTTCGGTCTCTGAGCTGTTTCCGACAGACGATAATACACCGCTGTCCTGCGCCGCACAGCCTGCAAGCATAGCCGCCGCAATAAACACAGCTATCGCACGTCTGATTATAGATTTTTTCATATTTCCTCTTTCGGTCGTGATATTAAAACAGCCCTCACGAATGAGGGCTGTCGTTATTCGTTAATCTTTTTAAGATTACTTTCTCTTCTTAGCAACTACTACTGCACCTGTTGCGAGGAGTGCAACACCTGCAACTGCTGCAACGCCTTCAACACCTGTGTTTGTGTTGGGCTTTGTAGAATCGCCTGTTGTGGGAGCAGTTGTATCAGCGGGAGCTGTTGTATCAGCAGGCTGGTTAGCAGCGTCAAGACCTGAAACTGTGAATTCGATCTCTAAAGACTTTGTGGGGTATGCACCGTTATAGCCATCTTTCTTAAGAGCATCGTTCCAGATGTTAGCGAACAGAATCTTAGTATGACCTGACTTCTTACCGTCTTCTGTATCAATGATAGGATCAGCAACTTCTGATGTTACTGTACCATCAACGATAATCTTGCAGTCAGAGAACTTAGCGATAGATTCGCCATTTTCGCCTGCGTCCTTGTTGAAAGGAATATCTGTTGAAACAAACAGAAGGTTGAAAGCAGAAGAACCGTCGAGTGCCCAGTCAAAGTCAGTAATGCCAACCTTGTATGTGCCGTCCTTGTCGATCTGTACATCTGTGTATGTAGCAGGAATAACATAGCCGGCATCACCACCCGGCATATCATCGTCGAACTTGTCTTCATACTGAGGGAATGTTTCAGGGTCGTTACCGCCCCATACGATTACGCTGTTGAAGTACTTGCCGTCTGCTGCATCTCTTCCGTATTGTGCCTCATCGAAAGCGTTTCTGAATGAGTAGGGTGCTGTCTGGAAACCGATATAAGCATTATAAGTTTCTGCTGCTGCGCCTACTGTAAGTGTGCCTGCTACTGCCATTGCAGCTGCTGCACCGATGAATCTTCTCATCTTCATTTTAATTACCTCCAAACAAATTATAGATGTTTCATTCTTATCTTATGAGTGTTGTTAAAAGTTTACAACATTCTCAATAAATTAATTATAACCTCTGCCCGCCAAAAAATCAATTTGCATTTTTCACACATTTACCACATAACTTTTAGTTATTTTGTACAATCAGGTTATTAAGTTATAACGCAGACCGTTCTCGATTGTCACCCATTTGTGCGGTTTGGTTGACACAAGGCGCTGTCGGTGGTATTCTGTTAAAGTCGTTTGACAAAATGGAAAGGAAACAAAAAATATGAACAGACAGAAAATCACAACAATCGTACTTTGTGCGCTCTTTGCGGCAATTACGGCAGTACTTTCGCAGATAGCGATACCGATGCCCTCCGGCGTACCGGTTACATTACAGACCTTTGCAATAGCCCTCTGCGGCTTCTATCTCTGTACGGCAAGAGCAACCGTTTCAACGGTCGTTTATGTTCTGCTCGGTGCGGTAGGCGTTCCCGTATTCAGCGGCTTCAAGGGCGGAATCGCTTCAATAGTAGGTCCTACGGGCGGATTTATAATCGGCTTTATCGCTATGGCGGCCATCAGCGGAATCGCATTCAGAAATATGCCCGAAAAGTTCCGTATACCGCTTAGAATAGCAATGGGCATCTTAGGCGTTGCCGCTTGCCATATCTGCGGATTTGTACAGTACGCTCTCGTTGCAGGCAAGGATCTGTTATCCAGCTTCCTGCTCGTATCCGCTCCCTATCTTATAAAGGATATAGCAAGCGTGGTTCTCGCATACTTTGCCGCTCTCGCAATTTCAAAGGCTCTGAAAAGAACAGGCTTTGCCCCCAGCGAACAGGCGTAATTGCAATAAATTTGTAAACATTAAAGGCAGTGCCGGGCGGCGCTGCCTTCAGCTTGTGGAAAAAGTCAGTTTTTATAAAACACGCAGTAAATTCTCTATCCCTATCCCCTTTAGGACACTCTGATAGCTTTGCTTCGTGCAAAGCTTGGTGTGTCCTTATTTCGGCATCCTTGCCGAAAACCCCTTCCCCACGGGAAGGGGCTGAGTGTGGGGCTGCCGCCCTCACCCCGCTTGGGGCTACGCCCCAAACCCCATTTTCAAAAATATATAAGTTTTTCTACAGACTAAAGGCAGTGCCGGGCGGCGCTGCCTTTTTGTTTTTATAATAACAAGCACAAAGTTAAAAACCAATTTACTGCTCCCTCATAAAAGGTAATATTGACATATAAATCTGAACAATTAAAACCATACACGTTTTAATACCCGCCGTTTCGCTACCCTGCGGATAACTCAGACAATTCCAAAGGCGGAATTTGGTGCGGCACATTGCCGCCCTGCTTTGACTTTTTATGATTTAAGTGCTATACTCTATAAATAGAAAGACAAAACACGGAGATACTATAAATGGATAACAAATACGAAGAACGGCTTGGCACAGCCTCGATGCTGCCTCTTATACTTAAAATGGCACTGCCGGGCTTTGCGGCACAGCTTATAAACCTGCTGTACAGCATAGTTGACAGGGTCTTCATCGGACACATAGAGTTTATCGGCACTGATGCACTGGCAGGTATCGGTGTTACAAGCTCAATAATCATTCTTATCTCGGCATTTTCACAGATAGTCGGCGGTGGCGGCGCACCGCTTGCCTCAATAGCGCTCGGCAAGGGCGACCGTGAAAGAGCGCACAGGATACTCGGCAACGGCTTTTCACTGCTCGTGCTGTTTACTGTAGTGACATCGGGCATAACCTACATCTTTATGGAGCCCCTGCTCCGCCTTATCGGCGCAAGCGACGCTACTATCGGCTATGCCACAGACTACCTCTCGGTATACCTTACAGGCACGCTGTTCGTAATGTTCGCAACCGGACTTAATTCGTTCATAAATGCACAGGGCAGACCCGGAATTTCAATGATAGCCGTAATAATCGGCGCGATCCTCAACATAGGCCTTGATCCGCTTTTTATCTATGTGTTCGGTATGGGCGTAACGGGCGCCGCTCTCGCAACGGTAATATCACAGGCGGTAAGCGCCTTTATAATAGTCGGTTTTCTTGTATCCGACAAAGCGACTTTGAAAATAAAGCCGAAATATCTTAAGCCGGATATAAAGATAATCGGCTCGCTGTTCGCTCTTGGCATCGCCCCGTTTATAATGGCAAGTACGGAAAGTCTTGTCGGATTCGTTCTCAACGGCTCGCTTAGCGGCTACGGCGATATATACGTCAGCACCCTTACGGTAATGCAGAGTGCAATGCAGTTTGCCGCCGTGCCTCTGAGCGGCTTTGCACAGGGCTTTGTTCCGATAGTCAGCTACAATTACGGCAAGGGCAACACAGACCGTGTCCGCCTCTGCTTTAAATATTCCGTGATAATTATGTTCTCGTTCTTCGCCCTGACAAACCTGTTTATGATTACCTTTCCCGAATTTGTCGCAGGAATGTTCACAGACGATACCGCACTTATAAAAACAGTCGGCAGAATGATGCCTCTTTTCCTTACAGGCATGACCATATTCGGACTTCAGCGTACCTGCCAGAGTATGTTTGTTGCTCTCGGTCAGGCTAAAATTTCACTGTTCATAGCCCTTTTGCGTAAAGTGATACTGCTTATCCCTCTCGCCCTTATCCTGCCGAATTTTCTCGGTGTAAAGGGTGTATATCTCGCAGAATCCGTAGCGGATGCGACCTCGGCAATCTGCTGTACCGCTATCTTCGCTCTTACCTTCCGCAAGATACTCAAAAAGCGTGAGCAGACATAAATAAAAAACGGCGGTCACAGGGACAGATACAGCCCCGTGACCGCTTTTTCTTATACGATTTTCAAGCACCGCCTGCACGGTTTTCGTGCAGGCGGTGCTTTTATGTTTATTTATTGAATATCAGAATT
>ENA-ORLY01002110-ORLY01002110.1-human-gut-metagenome-genome-assembly--contig:-NODE-2110-length-20384-cov-3.000886_pt1 | contig 20384 bp, 19 predicted proteins | sample MGYA00243071_ERZ508832 | MGnify/ENA primary metagenome ERZ508832 (study PRJEB26277, sample SAMN04329777) | human gut metagenome | biome: human-associated habitat | host: Homo sapiens | place: USA... | reverse complement strand
ATATCGACTGGATTAATCTCACGTTCTACGACATGGAGGGTAATAGCTGGAAAGGAAGAATGAAATCTCCTAACGCCTCCCTGCAGCAAATCAAACAACTCATAAAGAACTGGCAACATTTCGCTCCTCAAAAATTATGTATCGGATTGCCTAGTTATGGGTTTCATTATAAGAACCGCCAACCAGAAGCAATAACTGAAGAAGATAAAAACTTTGCCAATCGCGGTAGATATTGCAACTACATCGAACTGCCTGAACTTCTTCAGAAAGGTTGGTATGAAAAATGGGACTCCATCTCACAAAGTTCCTACTTCATCTCTCCGGATAATAACGAATTCATGACACTGGAATCTTATCGTTCTCTGGACGCAAAACTCAACTGGATACAAAAGAATGGATTCAAAGGCATATTCTGGCAGGAATTTTATTGTGACTGGATAGCCCCAGCGAAGGCAGGGGAAAGAGGAAAACATCTGATTATGGATTATGTTACCAAAAAGATAAAACCAGAATTCGAACTTTGATTAACAGAATAAAATACACTATAAAAAAATCCACAAAAATAAAGGCTGATTTAGCAACAAGCATAAATATATATGGTTCTAATTCTTCATTATAAAAATGAGTAATATTATTTCTGTACTCTTCAATTGACTCTATATTTTCCTTTATTGCTATAAATTTTTTGGGTTTTTCAGCGTTTATTTTCTCATTAACATAACTCAAAGCCTTATCTAATGTAATTGTATGTCCGTCTGTAGTAAAAATATTTCTATTCTTTATATATTTTCTTATAAATGATTTTAGTGCTAATTCCCATGCATTTATAATTAGTAATGTTACAGTTTCATATCTATAACTTATATTTGGCTTGTTATGAATCTCTATCATAGCAAAATAAGCTGATATTGAATTTTTTAATAAATTATATTGTATCATTTTTCTTTTCATCTTATCACATCCTATTTTACTTCAATTTTCTTGCAACTATAATCCCGACATCTGATTTATTAATTCTCGTCACTTCTATATTTTCTAAAATTTCAAATCCATTATAAATTAATAACGTACTTATTTCTTCTGTAGAGTAGTTTACAGCATAATATTTGTAATTTCTATCTAATGGTTCTTCTTGTATTCCTTCTTGTAATGAAGTGATAAATACTGTAAAAAATATTCCATCTTCATTTAATCTTTCACTTACTTTTTTTATAAATTCATTTATTTTTTCTTTTGGTATATGAACTAAAGTAAAGGTAGCGCTTATTGCATCAAATTTTTCTTGTAATTTATCTATATCATACAAACTCATATTAATAACCTTTGGATTAGGTATTTTAGTTTTAGAAATATTTACCATTTCTTTTGAAATATCTATTCCTGTTGTCCTAAATCCTTTATCATTATAATATTTTAGTAATTCTCCAGTACCACAAGCAATATCTAATATAGAATCATTTTTATTAATATAATTTAAAAAGTTATCAACATATTTCTTGTCTTTCCAATCTTCTTGTGCTTCTTTTTCATATTTTGTCGCAATTGCATTATATGTTTTTGTCATTTCTCTTTCAATTTCAAGATAATTCATTTTAACTCCTACCTTTCAAATTCTCTGTTCACTAAAAAGTCTACTCCATAATTTCCAATTGATTTAGTTGCAATGTTAACTGCTGTCTTCAACGATTGCTCTGGATTTTTTGTTTTAGCCATCATTGCAAGAAATACCCCTGTAACTACATCTCCAGCACCTGTTTTATCTATCACTTTCTTTTCTTGTGTTTCTGCAATAAACTCCTTATCTCTATATTCATATTTACATCCTTTTTTGCCCATTTTTATTATTTTAACTGGTGCTTTACAATCTAATAATTCGGTATACTCTTTATCTATAAATGCTATATCGACACTATCAAAAATCTCTTTTATGAAATCAGATTCTTGTTCCATGTAAGCTTCATGAGTATCTATACTTATAATAGCTTTTGACCTTTTTCTAATCATATCTATAAATTGCTTTTGCATATGTCGTGACCGCTTAACCCACAACAACTTATCTTAAAAAGTGTTAGAAAATTTCATTAAATTTGTTAGAAAAAAATAAAGTTTTCATATTTTTTAATTTCTTAAAAAACTTGAAAACCTTACTTGGTGCGGATGAAGGGACTCGAACCCCCACGCCGTTGGCACTGGTTCCTAAGACCAGCGCGTCTACCAGTTCCGCCACATCCGCATTTTCTATGACAATAACTATAATAGCACATTCTACATTTTATTGTCAATAGAATTTAAAAATTTTTTAACAATTTTAGGTTAATTATAGTTTTGTTTTCTCTTACTAATCTTTAACTAATTATATAAAAAAGGAGGGTTTTACAAAACCCTCCTCCCACAGAAAAGACCTTTTAATTAGTCATTTTCAACCCGTGACAGACTTTAAGTCTGTCAACAGGAATTCCTAATTTCTCGTATTCCTGTTTTTTTCTTAATTCTTCTTTCTGTTCTTCTGTCATTGGGTTGTTTTCAGCTTTGATGCTCATCATGTCTTTTCCTTTCAAAAAAATTTATTTACCAATTTTTTATTGGCATACTTATATTATAGCACATTTAAATAAATTAATCAAATCACTATTTATAAAAAACATATTTTCAATTACAAAAGTATATTATTATTCCACCTATTATTACAAAAATAAATCCCAAAATTTTCAATCCTGATGATCCTTCATTTTGATCTCCGAAACTAAAAAATTTTTTTGTTATCATTCTAGCATCATATATCAATATAACTCCTAATAAAATTATTAATAATGCCACTATTTTTAATATCAATTTTCCCATCTTTTTACATCCTTTTTACTAATCTAATAGTATATTACAGTTTTATTTGTAAAAAGTCAAGGGGACATTTAAATCAAACTGTCCTCTTTTTGCTATTAAACTTCTGTTGATAAACTTAATAATTTAATTTTTAAATACTATTCTAAAAACTACTATTTTACATATATTTATACTAAAATATTTAAATAATCGGAGGTAACAATGAAAAAAATAATTTCATTAACTTTACTCATAATTTTTAGTATATCAACAATATCATTAGGCTATGATTCTTCCAGTTCATACATTTGGTCATCTGGCATAGACACATCAACAGTTTATTCTTCTGATATTTTAGAAACAAATTCTGAACCTCAAGACAATAATTCTTTAAATTTAGAAAGTGGTGCCGCAATATTAATTGAACAATCAACTGGCCAAGTACTTTATTCCCATAACTCACATGAGCAATTACGACCTGCTTCCGTTACAAAAATAATGAGTATTTTATTAATAATGGAACAAATTGATAATGGAAATTTATCTTACACAGATACTGTTAATTGTTCTGAAACAGCCCGTTCTATGGGAGGCTCACAAATATGGTTAGATCCTAGAGAAACCTTAACTGTTGATGAAATGTTAAAAGCTATATGTGTTGTATCTGCAAATGATTGTGTTGTCGCTATGGCCGAACATATAGCCGGATCAGAAGAAGCTTTTGTTCAAATAATGAATGATAAAGCAAAAGAACTTGGTATGAATGACACAACATTCAAAAATTGTCATGGTATTGATGAAGATGGTCATGTAACATCAGCATATGATATCGCCTTAATGTCTCGTGAACTTTTAACAAAACATCCTAATATTACAAAATATACAACAATTTGGATGGATTCTTTAAGAGACGGAAAATCACAATTAGTAAATACAAATAAATTAATAAAAACATATAAAGGTATTACAGGATTAAAAACAGGCTCAACTTCACTTGCATTATATAACTTATCAGCAAGTGCTACTCGTGATAATTTATCTTTAATTGCCGTAATTATGAAAGCTCCTTCAACAAAAGTAAGATTTGCAGAAGCACAAAAATTATTAGATTATGGATTTAACAAATTTACATTTAAAAGTTTTGGAAATAAAGATGATGTAATTCAAGCTGTCAATGTAAATAAAGGTGTCAAAAAAACAGTTAATGCAATTCTAGAAAATAATGCTGGAACTCTAGTTGAAAAAGGAAAAGAAAATCAAATTGTCCAATCTGTTGAAATTAATAACAATATAGAAGCTCCTATTAAAAAAGGTGATGTTATTGGCAAAGTAACATTTTCTATTGACAACAACAATATTGCTAGTGTTAATTTAATAGCTTCAGATAATATTGATAGAAATAATTTATTTACTATGTCAAAAAAAATTATTTATAGTTGGGTTGACTTACTTAGAAGTTAAAAACCGGGATTAAGGGGCCACCACACAAAATCCCGTAATATTAAATTTAAATTTGTTATTATATATTAATATTTAAGAAAAAGACCTATAGGTAGACCCCAGCTATGTTTTTTTCGAAAATATTAATATATAATAACAAAATTATAAAAAATTCAAGGGATTTTGTGTGGTGGCCCCTTAATCCCGTTTTTTTATTTATCTTCAACAATTATATCTTTTCTTCTATAAATAGCTAATACTAAAGTCAAACACATCATATTAACAATAAGATTTAATCTACCATAAGAAACAAAAGGTAAATTAAAATTTGCTTCAATTATTAAATTTAAATTCATAAGAATATTAAATATACTTTGTAAAATGAACATACTAGATATTCCAATTATTAATAATTTTCCATTGCTCTCTTTTATCTTAATTGAATTTATGATTAATTCAATGCTTAAAGCCAAAACTGCTATTACTATTCCAATACTTACTACCCAGCCATAATGTGCTAAAATTGATATAAACGCATAATTTGTACCTTCATCAAATATTTCTAAAGCATTGCTAGTATCGTCTGCTTCACCAAATGTTTGAGCAGAATTTATAATTAGTTTTCTATTTAAAGCAAACCATCCATAATTTTCTGCTTGGCTTTCTGGATTATATACAGCTACAAATCTATTAACAATATATGGTGTTTCAATTATTACACTTAGAAATAAAACTGTTCCTAAAACTATCGGTATTCCCCAAAGTATTAGTAAATTTCTTTTTCTATTCTTTTTAGTTTGCACTAATTTTACAGTTCCTATTATTAAATAGATAAGTCCTAATATAAATGCTGATACAATAGATGGTATACTTACAAAAATAAATATAGAAATTATGCTTAATGTTATTATTTTAACTAATTTTAAGTTTATATTTTTATTGAATATTGTAACATTCCTTTTGTTTTGTTTTTCACTATTTAAAAAACCTACAAATGCAATAATATAAAGTGGCATCGCAATAACAACTGGTGAAAACGTAATTGAAGGTGAAATATATATGTAAGGTAGTCCACTTACATTAATTCCAAAAAGAAATGAGTAAACAACAAATAAAGTTGCAATTACATAAAATATATTTGAATATTTCATTATTTTTGTATAATCAGTAAAATATATAAATATGCTAAAAATACTACCTGCTATTAAAGCGCAAAGATATCTTTCTATATCATTTGCCGTATCATATCCATCTGATATTATACTGCTTGCTCTAGTAAATGCTACTAAAAATCCAAATCCCAAAAGTACTATTAAAATTATTAATAATTTCCAATCAAGTTTAGGCTTATGTATTTTATTTAGACTTTTTCCAATTTCTTCGGCATCTCCCATTTGAGTAATCGCTTTTTCTTCCGCTTCTTTTTCGTCTAATCCATCTTTAATATAATTTTCTTTTGACTCTTCTATATGATTTTTTAGTTCTTCTGATATGCTATTTCGTATTGGTTTGTATTTTATTTGTTCACATACAATATTTAAAAATTCTTTAATTTGCAAATGAAACACCTCCCAATACATGGTTTATTCCATTGCTAAAAATCTTCCACTCTTCTTTCTTCTCTTTTAACTGTTTTTTTCCTTTTTCTGTTATTGCATAATATTTCCTTTTTTTTGCCGTTGTTTCATCCCAATATGATGTAATAAACCCTTCCTCTTCTAATCCATGTAATATTGGATATAATGTTCCTTCTTTTAGTTCAAATACATTCTCTGATTTTTCTTTTAGTTTCTTTATCATTTCGTATCCATACATATTTTGATTTTTCAATAAGTCTAACACCAACATTGTTGTACTTCCTTTTAAAAGTTCTTTACTAATTTTCAATTTTATCCCCTCCTTTAAAATAAATATACCTAGATATTCTATGTATTTTTATACATTGTATATCTAGGTATTGTTTTTGTCAATATTTTTTTACTATTTTTTTATACTATTTTTGTTTCAATCTTAAATATCCTAATTCTTCCCAACTATTATATGCCAAATTTAATTTAAACACTAATTTAGGTTTAGCACCAGCCCTATTTTTATCTATAACACAAGCATAATATCTTACATCTGGATTATCTGATTTTTCTAAGTCAAAAAATTTGGTATCAACCTCTTTTAATGAATACTCATATTCATCCAAGTTATCTCTGCTTATTTGTTTAAACAAACATAATGTATCTAATACTTCTTTTACAGTTCTACTAACTGCTAAATCATTTACATTTAAGTTTATTGGTGATGTTTGGCTTTCTGCTAATTGTAATGATGAACATATATAAATATTAAAATTTTGTGCTAAATTTGAAAGTATTGTTGCTGTTTTCTTTATTTCTTCTGGATTTCCTATATTATCAGTATCTGTTTTTAATGTATCATAAAATACATATCCTATATGTTCTTTATAATAATAATTTATAATAACTTTTTTAAGTTCATCATTTGTATGGTCTGTAATATTAATAAAATATATTGAATTATCTATTTGTTTGCTTGCCCATTCTATTGCTTTAATAGTTTTATTAAAATCAGATGATATACTTGTAAGTCTTTTTACAAATTGTTTTTGAGTCTCACCATCTTCTTTTAAAACATATCCCTCTTCATCAACTTTAACATCCTTCTTATTATCAGGTCTAAATTTAAATTCTAATAACTCGCCTTCAGAAATTTTAACATTTTGGCCATGAATTTTTTGTATTTCTGGATTATTTATTATTGTTGTTATTAAACACAATTTCATTTTTTCTTCTGACATCTCGTTTGATATTACTAATACTTTCTTTTTATGAATTAATGCTGTATATGCTGCTAAGTCAATTGTTAATCTACTTTTTCCTGAGTTTGATGGCATTGCAAATGCCATTGTTTCACCTTTTCTTATTCCTTTAAATACTTCCGTAATTATCGGAAATGGATAATCCAATCCATTTGCTAATTCATTTTCTCCACTTTCTAAGAAGTTTACAAGTCCATCACTTAAAACTGCAGATTTGAATTTTTGTGTTACTCTAACTTGTTCAATTGTGTCTTCAATTTCTTCGGGTGACATTTTGTCATATAGAGTGTAATCTGTAATTTCAACTATTTTTTCTTGTACATTTCTTTCAGGTGTTTCAGTATATGCTTTTCTAAGTATAAATAATTTCTTTAATTCATCATATACTTTTTCAATATTGTAATCCTTTCCTTTTACATCTTTTCTTAATTTATTTTTTAACTCATATACCTCTTCAGAGTCTTTTGAAAAATTAAATCTATCTTTTGCTTTTTCTGATGAATACTTTGATCCTTCATTATATAATATACTTTTATATATGTTTAACATTTCTGGATCTTCAAACATACATATTTCAAATAAAAAATAATATTTTGAAATCAACTTTGGATTTTCTAGCAATAATCCTATATAATTTTGTTCTAATTCTGGATTACTTAGTTGATGAGGAAAAGTTCCTTCTTCCTCATCCTCTTCTACTTGCTGTATATCTATTTTGTTTTTTTCTGCTTCATCTTCTTGATCTTTTAATTCTCTCATCTTTTTTAGGGCTTCAAAGTAATTTCCTGTTGCCAATAAAGCTTTTATCTCTTTTATATATATTTCGTTTTTTCTTGTTACTTTTATGCTATTTAATAAATCATATATTTTATCAATATCTTCCATAAAATTTTATCCTTTCATTTTGTCCTTTTAGGGACGTTTCTCAAATGGACATTTTGTCCTTTTGGGACCTGTCCCTAAATGGACATTTTATTTTAGTCTTTCTACTACTTTAGTAAGCATATCTCTGTACTTCTCTAATTTATCTTTTTCTTCTTGTATTTTCTTTTCTGGTGCTTTACTTACAAATCCTGGATTTGAATTGTTCTTCGTATTTTTCTGTTGTTTCTAAACACAATTTTGTAAATTCTTCTCTAGAAAGTTCATTCGCTTTTTTTCCTATTTGTTTTTTAACTAATCTTTCTGTAGATAATCCATTATCATCAAAACCAAAAGGATAGAATACATTATATCCTCTCATTCTCATATATCTTGCTATCATCTCTATTTGTGTATAAGAAAAAACATGTCCAATATGTATTTTCCCACTTACTGTTGGCGGTGGATTATCAATTGAGAAAATTTTTTTATTTTCAAGATCAAATTTATATAAACCTATTTTTTCCCAGAAATCCTGCCATTTTTTTCTGACTCTCTGGCGTTATACTTACCTTCTAACATAAAATACCTCCTATATATCTCACATATCACGATTATAAAAAATCTACTCATATTAATTATAACATTTTCGACATCAATACGTCAAATTTTACTTTAATTGCAAATATTTCACTTATTCTAAATTTCACAATTTATTTCCTCCATGAATATTTTATAATTCTAATTCATCATCAGAAATTTCTTTTTTTCTCTCTTCTAAATTGCCTGTTTTTAATCCTTTGGGCATTTCCAATTCTCCAATAGATAACTTGTGATATATTCCAAAATATTTCAATATTTCCTCATTTGTCATATTTTTAATTGCAAGTTGAGGCCATTGATCAAACACACTTGTAAAAGGTGGCAGAAATGTTATTTCTTTCAAATCTTTATACATATTCATTGCATGTTCTGTTGCCTCTTTCTGATTCATAGTATCATGACTCCAACCAGTTACTTTATTAGCAAATTTTAATTGATACTTTTTGGCAAGTTCTGTATTTTCAGCTCCAGGTGCTAAAGTCCAAATATTCGATCTTACCAAATCAGGCTTTATTTCCTTCAAAAAATTTTTTGTATTTTCTATGCTTTCTTCGTTTTCTCCAAAAAAACCTACTAACATAGAAAATACTGTGGCAATTCCATTGTCTTTCAACAACTTTACTCCATTCTTAAATTTTTCCAAGTCTAAATTTTTATTCATTATTTTTTGCATTCTTTGATCACCAGATTCAACACCAATAGAAACCATTGTACAGCCACCTCTTTTCAAAGCATTTACTAAATCCTCACTTATGTGATCTCCCCTAATAAAACATGTAAACTTTATATTAGGATAATTGTCATGCAAATAATTGCATACCTCTATTGCTCTTGACTCTGGTTCGTTAAAACATTCATCAGCAAATCTAAGATATAATAATGGATTTTCTCTGTTGTCTGTCATATTATCAATAGTTCTTTTTACTACATCAACAGGCATATATTTCACTGTTTTATTTAAAAATTTATAAATGCAAAATGCACACGAATGAGCACAACCATAAGATGCAAGTAAAGAATTATGAGATGATTGCATTTCCTTAGGTAACCAATCCACTCTATAATCTTCTGGTTGAGCAAATTTTCCTGGTCTATTATCCACAATAACTTCGCACTTTTCATTTTTTTTAACATCTGAATCTACAATTTCTTGTATTTCATCTAACCCATTCCTAGAAAAAATCATATAGTCTGGATTCGCTTCTTTTATTTGTTTTATAAACTTATTAGCCCTATTCCCTTCTTCTTTAAGTCTATATAGTCCAGGACCTCCAATAAAGATACGTGCATTGCTATTTACTTCTTTGATTTTGTTTATAAGTTCAACAAGATGGTCAGACCATTTACCACAAACAAATGTTGTTGATATTAAAATTTCATCAGCATCTTTTATTTTTTTTTCCGTTTCAGGTCCATCTTTATATCTATTTATTACATTTACTTTATGTCCTAACCTTTTAAAATAATTTCCAATAACAATTCCATTTACATATACATGTCTCTCCTTATCAAAATCAATATCAATTTTTCCATTATTAGTTACAAATTCATGTAATCCAACAACATCTAGTAGATGGTCATCCTTAAAAATTGAATAATTAAAAAAATCTCTATTAATAAATGATTTCTTTTCATCATAAATTTCATCATATGTTTGAATGCCAAAACTTGAAATTACACAAATATTTTTTCCCATAATACTCCCTTCTTTATTACCAAATTCCTCCACTTTGTATTATTTCATATGGTGGGCTATTTTTTGGAATTCCTACTCCTTTTATTTTTATATTTTTTTCTTCGTTTTCAACTATTCCATTAACAATATTTACTTTTATATACTCATTATTTTTTAAATATTTGGTTATATTTTCACATATAATTATTGGAACACCTATATGAATTGAGTTTCTAAAAAACAATCTACTAGCTGATTCAACAACAATACATGAAATTCCCATCTCTTTTAAAATTCTAGGTGCAGGCCTACTAGACCCCCATCCAAAGTTTTTTCCTGCTACAATTATATCTCCATTTTTTACGTATTTATACCAATCTTTATAGTAATCTTCAAAAACAAACTTCATAGCATCTTTTTCATTTAATACATCTTGTTTATATAAAACTTTACTTGGAAGAATATCTTCTACACTTATATCGTCACCTAGAAGCCATATCTTTCCTTCAAAACAATCTTTCATATATATCTATCTCCTCATACTTCTAAGGGCTTTTAATATATCCATATAATGCAGAAGTAGCTACAGTTGCTGCATTAGCTAAATATATTTCTGATTTTTTACTTCCCATTCTGCCACAAACATTTCTATTACTTGTTGAAATACATACTTCTTCATCACCAATTAATCCAAGATGTACTCCACCACAAGCTCCACATGTAGGATTTGTTATTATTGCTCCTGCATCGATTAAAACATCCCATATATTCCTTTTAAGGCATTCTTTCCAAATATCTTGTGATGCTGGAGTTATTATTAATCTTACATTAGGATTTATCTTCTTACCTTTTAGTATCTTACTTGCAATTTCAAAATCCTCAATTCTACCATTTGTACATGAACCAATAAATGCTTGTCTAATTAATATTTTTTCATTCTCTATTTCAGAAACTGGAATTGAATTTTTTATAGTCCCAGGCAATGCAATATATGGTTCCAATTCATCCAAATCAATAATATAGTGCTCAATATATTTAGCATCATAGTCTGGATAAACTGGAGAAAATTTTCTTTCTACTTTACATTTAATATATTCTTCTGTAATTATATCATATGGGAAAATAGCGTTTTTCACACCAAATTCAGCACACATATTACAAATGCAAAATCTACTCGGCATAGAAATAGATTTTATTCCTTCACCAGAAAATTCTATTGATTTATATATTCCAAAATCTGTTCCGGTACTTTTGGGCAAGTTTTAATGCAATATCCATTCCTAATACATATTTATCACTGTTTAAATTTCCTCTTAATTCTATATTTATGCATTCTGGAACTTTTAACCATGTTCTACCATATTCTAATATGTATGGCATTTCTTCAAATACCGAACAAGCTAAAGCATTATAACAGCCTATACTTGTAGCATGTGAATCATCTAAAACAACAAATTCTCCTGGTGCTACAAAACCATAATTAGGAAATAATTCATGCTGTATCCCATAATTATTGGCATCAAAGAAATTTGTTATATTATATTTATTCACAAATTTTCTTAAAAGTATATTATGATTTGCCATTTCTATTGAAGAAGGTGGAATTGAATGGTCATCTGTAACATACACTCTCTCATTATCAAATACATTGTCAAACTTCACATTTTTTATATATAAAGCACTACTCATTCCAACAGCATCCACATCTACCCATACATATTCATTAGTATAAACTTCTTTCCTCCCTGAAATACGAGAAATTATTTTTTCAGTCATTGTCATTCCCATAATATTTTCAACATTAGATTAACTCTAATACTCCTCCTTTTTATAAATCTATAGGTGCACAAACTGCATGCTTACCCAAATGAACCTTTCTACTTGTATTTACAAATGTTACATGCCCTGCCACAAATTGAATGTCTGTGCCATTTCTGAAGAATATTGGTCCTAGTCTTACCCTCGCATTATCCATAGTTGATATACAATTATTTTCTCTGTCCCAAAAGTCAACATTATATTTATCACTATTTACCAATTCAGACACCATAAATACCACATTATTAATTTCAGGATTAAAAGGTATTTCTCCTTTTTTTACATATTCAATAATTTTCTCCCATTTATTTTTTGCAGTATCTCCAAAATACACACCTCTAGATCCCCAATTATAATCTAGATTTTTGGGTGAATCAACTACTTTTATAACTTTATTCTTTCTATTATTTATTAAAGAATTAAAATCAGTTTTGTCATTTATTATTTCACTCTTTATTGTTCCTCTTCTTAAACTTTCGTAATATTCTTCTCCCATATTTTCTTTGAAAAATAATTCATATTTTTTTTCATACAATGGTATAAATATTGATTTCATTGCATATCCATTAAATAATGGGTTAATATATGTCATTTTAGAATTTATTATTTTCTGTCTTGTTTCATAATTATATTGATTGAAATCTTTTGTATAGCAAAATCTCCAAGTTGTTCCAGTCATTTCGTCATTAATTTCAGAAAATGGATATAAATTCACATCAATATTGTACTGTTTTTTCATTCTTTTAATAAACATATTAAGCTCAGGAATATAATTTTTTACAGTATCATCATATAACACATTTTTTAAATTTTCTTTTGCGAAAGATTCAAAAAGTTTGTCAAAATTCACTCCATATGCTTTCTGCATAGCATGCATTTTTCCAGCATTTCCATATATTTCTTCAACTTCTGTAATCTTAGGAATATTATTCTCTACAACTATGTCTAACCTGAATGATTGTATCTTTTTCTCTAAGTCTAATCCTTTCAAATCTTCTAAAACATTCAGATCCAAAAGTTCTTTTACATCTTTATCAATTTCATATAATTTTTGAATTGAATCTATATAATAATATACAGACTTTCCTAATTTTTCAATTTTTTCTTTCAAATTATCATCTATTTTGAAAGGTTCCATCGCTATAAGCCATGGTACAACATTTTTTGTATCTTTAAATTCTACACCTTCATCCAATAGCTTTTTTTCTATAAGTTTAGCCTTTTCAATCATTCCAGAATCATAACTCTTTGGATTTGAATTTACCCCTTTAATTTTTTTATATTCCTTCACTTTTCTCTCCTTACATATATATAGGTCTTGTCATACAACGAGGACCACCAGTTCCTTTAACTAATTCTAAACCTTTATTTCCTATAACATTAACTCCATTTTCTCTTATTTTTTCATTAATCTCATCTGTAACGTTATATGTAAATATAGTATTGTTTCCAGCACAAAAACAATTACATGTTTGTTTAAATAAAGAATCCTCTTTTGTGGTTGCAATTATTTTATATCCAATACTTTTAAAATATTCTATTGGATTAATTATTGTTTCAGATTCTTTTGTTAATATTAATCCATCCAATATACTATCTGGATGAGTAACTATTATATCTTTAGACACTGGAACAAAACCGCCATCTAAATTTATCCTCCATTCTGCCAAACGAATACCAATGATTTCATCAACCAATCCTTCATTTATAAGATTATCTCTTAAATAATATAATGTTTCCTTTGAGGTTCTTCTTTCGTATCCTATTAATAATACTTTCTTACCATCATATTCAAATGGAATAACGTCTCCTCCCTCTAAAAACATCCCATCTGGAATTTTTATTAGTTCTGTTAACCCTAATTTTTTTACAGCCTCTTCTAACATTATATATTCTTTTCTTCTAATTTCTGACTTCATTTTACCAACAATATATTTACCTGGTATCCATGGTATAGTAATTAATGCATCTCTTGTATATACTTGATTTGGATTGTTTTCGAAAATTTTTTTGTTTTTTTCAATAAAATCTTTATCCAATAAATCTTTTAAATATATAACATTAACTCCATTTTCTTTTAGTTTTCTGAAATATTCCTTATGTTCTTCATTAAATATTTTATTATTTGGTATCTCTCTAAATAAATATTTTTCCTTTAAATTATTTTTATTATCAATATTTTCAAAAAACTCCTTCATTCCAAAATCACATGGATTATGTAGAATTACATAATCCGGTTTTCTTACAAATTCCGCTACATTTTCATTCACAATTATCTCCTCCTTAATATTCAACATGATTAAAAACTACTTCTATCTTTTCACTGATGATTTCATTATTATTGTCAAATTTAATAACTTTAATGTGATTACTATCTATAATTTCTAATCTATAATGACAATTACGTTTTCTAATATTAATATTTTTTTCAATATACAATCTAATATCGTTTATATCATAATTTAAGTAAAAATCTATATTGTTTTTTTCTTCTTTCTGATTATTTTCTGACAAAACTATTTTATTGCAATAATAATTATAAAATCTTTTTTTTGCAACATTATTAATTATAGAATAATTGTATTCATAATCAATCAATTCTTTTATTATTTCTCCATCGTCCATTTTAGGAACAATACATTCTTTTAAAAAATTATAAATTTCTTTAATTATTGTATCTAATTCACAATTCCAAGAAAAATTAATTTTACCATTCCATTTTTTATATTCTTCATATAATTCATTAGTTAATGATATTCCTTTTGTAACTATAATATTTTTTATAGTATTTTTTAGATAAGAAGTTGCTATATCAAACATTTTTATAAATACATATTTTTTTCTATCTATATTATCAAAGTTAAAATAACAATTTTGAGGAAATATTTCTTTATTCTGTACTATTTTTTTTATTGACTCCTTTGAAAAAAATCTTGTATTCCATGTAGTAGTTCCAATTCCATCAAATTCTAATTTATCTTTATATTCTTCTAACAATTGACTATAACCAACTGGAGCAAGCAATCCTATTTGTGAATCCACTTTCTTCATAAATTTATATTTAAAATATAAATTTATAGTGTTTTCTAAGTCCTCCTTACTTTCTGTAGGAAATCCTATTATAAATGATAATTGCGGTTCTATATTATACATCATCACTTTTTTAATCTTTTTAATTTCATTTTCTATAATAGCCTTTTTGTTTATATCATTTAGTATTTTTTGTGATGCACTTTCAATTCCAAACAATATAGTTTTACAACCACTTCCAGACAACGCTTTTAATATTTCATCATCTATAAATTCAGTTCTAGTAAAGCATGACCATTTAATATCAAAACCTTTTTCTTTTATTCTTTTACAAAATTCGATTACATAATTTTTATTTGCAGTAAATAATTGTGAGTGAAAACAAAAATTTTTAGCATGGTAATTATTTATGCAAAATTCAATTTCGTTAATTAACCTATCAACACTTTTAAATCTAACCGCATTTTTCCACAACTTTGGGTTAGAACAAAATTTACATTTATAATAGCAACCTCTACCTGCTTCTATATGTATATTTTCTTCAAGTAATATATTATCAATATAACAGGTATAACCTGTTAAAATTTCAATAGGTTTTCGATAAAACTCATATTTGCTAAATGGAATTGTATCTAAATCTTTTATTAACTCAATATCATTATTTTGAATAACTTCGTTATTATCTGATATATATGTTATCCCATCAATATTCTTATAATCTTTATTGGCTTTTATGCACTTTAAATATTTATCCAGTATTACTTCATTTTCTCCCCTCATTATAAAATTAATATTTTTATATTCTCTTAATGTCTCAATATCTGTACTAGCAGCCCCTAATCCACCAAATATGATAACTATGTTCGGTAATAATTTTTTTAGTTTCTTTGACATTTCTAATGAATGAAAATAATTTCCCGTCGTATGTATTGTGACAAGGAAAACATATACATCTGCATTCTCTTTTTCCAGCTCTTTCGCGGCCTTTTCATAAAAATTTTTATCTATATTCAATTTCGGAAAAGATATATTCCCCATATTGACTTGTTTGTTTTCAGACTTAATATTAAAATCAACAATTGAACAGTCAAAATCATTTTTTTCTATAACGCCCGTTAAATTCAGGCATTCAAAAGGTATTCTCCCCTCTGTATATTCCTGAAAAGATTTAAAATATAATGCCGGAATTAAACATACTTTTTTTCTTTTATTATTATTCATAACCCCTCCAAACTTCAACTAAATTATTTTTTATATACTTGATGTCCATATGTTTTATAAAGACATTATTTTATATATTTTCAAGTTTTGACTTAATTTCATTTATTTTTTCTATGTCCATGAATATTTATATACAAAAAAAGTCAAGGATTTCTATAATCTTTGACTTTTGTATATTAAATTAGGGTATAAAAAATACCCTAAAAATACTTTAATTAATTTATACTTTATTATATTAATTACTATGTTTATTTTCATTTCAAGCACCTCAATAAAATTTTGCAGTTTTACATTGATTTTTTATTTATACATATAACATATTTTATCATAAAAATATTTAAAAGTCAATATTTTACAAACTGTTTTTATAAGTAGTATGTATAAGTGTCAATGATGTGAAACAAAAATATATAAAAAATTAATTTATAATTAAATTTCATAATTATCATTCCAAACGTTTCCAATTCAACTCGTTTTTTTCTTTTGGCGTTATATGTACTTCATTGTATGTAAATTCTATTCCACTATCTGTCTGTATTTCTTTGAGAAAACAAAACACATCTTATTTATCGTATATGACATACCTAGTTTTTTAACAATATCCTCGTTATAAAATAGTATAAAAAGATGAGAATTTAATTATTTTAATAGCCCTGCATTTAAAATAATGTCACAATATTTAATTTTATTTTTATAATAAATTATATGTATCGCTCCTTTCACCAACAAGAATTATTACATATAAAAATAATAAATATATTTACATTCTCAACTATTTCATAATATAGATTTGTCACATTTTATTTTACTTCAATTTTTTCACTAAAAAGAACCTTACATATAAGATTGGATTCTAATATGCAAGGACTTTTTCATAATTTTTATTTTTTCTCTTCAAAATCTAATACTACCTAATAAAAAACAAAAGCAAAATCAAATATAATCATTTCTAAATTTTCAATGAATAGCGTAGCTTTAAAATCTTTAATTGATTGCTCAATTGCATCCTTTAATTCTTCACTTACTCCTATTGATAAATTTTTAATAGGTGTTTTTAAAGAAACATTATTATTGGTTTTTGCACCTCTTGCTTGACTAATAATTTCTATCATTTGATTTCCTAATCTAATTTCTTTTTCAAAATTAAAATCTAAAGGTTTAATTTCTGTAATATGAATAGATTTATTATTATGGTATAATTCTTGGAATATTTCTTCTGTTATGAATGGGAAATATATACTAAAATCTTGTAATAATTTGTATAATAATGTATATACTGTTTTTTGCCCACTATATCTTTGTTCAACTCCAAACTCTTCTGGTCTATATAATCTATGTTTTACGATTTCTATATAATTATCACAGAATTCCCAGAAGAATTTTTCTAATATATTTAATGCCAAACCTACTTCATATTCATCCAAGTAGTCAATAAATTGTTTTTCCATTTCTTGAAAACGTCCCAATATCCATCTATCAATATATTCAAAATTTGTAAACTCTTTATCCTCATAATCTGATAAGTGCATTTCAATAAATTTTGAAACATTCCAAATTTTATTAACTAATTTCTTTCCACGAAGTAATGTTTCCTCACTAAATACAATATCTGTTCCTAATCTTCCAGTTCCAGCCCAATATCTCATAACATCAGCAGAATATTGTTTTATTAAATCCATTGGCTCATGCTTACTATTTCCCTTGCTTTTACTAATTTTCTCACCTTTACTTGCCATAACAAATCCAGAAATCATTACATTGTCCCATGGTCTTTGTCCGAAATGATAAAAACTTTTTACTATTGTATAGAAATCCCACGTTCTTATTATTTCACTAGCATTTGTTCTTAGGCTCATAGGTTTTAAAATATCTTCAAAATTTTCTCTTTCACCATATTTCATATTAATTAAAGGTGTTATAGAAGATGTTGCCCATGTATCCATTACATCTGTCTCTGCTTCAAACTCTTTGCATCCACATTTAGGACATTTATCAGCTCTTGGTGAATCAACTAGTGGATTAACTGGTAAATCTTCTTTATTTGCAAAAATTGGTTCTCCACAATCTTTACAATACCATACTGGGAATGGAACACCAAAATATCTTTGTCTTGATATACACCAATCCCAAGCAACATTATTAACCCATTCATCATAACGTGAGTGCATATATGCTGGATGCCATTTAATTTCATTTCCTATTTTTATAAAATCTTCTTTATGGCTCATAATATCTATAAACCATTGTTTCATTACTGTATATTCTACTTCTTTTCCACATCTTTCGTGTGTTTGAACTTCATGTTCTAATTCTTCTATTTTTACTATATAGCCACCAGCTTGTAAATCTTCAACAATTTGTTTTCTAGCTTCTTTTATTTTTAATCCACCATATTTAGGAACTGAATCTATTATTCTTCCATTATCTGTGAATATATATTTCAATGGCAAATTATATTTTTTCCACCATTCAATATCAGTTTGGTCTCCAAAAGTACAACACATAACAACTCCAGTACCTTTATCTAGCGCTACCTTTTCATCTGCCATAATTGGAACTTCAACATCAATTACTGGAATATGTGCAGTCTTTCCTATTAAATGCTTATGTTTTTCATCTTCTGGATTAACAAATACACAAACAATAGCTGGTAGTAATTCTGGTCTTGTTGTTGCAATAGTAAATTCTTCATTATCTTCAACTGTTCTAAAATTAACATAATTGAATGTCGTTTTCATTGTTTTTGTTTCCAATTCTGCTTGTGCTATTGAAGTTAAACATTCATTACACCATAGTGCTGGACTTTCTTTATGATAGCAATGTCCTTTATCTTTTAAATCCAAAAATGATGTTTGACTAATCTTTATTGTAGAAGGACTAACTGTTTTATAGTGAATCCCCCAGTCTGTACTTACACCCATTTTACTAAATAATTCTTGAAAATTTTTTTCATACTTGTCTGTTGTTTTATAACAAAGTTTAGAAAATTCTTTTCTACCAATTTCGTGTGCTCTTTTTCCTTGTTCTTTCTCTACTAATCTTTCACTAGGTAATCCATTATCATCAAACCCAAATGGATAGAAAATATTATATCCCCTTAATCTTTTATATCTTGCTAACATTTCTGTCTGTGTATATGAAAAAATATGTCCTATATGTATTTTTCCATTAACTGTTGGTGGTGGTGTATCTATTGAATATACATCTCTCCCATCTCTTTTAAACTCATAAATTTTATTATCCTTCCAGTAGTCAAGCCATTTTTGTTCTTTTTCACTTGCATTATATTTTTTATCTAACATACTATTAGCTCCTTTCTATATTCATTAAAATAATTTGCTTCTGATAAGCCTTCATCCATAGTAAATATGTTTCTGTCCCAATCACATGAGCATCCTAATCTTCTTTGCTGTTTTTTGATTGTTCCACCATATTCTTTAGTCCATGCCCACGCTCTTTCTAAAAATTGCTCTCTTTTAATATCAGCTTTTGTTAAGCCCTCTTCCTCTTTCATTTTAGCAACAACTTTTACTTCTGTTGCAATTGCTGCATGGTCTGAACCTGGAAGCCATAATGTGTTGTATCCTTGCATTCTTTTAAATCTTATTAATATATCTTGTATTGTGTCGTCTAATGCATGTCCCATATGTAGTTTTCCTGTTACATTTGGTGGTGGCATCATTATGCAATAACTTTCTTTTGTTTTGTCCATACTTGGTTTAAAGTATCCTTTTTCTTCCCATTCTTGATATAATTTTTTTTCAAAGTCTTGTGGGTTGTATTTGTCATTTAATTTTTTATCCATTTTTAATTCCTCCTTATTATTTTAAAATTTAATTGAATATTTACATTCAAATTTTTTATCTTTTGGTAATTCAATAATATTTTCCTTATCTTTATAAATTTGTGTACTATCTATTCTATCAGCTGTATTTTGCCAAGGCTCAATACAGACGAACGGAGCCCCTTTTTTTGACCATAACGCTAAATATGGGAATCCTGCAAAATCAAATTCTAATATCTTTTGATTTGTTTCATGATTTTGCAAAACTACTTTATTTGATTTTATATTTTTCATAATAACTG
>ENA-ORLY01002109-ORLY01002109.1-human-gut-metagenome-genome-assembly--contig:-NODE-2109-length-20389-cov-15.934423_pt1 | contig 20389 bp, 22 predicted proteins | sample MGYA00243071_ERZ508832 | MGnify/ENA primary metagenome ERZ508832 (study PRJEB26277, sample SAMN04329777) | human gut metagenome | biome: human-associated habitat | host: Homo sapiens | place: USA... | reverse complement strand
CCGTTCTGTTTCAGGCTCCCTCCATGAGGGAGCTGGCAAACCCGCAAGGGTTTGACTGAAGGAGTTTATTCAACAGCGAGGAGAATTTCCGTGATCGAGATCAAACACCTTTCCAAGACTTTCCAAATGAAAGACGGCGCGGTCAACGCGCTGAACGACATCAACCTGACCATCCCGGATGGAGCCATTTATGGCATCATTGGCATGTCCGGCGCGGGCAAATCCACGCTGGTGCGCTGCATCAATCTGCTGGAGCGCCCCACGGAGGGCAGTGTCGTCATCGACGGCACCGCCATGGAGACGCTGTCTCCCGCCGAGCTGCGCCAGCGCCGCCGTGAGATCACAATGATCTTCCAGCAGTTCAACCTGCTGATGCAGCGCAGCTGCCTGAAGAACATCTGCTTCCCTATGGAGCTGGCCGGGGTAAAAAAGGCGGATGCGGAAAAGCGCGCCAGGGAACTGCTGGAGATGGTAGGCCTGCCCGATAAGGCCAACGCCTACCCGGCCCAGCTTTCCGGCGGCCAGAAGCAGCGCATTGCCATTGCCCGCGCACTGGCAACCAACCCCAAAGTGTTGCTCTGCGATGAGGCCACCAGCGCGCTGGACCCCAACACCACCCACTCGATCCTGACGCTCATCAAGGACATCAACCGGAAGCTGGGCATCACGGTGGTGGTCATCACCCACCAGATGAGCGTGGTCGAAGAGATCTGCGACCATGTGGCCATTCTGGACAGCGGTGTGGTCGTGGAACAGGGAGAGGTCAAGGAGATCTTTGCGAACCCGAAGACGGCCGCGGCCAAGCGCCTTGTTGCCCCCAACGGCGGCAGCGCGGCCCGCGACCTTTCGAGCTTTGCGCCTGACGATCACGTCGTCCGTGTTACGTTCAACGGCTCGTCCACGGCAAAGCCTCTTGTGGCCAGCCTGGCAGCCGAAAAAGGGATTCTGGTCAGCGTGCTCAGTGCGGATACCCGTGATCTGAGCGGCCAGTGCTACGGCAGTATGCTGCTCAAGCTGCCGCGGGAGATCGAGCAGGCAAAACAGGCAACGGCCTATATGCGGGCCCAGCCCGGTGTCACGGTAGAGGAGGTGACTGGTGAATGAGTATTGCGGATTATAGCTTTGCCATCTGGGAGACGTTCTATGTAACGGTGCTCTCCACGGCGTTTTCGCTGGTCATCGGTCTGCCGCTGGGCGTGCTGCTGGTGGCCGGGGATAAGGACGGTGTTCTGCCCCTGCCCGGCTGGCTGATGCATGTTCTCAACATCATCATCAACATCCTGCGCAGCGTCCCGTTCCTGATCCTGATGATCTGCGTCTTCCCGCTCACCCGCGCCATCGTGGGCACTACCGTGGGCACCAAGGCCACCATCGTTCCGCTGGTGGTCGCGGCGTTCCCGTTCGTGGCCCGTCTGGTGGAGACCAGTCTCCGCGAGCTGGACGAGGGTGTGGTGGAGGCGGCCCAGAGCATGGGCGCGACCCCGTTCCAGATCATCACCAAGGTCATGATCCCCGAGTGCCTGCCCGGCCTTATTTCCAGCATGACCACCGCGCTGACCACCATTCTGGGTTACTCGGCCATGTCCGGCGTCATTGGCGGCGGCGGCCTGGGTAAGATCGCTCTGTCCTACGGCTACTACCGCTACCAGACCAACATCATGGTCGTCTGCGTCATCCTGCTGGTGCTGCTGGTGCAGGCGTTCCAGACCGTGGGCACCCTGTGGGCCACCAAGAGCGATAAGCGGCTCAGAAAGTAAACCCCATCTGCCTGCGGCAGGGAAAAATTTAACGTTTCGATTCCCCGCCGGAGGCTCGTGCTCCTGCGGGGAATTGTGCTATACAGACAAACCCAGTAAAGGAGTATGTTGCAATGAATCGTGATACCATCTGCGTGCAGGGCGGCTATACGCCCGGCAACGGCGAGCCCCGCCAGATCCCCATTATCCAGTCCACTACCTTTAAATATGCCACCAGCGAGGATATGGGGAAGCTGTTTGACCTGGAGGCCAACGGCTATTTCTACTCCCGCCTGCAGAACCCCACCTGCGATATCGTCGCAAAGAAGATCTGCGAGCTGGAGGGCGGCACCGCCGCCATGCTGACGTCCAGCGGTCAGGCGGCCAACTTCTTCGCCCTGTTCAACATCTGCGAGGCAGGCGACCATATCGTGGCGTCCAGCACCATCTACGGCGGTACGTTCAACCTGATCTCGGTCACCATGGCCAAGATGGGCATTACCGCTACCTTTGTGGACCCGCTCTGCACCGAAGAGGAACTGGACGCCGCGTTCCAGCCCAACACCAAGGCTGTGTTTGGTGAGACCATTGCCAACCCTGCCCTGACCGTGCTGGATATTGAGAAGTTCGCCAAGGCAGCGCATGCCCACGGCGTGCCCCTCATTGTGGATAATACATTCCCCACCCCGGTCAACTGCCGCCCCTTTGAGTGGGGTGCTGATATCGTCACCCACTCCACCACCAAGTATATGGACGGCCACGGCGCGGCTGTGGGCGGTGCCATTGTGGACAGCGGTAAGTTTGACTGGATGGCCCACGCCGAGAAGTTCCCCGGCCTGTGTACTCCCGATGAGAGCTATCATGGCATCACCTACGCGGAGCGCTTCGGCAAAGAGGGGGCTTTCATCACCAAGGCCACCGCACAGCTCATGCGCGACTTCGGCTCGATGCAGTCCCCCATGAACGCCTATATGCTGAACCTCGGCCTTGAGAGCCTCCACGTCCGGATGCAGCGCCACTGCGCCAACGGCATGGCCGTCGCAAAGTTCCTTGAGGCTCACCCGAAAGTGGCCTATGTCAACTACTGTGGCCTCGAGTCCAGCCCTTACCATGCGCTGGCGGAGAAGTATCTGCCGAACGGCAGCTGCGGCGTCGTCTCCTTTGGTCTGGCCGGCGGCCGCGAAGCCGCCAGCACCTTTATGAAGGAGTTGAAGCTTGCCGCCATTGAGACCCACGTTGCCGATGCCCGCACCTGCTGCCTGAACCCGGCTTCCAGCACCCATCGCCAGATGAACGATGAGCAGCTGGCCGCTGCCGGTGTGCCTGCTGAGCTGGTGCGGATGAGCTGCGGCCTCGAGAGCAGCGAAGACCTCATCGCCGATATTGCACAGGCGCTGGATAAGATTTAAGAAACACGGTCAGCGCCATCTGCCGGTTTCGGCCCCTTCCCGTGAAAAAAGCGTCTCCGGATGCAGATAAAAACTTCCCGCTAAAACCGTCAAAAGGAGCAACGATGCTATGCCGCTGATCATCCCCAAGACTCTTCCCGCCTACGATGCCCTCTACGAGGAAAACGTCTTCGTCATGCACCGGGAACGGGCGCTCTCCCAGCACATCCGCCCACTGGAGATCCTCATCCTGAACCTCATGCCGACCAAGATCGCCACCGAGACCCAGATCGCCCGCCTGCTGGCCAATACGCCCATTCAGGTCCACATGACCCTGCTGCAGACGGCCAGCCATGCGGCGACCCATGTCTCTGCGGCCCACCTCGAGGCGTTTTATAAGACCTTCGACGAGGTGAAGAACAACCGCTACGACGGTATGATCATCACCGGTGCGCCTGTGGAGAAAATAGACTTTGAACAGGTGGACTACTGGCAGGAGCTGTGCGAGATCATGGACTTCAGCGAGACGAACGTCTACTCCACCCTTCATGTCTGCTGGGGCGCACAGGCGGGGCTTTATTATCACTATGGCATCCGCAAGCAGCTTCTCGACCAGAAGATGTTCGGCGTCTTCGAGCATAAAGTTACCCGTCCCTCGAACCCGCTGGTGCGCGGCTTCGATGAGGTGTTCTACGCCCCCCACAGCCGCCACACCGGCATCAGCCGGGAGGACGTGCTGAACTGCAAGGCCCTGCGCATCCTCGCCGAGAGCGACGAGGCCGGCCCCTTCCTGATGAGCACCGAGAATGGACGGCAGATCTTCGTCACCGGCCACCCGGAGTACGACAAGTACACACTGGACGCCGAGTACAAGCGGGATGTCGGCAAGGGCCTGCCCATCGCGGTGCCAAAGAACTATTACCCCAACGACGACCCCGAGCAGCCGCCTCTCTTCCGCTGGCGTGCTCACGCACACCTGCTGTATGAGAACTGGCTGAACTACTACGTCTACCAGAATACGCCCTACGACCTGGGCGCTATCAGCAAGGTGGAGCACGAGGAAGAATAAAATCAGCCCTCTCCGTCTGGTGAGGAGGGGGCATTTTTGCAAGGAGAATACTTATGGGAATCGAAGCAAAATGGAAGAACCGGGGCATCCGGGTGGGCAAACTGCCCTGCGGGCCGCTGGACAAGATAAGCGATGTGCCAGGCGTGACGGTGGGCCACTGCACACTGGCGGACGGCGAGGTCCAGACCGGCGTGACCGCGCTGCTGCCCCATCAAGGCGATATTTTCCACGATAAAGTGATGGCGGCCAGCCATGTCATCAACGGCTTCGGCAAGACCACCGGCCTTGTCCAAATCGACGAGCTGGGGACGCTGGAAACGCCCATCCTCTTCACCAATACCCTCAGCGTAGGTACTGTGGAGACAGCGCTGGTGAAGTATATGCTGGATAAGAACCCCGACATCTGCGAGACCACCGGCAGCGTAAACCCGGTGGTCTGCGAGTGCAACGACAGCGGCCTCAACGACATCCGGGGCCTCCACGTCACAGAAGAAAACGTGAGGGCCGCGCTGGCCGACTGCCGCGCTGATTTCGCTGAGGGCGCTGTGGGCGCGGGCAGGGGAATGCGCTGCCACGGCCTGAAGGGCGGCATCGGCTCGGCCTCCCGTGTGGTGGAGCTGGACGGAAAACAGTACACCATCGGTGCGCTGGTGCTCTCCAACCACGCCGTCTTCGATGACCTCGTAGTGGCAGGCACCCCCATCCAGAGCCTGCTGGAAGCCCACATCCCGCCCCACGAGGACAAGGGCTCCATCATCACGGTGCTGGCAACGGACATCCCCTTGAGTGAGCGCCAGCTGCGGCGGCTCTGCCACCGGGCGCTGGTGGGCCTGTCCCGCACCGGCTCTTTCTGCGGCAACGGCTCCGGCGAGATCGTCATTGCCTTCACCACCGCCAACCGGGTGCCGCACTACTCCGAAAAGGCCATCCTGCCGATGGGTATGCTCCACGACGACGCCATCAATCCGCTGTTCCGGGCGGTGGCCGAGTGCGTGGAGGAAAGTGTGCTGAGCAGTCTGCTCCATGCCGAGACGGTCACAGGCTATCATGGCCGGACGGTCAGATGTCTGAGTGATCTGCTCGACGAGAAATAAAAAAATGGGAAGCACTTTTGTGCTTCCCATTTTTCATAGTATTATCTGCGGGGCTTCCGCGTCGGCTTTTTCTTCCGCACGCTGTAGCCGAAGGTCCCCAGCTTTTTGCCCAGAGCCAGATATTCGCCGTGGCTGTAGACGATGAGTTTAGCCTTGTCGAGGCAGAGCTTACCGTTCTCGTCCAGCAGGCTCTCGTCCACGTCGCAGGCGACTACTTCGGCGAGGAAGAGGTCGTGGCTGCCCAGCGGGATGACCTGCGTGACCTTGCACTCGAGGTTGACGGGGCTTTCTTCGAGAATAGGGCAGTCCGTCAGCACTGAGCCGGGGGCAGAATGGAGTTTGCAGGCTGCGAATTTGTCAAAATCCCGGCCGCTCCTGACGCCGCACCAGTCCACCGACTTCACCAGTGCCTCGGTGGGCAGGTTGATGGCAAACTGGCCGCTCTCCCTGATGAGGTGGTGGCTGTATCGCTCGGGGCGGACGCTGATGGATACCATGCTGGGCTGGGTGCAGATGGTGCCGGTCCAGCCGATGGTGATGAGGTTGGGTTTGTCCAGCCCGCCGCAGGAGACCAGCACCGGCGGCTCCGGGTTCAGGAGGGTGCTGCCTTTCCAGCTCTGTTTGCTCATCCGTGATACTTCCTTTCGTAGGGAGCCCATGTGCGCTCGCTGATGATGTAGCGGGGGCGGGCCTTGGTCTCCATATAGATTTTGCCGACGTATTCGCCGATGACGCCCAGACACACCAGTTGGACGCCGCCCATGAAGCAGACGATGCAGATGGTGGAGGCCCAGCCCGCCACGGCGCTGCCCAGAACAGCCTGCACGATGGCCCAGATGACGCCGATGAAGCTGATGAGGCTGACCACGATGCCTGCGCCGGTGATGAGGCGGATGGGCTTGTTCGACAGGCTGGTGATGCCGTCGAAGGCGAGGGCCAGCATCTTGCTGAGGGGATAGTGGCTCTCGCCGGCCAGACGCTCGTGGCGCTCGTAGTAGACGGTGTCGCTGGGGTAGCCCACCAGCGGCACCATGCCCCGCAGGAAAATGTTCACCTCGCGGTAGTCGGCGAAGCTTTCCAGCACCCGGGTGCTGATGAGCCGGTAGTCGGCGTGGTTGAATACGATGTCTGCGCCCAGCGCGTTCATCACATGGTAGAAGCCCTCGGCGGTGAACCGCTTGAAGAAGGTGTCGGTGTCCCGGCGGCTGCGCACGCCGTAGACTACCTCGGCGCCGTCCAGATACTTTTTGACCATCTCGTCCATGGCGTTGATGTCGTCCTGACCGTCGCAGTCGATGGAGATAGTGATGTCGCAGCTGCCGCTGTGGAGCGCCTCCATCAGCCCGGCCAGCACGGCGTTCTGGTGGCCGCGGTTCCGGCTCTGGGAGATGCCGATGAAGTGCTCATCCTCAGAGGCGAACTTCTGGATGAGGGACCAGGTGGCGTCGCGGGAGCCGTCGTTGACGAAGAGCACCCGGCTCTTCTCGCTGATAAGGCCCGCTGCGGCGAGGTCGTTTATCTTTTTCAGGAACAGGGGGGCCGTGATGGGCAGCACCTGTTCTTCGTTGTAGCAGGGAATGACGATCCATAAAATCGGTTTGGACATGATGAAGTTCTCCTTCTATATAAGGCTCTCCCAAAGGGAGAGGCTGTTACAGCACCATGTGCCGCAGCGCGTCCGGTTCCAGCAGCTTGAAGCTGCTTTTATAGGTCTCGAGCAGGCCGTCCCGCTGCATCAGGCTCAGCTCCCGGGAGAGGGCGCTGCGGTCGCAGTTGAGGTAGTCGGCCAGCTGGATGCGGGAGTAGGGAATGGTGAAGGTGAGGCTGTGGTGAACCTCGGCCTCGCTGAGCAGGTAGGCGCACACTTTGGCCCGCAGGCTCTTGAGCAGCAGCAGGTCTACCCGGCGGGAGAGCAGGAAGTATTTGTCGCTGATGGTGCGCACAAGGTTCTGCAGCACCCGCTGGCGGGCCGGGTCGGCCCCGGGCAGCAGAAGCTTTTCGTAAGGCATCAGCAGCACCTCGCAGGGGGCCGAGGCCATCACCGTTACCGGGCTGGAAAGGCTCGAGCCGCCCAGCACGTCGCCGAACACACCGCCCGGCCCCATCTGGCTGATGGGCAGACGCGCCCCGCTGGCGGCGGGATGGTAGGCCTCGATGGCGCCGGAGAGCACCACGCCCACCCGGCGGTTCGACTGTCCGGCCAGTACGAGGGTCTCGCCCCGGCTGTAGGTGCGCAATACGGCCCCCACTTCGCCCAGCAGGACCCGGAGCGCTTCGGCTTCCAGCCCGGCGAACAGAGAGGTGGATTGTAACAGCGGAAGATAATTTTCCATACCCATTCCGTGAGGTTTTCCCCGGGCCCTCACCGCCCTTCTGCGATTCCGTTGCATGTGCAACGGTATTTTTTCTCTTATTATAGTAAACTTGAGGGCGTAAAGCAAATGGTTTTGCAAATTTTTTGCGGGAAAATTTCTCCCAATGAAAGTGAGGAACGAAATCCTATGAAAAAACTGACATCTCTGCTGCTGTCGCTGGTGCTGATGATCAGCGTGCTGGCCTGCGGAGCATCGGCCAAGACGAGCAAAAAAGTGCGCATCGCCGGCCTGAAAGGCCCCACCACCATGGGCCTCGTCAACCTGCTGAGCATGGAGAAGGACGGCACTGCTTCCCTCGACTATGACCTGCAGCTCTACGGCGCTGCCGATGAGATCGTGCCGAAGCTCATCAAGGGCGAACTCGACATGGCCGCTATCCCGGCCAACCTCGCCGCGACCCTCTACCAGAAGACGAACGGCGGCATCCAGGTCATGGCCGTCAACACGCTGGGCGTCCTCTACGTCGTGGAGAAGGGCAACACCGTCCACAGCTTTGCCGACCTCAAGGGCCGCACCATCCTTTCCACCGGCAAAGGCACGACACCCGAGTACGTCCTGCGCTATCTGCTCAAGAAGAACGGCCTCGACCCCGACAAGGACGTGAAGATCGAATACTACAGCGAGGCTTCCGAGGTCACGGCCCAGATGGCCGCTGCCAGGAAGGATGCCATCGCCGTCCTGCCTCAGCCCTACGTCACCGCTGCCCAGATGAAGGACAGCGACCTCCGCGTCGTCCTCGACCTGACCAGGGAATGGAACAGGGTCTGTGACACCCAGCTCATCACCGGCGTCACCGTGGTGCGCACCGAGTACGCAAAGCAGAACCCCGACGTCATCGCAGCTTTCCTGACCGACTACCAGAAGAGCGTCAAGGCGGCGAACGAGGACATCGACGGCACCGCCGCCCTCTGTGAGGAAGTCGGCGTGGTGGCCAAGGCTGCTATCGCCAAGAAGGCCCTGCCCAAGTGCAACATCGTTTACCGCAACGGTCAGGAGATGAAGAAAGACATCTCTGCTTACCTGCAGGTGCTCTACGATGCCTCTCCCGCCGCCGTGGGCGGCAAACTGCCGGACGATAACTTCTACTACACCGAGCCGTCCGTCCTGCGCAAGGTCATGGCGGCTATCCGCAATTCCGCAAAGTAAGCTTTGAAACAAAGAAGGGGCTGCTGCACATCGTTTTAGCCGAAAGTGCAGCAGCCCCTTTCTTAGATCAGAAGGCCCGCGCCGATGCCGATGAGAGCCGGCAACAGCCAGCCAAAGCCGAGGCTGCTCAGGGGCAGAGCGTTCATCAAGGCGGAGAGGGGGCCGAAGGGCAGGGCAGCAGGGATGCTCTGGATGGCCGTGAAGAGGATACTCAGCCGCCAGACCGATGTCCGCTGGAACCGTCCGGGCAGGAACTCCACCACGATGAGGACGATGGCGATGGGGTAGATGGCGTTCAGCACCGGGACGGAAAGGCTCAGGATGTCCGCAAGGCCGATGTTCGCCAGCAGCATACTCACCAGCGCGAAGAAGGCCGCAATGGCGGGGTAGGGCAGCTGGGGCAGAAGCTCGTGGAAGTATTCGCCTACGCTGGCGATGAGGCCGACGCAGGTGTTGAAGCAGGCGATGACGAAGATAACGGCCAGAAGCACCTGTCCCACCCGGCCAAACAGGCCGTCGGCCAGTGCCGTCAGGACGGAGGCGCCGGTGTCGCTGCCGGGGAAGGCAGCCCCCGAGATGCCGCCGATGTGGGTCAGCATGGCGTAGACCACCAGCAGCATCCCGCCTGCGATGAGCCCGGCCCGGATGGTGCCGCGCCGGACGGCAGCTTCTTCCGTGATGCCCACCGCCTGAATGTTCAGCGCGATGACCGCGCCGAAATTGAGCGCTGCCAGCGCGTCCATGGTCTGATAGCCGTCCAGCACGCCCTGTGCGGCGGGGAGGGCGGCGTAAGCCTCGGCAGGCGTGCCGTAGCCGGGCGCGGCCGGGCGGAGGATGCAACCCGTGAACAGCACCACGATGAGCACCAGCAGGACAGGGCAGAGGATGCGGCCCAGCCGCTGGGTCAGCTTTTCGGGCTTGAGGGCCACGAAGTACGCCGCAGCAAAGAACACGAGGGAGTAGATGAACTGTCCCGGTGTGCTCCGCCCCACCAGCGGCGTCAGCATCTCAAACGAGGTGCTGGCCGTGCGGGGGATAGCGAGGCAGGGACCGATGGACAGATAGACCAGCACAGCGAACACCTGTGCGAAGCGGGGATGGACCCGCCCGGCCAGCGCAGGCAGACCGCCCGCCCGGGCCACCGCTGCCACGCCCGCGATGGGCAGGCCGATGGCGCTGACGGCAAAGCCCACAAAAGCGGACCAGAGCGCCGTCCCGGCCTGTGCGCCGAGAAAGGGCGGGAAGATGAGGTTGCCTGCTCCGAAGAACATCGAGAACAGGGTGAACCCCACCAGAAGGAGCTTTTTGCCCCGGAGGGCCTGAGCGGAATCGTGCATGGTCATCTCTCCCAGCTGTGCGCGGAGGCACGTAGAATAAGGATTACTTTATTCCAGTGTAGTGTTTTATGACCTTCATGTCAAGAGAAGAAAAGATGAAGGATTGTATTCTCATACATGATGTGATATTCTGAGAGCGAGAAAACGAACAGGAGCAAAGAAATACATGGATAAAACAAAAAAACGCCGCATTCAAATCTTAGCGGCGTCGGTGTTCTGGCTGGGCGTCTGGCAGGCGGCGGCTGTGGCCATCGGGCAGGAAGTCTTTCTTGTCTCGCCGGTGCAGGCCATCGGTACGCTGGTGGAGCTGCTGCCGCAGGCCGAGTTCTGGCAGCGCATCGGTTTCAGCGCCGGGCGCATCCTGTTGGGCTTCGGGCTGGGCGTTCTGTCCAGCGCGGTGCTGGCGGTAGCCGCCGAAAAGTGGGTGTGGGTGGACGCCCTTCTCGCCCCCGTGATGCAGCTGGTCAAGGCTACTCCGGTGGCGAGCTTCATCATTCTGGCGCTGGTGTGGGTCAGCGGCTCGTCGCTGTCCGTCCTTATCAGCTTTTTGATGGTGCTGCCCGTCCTCTACAGCGCAGTGCGCACCGGCATCGGGAGTGCTGACCGCCAGCTTCTCGAAATGGCGCAGGTGTTCCGTCTGCCTTTGGGGCGGCGTCTGCGGGCGGTCTGGCTCCCGGCAGTGCTGCCCGCGTTCCGGCAGGGATGCAGCGTGGCGCTGGGCATCTGCTGGAAGAGCGGCGTAGCAGCAGAGGTCATCGGCCTGCCGGACGGCAGCATCGGCGACGCGCTTTACCGGGCAAAAATTACCCTTTCCACCGGGGAGCTGTTTGCATGGACCTTCGTCATCATCCTGCTGAGCGCCGTATTCGAAAAGCTGTTCCTCGCTCTGCTGGATAAAGCGGTAGCGGCAGTTCTGGGCGAAGAGGGGGCTGAAAAATGAGTGAAACCAACAACAAACTGGAAATAAAGAATCTGTCTAAACGATTCGGAGAGAAAATCCTTTTCGAAAACCTCTCTCTTACTGTGGACGACCCGGCGGTGCTCTGGGCGCCAAGCGGCTGGGGCAAGACGACCCTGCTCCGCATCCTGATGGGGCTGGAAGCGCCCACCTCCGGCAGCGTGGAGGGCGTGGGCCGGGTCGGCGCGGTCTTTCAGGAAGACAGGCTCTGCCCCCAGCTGACCGCCGAAGAGAATGTGGCGCTGGTGCTGACCGCAGAACAGTACAAGGTCAAAACACAATACAAAGAGCAGATACGAGATGACCTTATACAATTAGGACTGGATGACGAGGCCCTTGCCCTGCCTGCCCGGAAGCTCTCCGGCGGACAGAAGCGCCGCACCGCCTTGCTGCGCGCTCTCTGGGCCGAGAGCGACACGCTTCTGTTAGATGAGCCCTTCACCGGCATGGACCCTGCCGTCATGAAAAAAGCCGCAGCCATGCTCAAGGCACGCTGCGGCACAAAGCCCACCCTGCTGGCGACCCATGACAAAGAAGCCATCCGGGAGCTGGGGTGGAAAGTAATCGAACTGGGCTGAAACGAAAGGAGCCTGACCATGGAGAAAAAGACGAGCTGCCTGCTCTGCGTTCTTACCGCGCTGCTTCTCGCTGTGCTCTATCTCTGGGCCGCCCTCCGCCCGGGCGTCTGGCTGCGGGATGCCTTTTTGTATCGTCAGGCCGACGGCAGCTTTTCGGGCAAGGATGCGTATGCCGCCTACACCATGCAGGTTGCTCAGACGGAAAACGGTGCGGAAGTGGATTTCACGATGGACGGAGAAACGCGGCACTATCGGCTCGAATCGAAAGCCGAGGGCATGAGCGACCCGGGCGTAAAAATTGAGCAGGACGGAGTGGTCATTTTTACCGGGACCGCGCTGGGCGACCCCGGCGACGCCATTCTGTGGAGGGAAGACGATGGGGGCCTTGCCGACGAGGTGAACGTCATCGTCAACGGCGAATACCAGAAATCCGACCTCTGGCCCAGTTGTAACTGGCTCTATAATGTGGCCGTCGGCGGGCGGCGGGAGACCCGGGGCAGCGTGGCGTTCCTGCTGCCGATAGGGGCGCTGGTGGTGCTCCTTGTGCTGGATGTCCGGTTCCCGCTGCTGTTCTGGAACCTCCGTCACGGGCTGGAAGTGTACGGCGGTGAGCCAACCGAATGGTATTACGCGATGCAGAGGGTGAGCCGCATTACCAGCATCATCGGTGTTTTTGTGCTGGCGGCGATGAGCTTTGCTGTTCACTGAGGCTCACAGCAGCTCGGCAAGGATGCTGTTCTGTACGATGAGCCCGGCGGGTGTGAGGGCGAGGGTGTGGCCGTCAAAGTTGGCGTAGCCGCTCTTCACGCAGTTTTTCACAAAGGCCAGCTGTGCGGTGGAAAACTCCCTGCCATAGCGTTTTTTGTATTCGTCGAGGCTCAGACCTTTGCGCAGACGCAGCTGCAAGATGAGATAATCCTCTGCACCGCAGCCGCCGTCCATGACGGGCGCGGCCTCGTCCCGCAGAAAGGCTTCGGTGTCGGCGGGGTAGTAGAACCGTTTGCCGCCCATGCAGGAGTGGGCCGCAGGGCCGATGCCCAGATAGTCGCCGCAGTCCCAGTAGATGAGGTTGTGCTTTCCCTCATAGCCCGGGCGGGCGAAGTTGGAGATCTCATATTGCCGGTAGCCATGATGTTCCAGCTGCTCGACGGCGTAGAGGTAAAAATCTGCCGCCTCGTCGGAGGTGGGCAGACCCTCGGGGGGCGTCTGGCCAAAGGCGGAGTCGGGCTCGATCTTCAAGAGGTAGGCGGAAATGTGGGCCGCGCCGCCATCCTCGATAAGCTCCAGCGTCTCGTCGAACTCGGCCTGCGTATAATGGGGCAGGGCCAGCATGATGTCGCCGCTGATGTTCTCGAACCCGGCACGGCGTGCGGCGGCGAAAGCGGCCCGCGCCTGCTTTGCCGTGTGGGGGCGGCCCAGCGTCTTGAGCTGGCTGTCCCGGGCCGACTGGACGCCGAAGGAAATGCGGTTGACGCCCGCCTCCCGGAATGCCCGGAGAGAGTCTTCGGTCACGGTCTCAGGGTTGGCTTCCAGCGTGATCTCGGCCCCGGGCAGGGGCTGTGCGGCGGCGATGAGCCGGGCGGCGTCTGCCGGGTCCAGCAGACTGGGCGTTCCACCGCCGAAATAAAGGGAGTCCGGCCGCAGGGGCGCGTCCGGCGCAAAGCGGGAGAGTTCCCGCAAAAGGGCGTCCACATAGGCCCGGGGGACGCCGCGCTGGCCGGGGGCGGAGTAAAAATCACAGTACCGGCATTTGGAAAAACAGTAAGGAATATGCAGATAAAGTCCGAGAGACATCAAATATCACAGCCTTTTTCATGAATCGTTCATTTCTATGCAGTATACTATATTTCGTAGACCGGGGCAAGGCCGAGGCCGATGCCCTGATTTTGAATGGAGGATTCCTTATGGATTACAACAACTATGACCGCGGCTATGCGGAGCCTTCGATGAGCGCATCGGACTATATGACCCGCACCTACCGCTGGATGGCCGGCGGCCTGCTCGTCACCTTCGCAATGGCCTATATCACGGCGACCACGCCCCTTATCTATCTGGTCGATTCGCTTTACTTCCTGCTTACCATCGGTGAGCTGGCGCTGGTGTTCATGCTCAGCGCCCGGGTGCAGAAGATGTCCATCGACGGTGCAAGAGCCGCGTTCTTCGGATATGCCATCTTAAACGGCATGGTCCTGAGCTACTACTTCCTGATGTTCTCGGTAGGTACGCTGGTCATGGCCTTCCTCGCCACGGCGGTCTACTTCGGCCTCATGGCTGTGTACGGCACCACCACCCATAAAGACCTCACCGGCTGGGGCCCCCGCCTCATGATGGCTCTGGTGGCCATGATCGTCACCAGCCTCGTGGGTGCGCTCTTCGGCTTTGGCTTCGGCACCTCGGTGCTCTACTGCGGCATCGGCCTGGTGGTGTTCATGCTGCTCACCGCCTATGATACCCAGAAGCTCCGCCAGATCTACGCCTACTATGCAGGCGACGCTGAGCTGGCCGAGAAGGCTTCCATCTATGGCGCACTGACCCTGTATCTGGACTTCATCAACATCTTCCTGTATGTCGTCCGTCTGCTGGGCATGAACAGCCGCAGCCGCAATAACTAAATAGGACTTTGGGCCCCGGTCCGGAACGCCGGATGGGGGTCTTTTGCACTGTGATTGACTTGATGAAACGGGGATGCTATAATCAAATAAAAAGAAAGAAGGCCGGTAGAGCGTGGAATTGACGATTGAAAACCTGCGCACACTATCCTGCAGTGGGCAGATATTCCTGACAGCACACTCGCAGGCCCGGCTTTACGAACGCGGTATCCGTTTGGCTGGTATTCGGCAGGCTATCCAGAGCGGAAAAATCATCGAATATCGCCCGGACGATTACCGGTGTCCATCCTGTCTGGTACTTGGCGTCAATCTGGCGGGCCGCTGGCTGCATGTGGTGTGCGGCATCCATGAGGATGCGCTGTGGATATTGACCGCCTATTGGCCTGACCTGGACCACTGGAATGCCTCTTATACAGAACGAAAGAAGAAAGGGGAATAAGGCATGACCTGCTTTTTCTGCAAGGGCGAAATGACGCCTGATACTACCATTCATACCGTACAGCTCAAAAACTGTGTCGTTGTCATCAAAAATGTCCCCTGTATGAAGTGTGAGCAGTGCGGAGAAGTTGTTCTGTCAGCGGATACAATAGAAAAGATAGAGCATATTTTGCAGACTGTGGAAAAGGCGGTGGCGGAAATCACGGTGGTGAATTTCCCGGACTGCGCTGCATAAAAAATAAGGGCGCCGCCGTGCAGAGCGTTTGCACGGCGGCTCTTTTTTGTCAGAATGCCTGCTTTGGATCATGATAACTGTGCGATTTGCCAAAAATCGAGGAAAAGGTTGACAGAATGCGGGGGGGGGGTAAAATTTGTGTGGTGATGCGGCAGACGATGTTTGCGGCAGCAGCACACAGAGCTTATTTTTATTGAGGAGGGGTTTCGAATGAAACTGTTCAAAAAGGTTCTCGCCGCAGCCCTCGCGGGCGTGCTGGCACTGTCCGTCCTGACGGGCTGTAACAACAGCAATAGTGTGGCTACCGTGAAAATGCTCGATGCGCTGAATGACTGGGCGAAGGTCTATGGTGTGGATACTACCTTCGAAAAGGGCAATAAAGAATTGCAGGAACAGGTAAACGCACTGGTGAAGACCGTGGATGAGGTCGGCAAGGGCATCGATTTTGGAGATGCCAAGGACTTCGATGATGTGTACAACGCCATTATGAAAGATAAAGCTGCAAGGCTGAAGCTGGGGGCTTGGGCAGCGAAGTTTACTCAAGCAAATGTTGGTGATGGTTCGCCGCTGTATGAGTGTGGCTTTGCCGATATTAGCGCAACGCTGTCTGCAAGTAGCAATAAGAACATTTACTATGCAGGTCAGCTGATGACTTCCATAGGCCCCATCAATGCTCCTGACACGGAGTGGGATAATGGTGAGCCTAATTGGACTGTGGGTGACAAATCTTATGTTGCCGTTGCGACCGGCGAGGTTGGCGGTAAGAAGTACATGATCGCGCTCTTCCAGACCACTGCTGTAACGAATCCGAAGTATCAGCCGGGTGACAATGGCATGGGCGAAGGTGCTAGTAAGGATTGAGCCTCAGCCGCAGCAATGCCCGCCCACTGAATCATGAACCCGTTAGGCCCCGGTCATCCGGGGCCTTTTTGTGTCCTTTCTAATAAAGGATGAATAAACCCCGCTCTGCCGCTCCAAACTACCACCAAAGAAACGATTCCGTACACAAAATGGATTGGAGTAACGAACGATGGAGCAATTCAGAAAGTTTTTGCGGGACAAAGCCTTTGCGCTGGTGCTTACCGCCTGCCTGCTGGCGGCGGCAGCGGCCGGTGTGTGGGCTGTGCGCACGGTGCGCAATGAGCTGAAGCAAGATCTGGACGCGGTGCGAAGCCCGTCCAGCACCGCCCCCGGCATCGACGAGGGCATCAACACATCGCCCGGCGTTGCCGGAGAGGAGGAAGCCGAATGGCAGCAGCAGAACGCACCCGCAGCAAACAGCGTGGCCAATGTGCCAAAAGCCGACAGCTCGTCCGGTGGGGCTGCGTCCTCTTCTGGTGCGCAGTCTGGGTCTGGTTCGGTACGCGAACCCTCCGCGCTGCAAACCGAGTCCTTGCCTGCCAGCAGTTCGGCTGCGCCTGCCTCCACGCAGCCTGTCTCGGGGCGCGTCTTAAACAGCTACAGCGGCGATGAGCTGGTCTACAGCAAGACGCTGGGTGACTGGCGCACCCACAACGGTGTGGACTACGCCGCCAGCAGGGGCGCGGAAGTGACCGCCCCGGCGGCAGGCAAGGTGGTGGAGACCGGCACGGACGACAAGTGGGGGCCTGTGGTCGCCATCGAAGATGCTTCCGGCAGGATCTGGCGGGTCTGCGGCACGACGGACGCCAAGGTGAAGAAGGGCGACACCGTCTCGGCCGGGCAGACCATCGGCAAGGTGGGCAGCGTGAGCTGTGAGTGTGCCGAGGAGAGCCACATCCACTTGGAAGTCATGGAGGGCGAAAAGTATCTCGACCCCATCAAGGCCATGAAATAAGCAAAATTTTCCGGGCAGGTGCAGCAGAACGCTGTACCTGTTTTTTTCACATTGCTTTTGGCGGTCGATTCTGGTATGATAAACTAGAATAAGTGTGAAGACAGAAGAAAAAGCGGAGGAAACGAAACATGAAGGTCTTAGTGGTAGGCGGCGGTGCTGCCGGCCTGATGGCGGCGGGCGCGGCCCTGCGGCAGGGGCATGAGGTGACTGTGCTGGAACATATGGAAAAGCCGGCTCAGAAAATTCTTGTCACCGGCAAGGGCCGCTGCAATGTGACCAACGACTGCACCGCAGAGGAATTTCTGCACCATGTGCGGACGAACCCCCGCTTTCTGTTCTCGTCGCTGGGAGCTTTCCCGCCGGCCAAGACGATGGAACTGTTTGAGTCTCTCGGTGTGGAGCTGAAAGTGGAGCGCGGACGCCGGGTGTTCCCGGTGTCAGATAAGGCCGAAGAGATTCGGCAGGCTCTTCTGCGATACGCAGACGGAGCGGACATCGTCCACGACGGGGCAAAAAAGCTGCTGCTGGAGCCGCTGGCCCAGCCGGAAGAAGCGCCTGCCGCGCCGGAAAATCCGCGCCACCCGAAAAAGAAAAAGCCCGGCCCGGCCTATCGCTGCGTGGGTGTGCGGGGAACTTCGGGCCGGGAGTACAAAGCGGACGCCGTGCTGGTGGCAACGGGCGGCCTGAGCTACCCCACCACCGGCTCCACCGGCGACGGCTACAAGCTGGCCCAGCAGGTGGGCCACACCCTCGTGGAGCCTGTCCCCAGCCTCGTCAGCCTCGTGAGCCATGACGCCGACTGCAAGAAGATGATGGGCCTCGCCCTCAAGAACGTGACCCTCACCCTCCACGAGGACGGCAAACCTATCTTCGAGGAGCAGGGCGAGATGCTGTTCACCCACTTCGGCATCAGCGGGCCGCTGACCCTCAGCGCGTCGAGCCATCTGGGCGACATGAAAAAGCACAAGTACGAAGCTTTTATTGATTTGAAGCCTGCCCTCAGTGAGGAACAGCTTTATGACCGCATCACCCGGGACTTTGCCCTTCTGGCGAACCACGCGGCGCAGGGCGCACTGGTGAAGCTGCTGCCGTCCAGTATGCAGCCGGTCATGGTGGCCCGCTGGGGCATCGACCCGGCCACCAGGGCAAACCAGATCACCCGGGAGCAGAAGCGGGAACTGGTACAGCTGATGAAGCACTGGCGGGTGACTATCGACGCCCGGGGCGATTTGGCACACGCAGTCATCACGTCAGGCGGCGTGTCGGTGCGGGAGGTTGACCCCAAGACCATGCAGAGCAAAAAGGCCCTCGGCCTCTACTTTGCAGGCGAGGTGCTGGATGTGGACGCCTATACCGGCGGCTACAATCTGCAGATCGCATTCTGCACGGCACAGAGTTTTGCGAATCATCTGGAATGACCTCTCAGTCTGCTTCGCAGACGGCCCCCTCGTTAGGGCAACAACAACGACTGCCGCCAGCGGTGGAACGGCGTCAGCCGTGACGGAGAGGTTTAAGCGGCTGGAAATTTCAGATTCATAGAGAAGGAGATATAAAAATGATTTCTGTTGCGATCGACGGGCCTGCGGGCGCAGGCAAATCTACGCTGGCGCGGCGTCTGGCTGCGGACTTCGGCTACATTTATGTGGACACCGGTGCGATGTTCCGTACCATCGGCCTTTATGCCCTCCGCGCGGGCAAAGAACCGAAGGACAACGAGGCAGTTGATGCGCTGCTGCCCAATATCACCCTCGAGTTTGCTTTTATCGAGGGCGAACAGCATATCTATCTGAATGGCGAGGACGTCAGCACGGCCATCCGCACCGAAGAGGTGGGAATGGCGGCTTCTGCCGTGGGTGCAAATCCGGCGGTGCGTGCCTTCCTGCTGGAGATGCAGCGGGACATGGCCAAGACGCAGAACATCCTGATGGATGGCCGCGACATCGGCACCGTGGTGCTGCCCAATGCGACTGTGAAGATCTTCCTCACCGCCAGCCCGGAGGCCCGCGCCACCCGCCGCTGGAAGGAGTACCAGCAGAAGGGCATCGATACCCCCTACGAAGATGTGCTGGCCGACGTCAAGCAGCGCGACTATCAGGACACCCACCGCGCCGCAGCCCCCCTCAAGCAGGCAGACGATGCCGTGCTGCTGGACACTTCGGAGCTGAATTTTGAGCAGAGCTTTGAGGCCATGAAGAAAATTATCACGGAGAAGGTCAGATGATACTATATTATATTCTGGTCCCGCTGGCATGGCTGGTGTTCCACATCGGCTTCCGCGTCCGGTGTGAGGGCAGGGAGAACTTGAAAAAAATCGGCACGAAGGGCTGCATCATTGCCCCCAACCATATCTCAGCCATCGACCCGGTGTTCGTCGTCATCGCCCGGTTCTGGGGCCAGCGGATGACAGTGTTTGCCAAGAAAGAGCTGTTCGAGATAAACGCATTCCTGTCGTGGTTCTTCCGGTGCGCCGGTGCAGTCTGTGTCCGCGGCACGAAAGAAGAGGTCAGCGTCATCGACGACACCGTGAAAAAGTGTCAGGAGGGCGGTACACTGCTGCTCTTTCCGGAGGGTACGCGGGAGCAGGAGGGAAAGTTCCTTCCCCTCAAGAGTGGTCTCTTCGTCATCGCGGCGGCAGCAAATGTGGACGTCGTGCCTTGCCGTATCTACTACGACACCCCTGATGGTAAGATGAAGCTGTTCTGCAAGGTGCGTGTCATCTTCGGCGAGCCCATGCCCGCTGCACAGTTTGCAATGGAAGGCCGCCGCGACATAAAGAAACTGCGGGAAAATAAACAGGCCGTTCTGGATGCGTGGAGTGAATTGTGATGAACCTCTCAGTCTCGCTATCGCTCGACAAGACCGAGTTGCGGCTCCCAGCATCCGCTGCGCATTGCTTGCGTCTCGCTGGCCGCTGCCCCAACAGCGACTCCCTGTTTCCGCCACTGGCGGCGGTCGTCGTTGTTGCCCCTAATAGGGGAGGCGGCATCGCGCAGCGATGACGGAGAGGTTGAATTTAGGAGAGTACAATGGAAATCAGACTTGCAAAGACTGCGGGTTTCTGCTTCGGCGTGGACCGCGCGGTCAAATTGACCTACGGTCTGCTGGATGAGGGCCGCAAGGTGGCCACCCTCGGCCCCCTCATCCACAACCCCCAGACCGTGGAAGACCTTGAGCGCCGGGGCGCACTGGTAGCAGACACCCCCGCTGATGTCCCTACGGGCTACGAGGTGGTCATCCGCAGCCACGGTGTCCCCCGCAGCATTTACGACGAGCTGGAAGCCCGGGGCTGCACCTATCACGACGCCACCTGCCCCTTCGTGAAGAAGATACAGAAGATCGCTTCCGAGGCCGAAGCCGCCGGTGCAGTGCTCGTGGTGGCCGGTGATGCGTCCCATCCGGAGGTGCAGGGCATCGTCGGACATACCCGGGGAGAGGTATTCGTTTTCAGCGATTTGGCCCAGCTGAAGGCGTGGAAAGGGCCTTCGGACCCCCAAAAGCCCATTTTTGCAGTTGCACAGACCACATTTCAGGTAACAAAATGGCAAGAAAGTTCGGAGTTTCTCAAAAAAGCCTATACAAACGCCCGAATTTTTGATACAATATGTAATGC
>ENA-ORLY01002107-ORLY01002107.1-human-gut-metagenome-genome-assembly--contig:-NODE-2107-length-20400-cov-3.685922_pt1 | contig 20400 bp, 21 predicted proteins | sample MGYA00243071_ERZ508832 | MGnify/ENA primary metagenome ERZ508832 (study PRJEB26277, sample SAMN04329777) | human gut metagenome | biome: human-associated habitat | host: Homo sapiens | place: USA... | reverse complement strand
CTGGCCCCAGACCAGCACGAAACTTGGCACGTTCCTTTTCGAGTCCCACTTTTTAAATTTTACAAAAAAAATGTAACCGAAGTTACATTTTTTACTTTGGTACCGTTGGTGGGACTCGAACCCACATGGTTTCCCGCTGGATTTTGAGTCCAGTGCGTCTGCCAATTCCGCCACAACGGCATATATATTATATGTAAAAATTTCAAAATGTTTTCACATATTAAACATATTATCATAAAAAGAAAATTTTGTCTAGTCCCAAAATGCATTTTCTATTGACTATTTGGAAAAATTAATGTATTATATATAATATTAGATAAAAGAAAAGAGGAAAATTAATATATGTTATGTTCAGATTGCAATAAAAACAATGCAGAAATATTTATAAATAAAATCGAAAATGGCGTATCATCTATGGAAGGATTGTGTAAAGAATGTGCGAAAAAAAGAGGAATAGATGTTCCTAATATACCAAACGAAAATAATCATAAAAAAGATAATCAAAAAAATAATAAAGAAACAGAGCAAGCAAAGAAAAAAGATAATAAAAGCAATAATCAAGGAAATAACTACAACAATATACCACCAATAAATGGTATAGATATGTCAAACATGTCAAAACAATTAGAAACCTTATTTAAAGATTTATCAGCAAATCTAAAGATGGAGAATATTGAAGGGATGGAAGACTTTGAACCAGAAGATTTTGATCCAGAAGACTTCGGAAGTGATGATGAAAGTGAAGGAACTGGAGGTAATCCTTTAGGTATTCCAATCGGTTCAATTTTTGCAAGCATAGTTCCTAAAAAGCCATCAAAGAGCGAAGAAGAAGTAAATGGTAGACAAAAGGTAAAAGTGGAAAAAAAGAAGTCAAAAAAGAAGAAAAAGTATCTTGATGTGTATGGAACAAATCTTACAGTAAAAGCAAAAAACAATGAATTAGACATGGTAATTGGACGTGATAAAGAAATACAAAGAGTAATTCAAATTTTAAATAGACGTACAAAGAATAATCCTTGCTTAATAGGAGAGCCTGGAGTTGGTAAAACTGCAATAGCTCAAGGATTGGCTATCAAAATTGCTAATAATAATGTGCCAGCAAAACTTTTAAATAAAGAAGTATACTTATTAGACATGACAGCTGTTATAGCGGGAACACAATTTAGAGGACAATTTGAAGCTAGAATGAAAGGCATTATTGACGAATGTAGAGAATATGGAAATATTATACTTGTAATTGATGAAATCCACAATATAATAGGAGCTGGTGACGGAGAACATTCAATGAATGCAGCAAACATTTTAAAGCCATCATTATCTAATGGAGAGATACAATTAATAGGTACAACAACATTAAAAGAATATAGAAAATATATAGAAAAAGATTCTGCATTAGAAAGAAGGTTCCAACAAGTAATAGTTGAAGAGCCTAATATTGATGAATCTATTACTATTCTTGAAGGAATAAAAAAATATTATGAAGAATATCATAAAGTAAAAATTTCTAATGATGTAATAAAACAGACTGTTATAATGTCAGAAAAATATATTCATGATAGATTTTTACCTGATAAAGCTATTGATATACTTGATGAAGCGTGTTCAAGAATTAATTTAGAAAATAAAGAATTATTTAGACTTGAAATGTTAAAACAAGAATTGGCTGATGTTCAAGCACAAAAAGAGGATGCAGCACAAGCAGATTCTACAGAAGATTATCAAAAAGCAGCAGATTTAAAGACTCAAGAATGTAGATTAATTGAAGAAATAGATCAATTAAATAGTACAATTCAATTAAAAAATCTTACAACACAAGATATAGCACAAGTAATTGAAAGCTGGACTAAAATTCCAGTTAAAAAAATCACAGAAGCAGAAACACAAAAATTATTAAATTTAGAAACAAATCTTCATACAAGAGTAATTGGTCAAGACAAGGCGGTAAGCGCAGTTTCTCGAGCAATAAGGAGAAATCGTGCAGGATTACAAAGCACAAAGCGTCCACCATCATTCATATTTGTGGGACCAACAGGTGTTGGAAAAACAGAGCTTGCTAAAAGCTTAGCATATGAAATGTTTGGCTCAGAAGATTCAATAATTCGTATAGACATGTCTGAATACATGGAAAGCCATTCAACATCAAAGTTGATAGGTGCACCTCCAGGATATGTTGGATATGATGATGCTGGTCAGCTTACAGAAAAAGTTAAAAGAAAACCATATTCAATAATACTTTTAGATGAAATAGAAAAAGCTCATCCAGATGTATTTAATATACTTCTTCAAGTACTTGATGATGGCAAACTTACAGATTCTCAAGGAAATACAGTAAGTTTTCAAAATACAATAATAATTATGACTTCAAATGCTGGCTCAAATTTAAACAATAATTCAATAGGTTTTGCTAAACAAACAGTTGATACAGGAAAGATTGAAGAAAATTTAAAACAAATATTTAGACCTGAATTTTTAAATAGAATTGACGAAATAATTGTATTTGATTCATTGACAAGACCTGAATTAATACAAATTGTTGACTTAATGCTTAAAGATACAAAAAAAGCTTTAGCTGAAAAAGATATAAATTTGACGTTTTCAGATGAAGCAAAGAATTATATACTAGATAAAGGTACAAATTTAAAGTTCGGTGCACGTCCTTTAAGAAGAGCTATCCAGAGATATGTAGAAGATGAGATTTCTGAAATGATTTTAAGAGACGAGGTACATGAGGGGCAAAATATTAATGTGACTTTTGAAAATGATAATTTGAAGTTTGAGGTAAATTAGGTTAAGGGCAATTTGGGGTCGGTTCCATTTTTGCCCTTGCAGTAATAGGGGCGATTGTACTTTTGTGATAAAAATTATTAGGAGCCCTTTTTTGCTATGTAAGTTTTTGAAAGGAAAATAATTAAATGAAAAAAGAAAATATACCCAATATTCTAACAATTATACGTTTTATTTTAATACCAGTTATTTTTATATTTGTAGTAAATAAAAATTTTTTGATTGCATTAATAATATTTACAATTTCTGCAATAACAGATATATTAGATGGATTTATTGCACGTAAATTTAATTATATAACTGATATTGGAAAATTGATTGATCCGCTTGCTGACAAATTAACTCAAATGTCGTTACTATTATCACTTGCAATTTTAAAGATTTTACCATGGTGGATTTTTGTGATTGTTTTTATAAAAGAATGTGTTATGATAATATCTGCATCATTTCTTTATAAGAAAAATGATGTTGTTGTCTACAGCAAATGGTATGGAAAATTTGCAACAGTATTGTTTTATTTAGCTATAGTGAGTTCACTACTTATTAATCAATTCCATTTTTCAATTTCTTTTAGAATTGATTTGTATTTATATTACTTAGCAATACTTGCTACTATATTTTCTTTAATAATGTATTCAATACAATTTAAGTTTAAGAGGGAGAAATAAATCTAGTGGCAGTAGTGAGTTTAAAAGAATGTGAAAGTTTTGTGAATTTTAGCAATCAACTATTGACACTGCTAAAAATAAAATATATAATAAGCATGTAAATAGAAATTAACCAAAAGGTTAATAATATATATGTGCAACCGAAAGGTGTCAACACATAAAATTATAAGGAGGTAATGTGTTATGATGATGATACCAAGAAGAAATGGAAATGGATTAGATGTTTTTGATGAGGTTTTCATGGATCCATTTTTCAGTGAAAAAGAAAACAAAATAATGAAAACTGATATAAAAGAAAAAGACGGAAATTATGTATTAGAAGTAGATGTACCAGGGTATAACAAAGAAAATATTCAAATAGAATTGCATGAAGGATATATTACAGTAACAGCAACACATAATGAAGAGAAAGAAGACAAAAATTCAAAATATCTAAAAAGAGAAAGATTTACAGGAATGTGTTCAAGAAATTATTATGTAGGAGAAAATGTAAAAGAAGAAGATGTTAAAGCTAATTTCAAAAATGGAATTTTGACTATTACATTTCCAAAGGAACCAGAAAAAAAGGTAGAACAAAAAAAATACATTCAAATAGGAGAATAAAAGTAGACCACCAATGTGAAAAACATGAGGTGGTTTTTTTATATAATAAATTGTATAAAAAAAGAAAATGTGATATAACAAAAAGGGCAAAAATGGAACCGACCCCAAATTGCCCTAGGGCAAAAATGGAACCGACCCCAAATTGCCCTAGGGCAAAAATGGAACCGACCCCAAATGTCCCAAACTACAATAAAAGGAGGACGATATGGCAAATGAAGTAAAATGGACAGAAGAGCAAAAACAAGCAATTTACGAAAAAGGAAGCAATATATTAGTAGCGGCTGATGCTGGCAGTGGAAAAACAGCAGTATTAGTAGAAAGAATAATAAACAAGATAATAAATGAAAATATTGATATAGACAAGCTATTAGTAGTAACATTTACAAATGCTGCAGCATCAGAAATGAGAGAAAGAGTATTAAATGCTATATATAAAAAAATAGATGAGAACCCAGAAGATGAGAGGTTACAAAGACAAGTAACACTATTAAATAAAGCAAGTATATGTACAATAGATTCATTTTGTTTGGATATTGTAAGAAATAACTTTTTTGAAATAGATATTTCTCAAAATTTTAGGATTGGAGATACAACAGAAATAGAAATTTTGAAACAAGATGTATTAGAAGATTTATTTGAAGAAAAATATGAGGCAGAAGATAAAGATTTCGAAAAATTAATAAATACATATACTAGTTATAAAGATGATACACCATTAAAAGAATTAATTTTAAAGATTTACACATATATTCAAAGTAATCCATTTCCAGAAAAATGGTTACATGAAAAAATTGAAATGTTTAATTTATCAGATGAATTGGATCAAGATTTTGCAAAAACGATTTGGGGTCAATTATTATTAAAACAAGTAGATGAAATTTTGCAAGAAGGAATTATCAAATTAGAAACTGAAAAGTCTAATTTAGCAAAATATGATGAGTTACAAAAATATTTTTTAATAATAAATGATGATATAGAGCAACTAGAGATGTTAAAATCTAATTTAGATTCATGGGACAAAGCTTATACAATAGCTTCAAATATCAAGTTTAAAACATGGACAGCAGATAAGAAAATAACACTTGAAGCAAAAGATATTGCAAAAGTGACAAGAGATTTAGTTAAAGAAAGCTTAAAAAAAGTGCTAAACAAAATATTGATATTTGATTCCAAAGAAGCAAATGAAGATATAAATGATATGTATGAGGTTTTAACTAAATTAGAAAAAATAATAATAGAATTTGGAGAGAAATTTGCAAAAAGAAAAAAAGATAAAAATGTTGTAGACTTTAGTGATGTAGAACATTTTGCATTAAAAATATTATTAAAAGAAGAAAATGGAGAGGTAAAACCATCAGAAATAGCCAAAAAGTATCAAGAGAAATTTGAAGAAATTGCAATAGATGAATATCAAGATAGTAATTTGGTGCAAGAATATATATTAACGTCAATATCAAGAGGAAATAACATTTTTATGGTAGGAGATGTAAAACAAAGTATATATAAATTTAGACAAGCAAGACCAGATTTATTTTTAGGAAAATATAAAACATATAAAACAAAATATTATAAAACAGGAAAAGATGATTTAAAAATTCAATTATTTAAAAACTTTAGAAGTAGAAGAGAAGTGTTGGATTTTTCAAACATGATTTTTGCAAGCATCATGACTGAGGAACTTGGAGAGTTAAATTATACAATAGAAGAATATTTGAATTTGGGTGCAAGCTATGAAGACACAAATCAAGATTTGAGAGCTGAAATTGATATATTAAATGTAGACAAAATTTTGGAAGACGATATTGCAAATAATTCAGAAGATAGTGACAAAGATGACCTTGAAGAAAAGGAAAGAATTGAAAACATCGAATTAGAAGCAAAATTTGTAGCAAAAAGGATACAGCAATTAATAACTAATAAATTTCAAGTGTATGATGCTAAAAAGCAGGAAAAAAGAGACATCAAATATAAAGATATAGTAGTTTTATTAAGGTCAACAAAAGAGCCAGCACCTATATTTGAAAAAGAAATTTTAAATTTAGGAATGTCAGTATTTAGTGATTCATCATCAGAATATTTAGAAAGCATAGAAATTCAAACTATAATGAGTTTATTAAAAATAATAGATAACCCAATGCAAGAAATACCTCTTGTAGCAGTTATGAGGTCAATGATAGGTGGATTTACAGATAATGAATTAGTTGAAATACGATTAAGTGACAAATATGATAATTTTTATAATACAATTTTGAAAGCTAAAAAAGATGTTAATAATAATTTACGAAAAAAGATAGAAATGTTTTTAAATAATCTTGAAAAGTGGAGAAAAGAGCAAGAATATTTGAGTTTAGATGAATTAATATGGAAAATCTACAATGACACAGGATATTATAATTATGTTGGTCTTATGACAAATGGAGAATTAAGACAAGCTAATTTAAAAATGCTATTTGAGAGAGCAAAACAATGTGAAACTATCAGTTTTAAAGGACTATTTAACTTTATAAATTACATAGACAAAATTAAAACAAGTAGTAAAGACATGGATTCTGCCAAAGTAATTGGGGAAAACGAAAATGTAATTAGAATAATGAGTATTCATAAGAGTAAAGGCCTTGAATTTCCAGTAGTATTTTTATCAGGAACAGGAAAACAGTTCAATATGCAAGATTTGAATAACAAAATTTTGTTACATCCTGAAATTGGAATTGGAGTGAAATACATAGATTATGATAGACAAATTGAATATGATACACTTTCGAAACAAGCTATGAAAAATCAAATAATGTTAGAAACTTTGTCAGAAGAAATGAGAGTACTATATGTTGCATTAACAAGAGCAAAGGAAAAGCTGATAATAACAGGTTATTCAACAAGTGATAAGCAAAAAGAAATAGATGAAATTATATATAAGTATGATAAGCTAAATCCAATTATATTGAAAAAATATAAGTCTTATTTGGATTGGATAAAATTGGTTTATGTATACCATCAAAAAGAGATGGAAAAGCTCGCAATAATACAAACATATAATAAAGATGAAGTATTTAAAATGTGTGAGGCAAAAGAGGAACCAGAAATAGAATTTCAAGATAATGGTATAGAAAAGAAAGATGTGATGGCTGAACAAATAATTAGAAAGATGTCAGAATTTAAAATAGATAAAGAAGAACAAAATAGGATTTCTAAACTTTTGGAATATAGGTATAAATATCAAAATGCAACAACTATTCCAACTAAAACATCTGTAACAGAAATAAAGCTCTGGTCCCAAATGTCCCAAGGGCAAAAACGGAACCGACCCCAAATGTCCCGAGGGCAAAAATGGAACCGACCCCAAATTGCCCAAGTTTTTACAAAATGATGAGGAGACTAAAATAACAAATGCACAAAAAGGGACATTAATACATCTTTGCATGCAGAAACTTGATTTAAACCAAAAGAATTATAGTTTTAATGAAATAAAAGAATTGGTTAATGAGCTTGAAGCAAGAAAAATTATTACATTAAAAGAAGCGGAAGCAATAAATATTAATAAGATATATCAATTTACAAAGTCAATAATATGGAATGAAATGTTAGAGGCTAAGGAAGTGCAAAGAGAGAAGCCTTTTTATATTAATATTCCAGCTAAAGAGATATTTAATGAAGAGTTAGATGAAAATGTATTAGTTCAAGGTGTTATAGATTTGTATTATATAAATTCTAAAGGAGAACTTGTATTAGTTGATTTTAAGACTGATTATGTTGAAAATAGAAATGAAAATATTTTGATTGATAAATATAAAGTACAGTTGGATTTATATAAAAGGGCATTAAGTTATGCCTTAAATAGAAAAGTTGATAGAGTTTATATTTATTCTACTTGCTTTAATAAAGAAATAGAGGTAAAATAGGTTAACAAGAGATTGTGATTTGAAGGGTGTTGATTAATGAAAAAGAAAAAAATATTTATAATGTTATTGATTTTTATATTATTTGTGACTTTTATAGTGATTTATGTTATAAAGAGTAATAACAACTTAAATACAAATGAATTGTTTATAGAATATCATGCTGATATTTTAGCCTCTTCTTTTGGAACAAGTGATATTAATGTTTATGCTGATGGAAATATTTGGGCTAAATCCGTGGAAAGGGGAAAGGTTAAGAAACAGATATCAGCAGAAGAAGTGGAAAAGCTGAAAGAGAAGTTGGTAGAGATTGATTATATGAATTTGAAAAAAGAGTATAATGTATATGGAGATGGAGCTTATGAAGAGATTATTATAAAAATTGATGGCCAAGAAAAAAAGATTAGATTGAATTATATTATGTCAAGATATGACTCTACTAATCTGCCTAAAGAATTGAGTGAATTTATGAAGATTTTTAAACAGACTATATATGAATAGAAGTATTTACACAATAAATATTTGACCAAAGGGTATTATAATCAGTGAAATTATGATATAATATTTATAATTAATAATTTATTGAGATAGGAGATGATTTTTATGATGAAGGAATTAGTAATGGAAGTAACAAATGCACTTCCAGATACAGCTACATTTAAAGATGTGGTACATATTATTGCTGTAGTTCATCATAAACAGAATATGCAAGAGAAAATTAGATTTATAAAGAATATTATAAATAATTAACTATACAAGTAGATAAAAAATATTTACTTTTTAAATTTTGAATGTTATAATAATATAAAATAAGCATGGAGGATACAAATGATAAATTTTTCGGATAAAGAAAACATTACAGAATTAATAGAATTAGAAAAAATTTCTTTAAATTCTACGTTAGATATACAGAAAAATTTGAATAAGCAAATATTAATGTTTATAAAAAGAATTATGGCAAATGTTACTTTTACAACAGATATTAATCCAGAAGATACAGCATTTTTTTATTTAAACGAATCAACAAATGCTTTAAGCAAATCTAATTCAAATATCACTATTTTAAAAAGTTTAATAGATTCTTTAGAAAAAATGTACACCTCTGGTGGAAACCTTAGAGAGTGTGTAGAGAGTTATAATGAAAATTTTATGAACAATATTAATACTGTTTATAGTAATACAGAAGTAATTGAAAAATTTGTATATGAAATTACCATTACAGACTTTTCAGAAATACTAAAAACAACCACTATAGAAAAAGAGAAGGAATATTCTAATATTGTTGATAGTACTGAATTATCAAGTAGATTTATCGAAAATACACTTGTGATATCAGAAGTACAACAAAGAGTAATACTTCCATATAATATAAATACAGTTAAAGAAATATTATTAAATGATCCTCAAGGATATAGTTCATTACAGGGGGTTGTTAATAAAATTTATACTAGATCGATTGATTACTACAAATTTTCTGCTATTTCAAGATTTAAAGAGGCATATAAGCTAGTTAGAGAAAGGGAAAAAGGTTCTAAAGCTAAGGCTTTTGGTCTAGCTTTTGAATTATTACTAAATTATAACTTACATCCAGCAATTATTACTGCTTGTAAGACTTTGGATGAACTAGATGTCTACTTAGCCTGTTTAGCAGATAATACGTTAGAGGATTTTAACTTTTTTGAAATAAAATATGAAATTCCACCAGCAATTCCAAAACATACTAAAAATGCTATTATATAAAGCGTGAGACCTAATTTAGGTCTCACGCTTTATTGGATGAAAGAAAGGATAAATGCTAGTAGTACCAAACTACCAAAGATAAGGCAAACAGCCAACATAACTGTTTCTTCAGAAATAGAGTTCCAGTCAATATGGGGCTTCTTCTTGTCGTTTTCTTTAAATGAATTTTCAGTAGGTTCCAGTGTTTCTTGTTTCTTTTTCCGAAAAAGCTTTCTTATAGTATTCATAAAAGATCCTTTCTCTTTGCACTCTATAGAGTGCGTATTATTACTACTTACTATTAACATTTTTAATTATATCAAAAATAGATATAGAAAACAAGTTTTTATTCTGTAAAATGCAATTTTATTATTGCATAGAATTACTAATAAACTTTTATGAGAAAAACGTTGAAAAAAAAAATATATTATGATATATTGTAAATAGAATTTTTGGATTTACAAGGAGGAAAAAATGAAAAAAGTAATTTCAAATCTAATATTTATTATTTATCTAATTATAGCAATATTGATAACAGTGTGTTTATTGTCGTATAATGACTATAAAATAACTGAATTTGGAAAAACTTCACTAATCATTATATCAGACAAAAAGATGCAACCAGATTTTAATAAAGGAGACCTAGTTATAGTAGAAAAATCAGAAGATGATATAAAAGCAGGAGAAAAAGCTTTTTATTATGACACATATACAAAACAGATAAAAGTAAAATTAGGAACAATAGAGGACGTTAACAAAGAAAGTGAATCACAAATAACTTATGTAGTAGATGATGGAGAACATATGATATCAAGCGAATATGTTATAGGTTCAGCAGAAACAGCAAAAGTTATGCCAAAGATTGGAACAATATTAAAAATAGTAGAATCAAAATGGGGATTTTTATTTTTGATTGTTTTTCCAGCATTATTAGCGTTTGTTAATCAAGCAATGGTAGTAGCTTCTGGAATAAAAGAGGCTAAGAAAGAAGCTAAAAAAGAGGATGAGGAAATAGAAAAAAATGAGCCAGCTAAGTAGGAAAAATGCCAAAAAATGTTTGATATTAATATGTTTATGTATTATTTTGTTATTGATATATGGAATAGTTCGTATATATGCTCTTTTTTATAGTGAATTATATGCAAGAGTTCAGCTTAAAAATGGAGTGTGGAATATTGTAGTAAATGGTACAGACATAACTAAAGGAACAGATGTAACATTTGTTATAGATAATGTTACACTACAAGATAATGAACATGTTAAACCAGGAAATTTAGCTCCTGGTTTAATGGGCACATTTAAAATAAGCATTAATCCTAAGGACACTGATGTTTCGATAAGATATAATGTTAGTTTAGATGAGGAACAATTAACAAATAGCAATATACAAATAAAATCTATAAAAGAAACACAAGCAGGAAATGAATTAATAAAAATAGATAAAAATACGTATACGGGAATTATTCCATTAGAAAAGATTAAAGAGGGAAATACAAATGAAATTACAGTAGAAGTAGAATGGAAAGAGAATGAAGATAATAATGAGCAAGATCTTGCATTAGGTTCTATTTGGAATGCAGAATATCAAATTCCAATAACTGTATATGTAAGTCAATATTTGGGCGAAGAAATAAATACTTATACTGAAAGTCAAAATTAAATATTACAGGAGAAAAAATGTCGAAACAGGATAAAGAAAAGTCAATAAGTATCTTAATAGGACATATTCTTAATATTTTATTATTTATAGTTTCTATTTTGATTATAATAGGTGTTTACTATATTGTACAAATAAAAGTGTTCCAAAATGATTATTCTAATTTGTTTGGATACACCTTTTTTGAAGTAGCAACTGGAAGTATGTCAAGTACAATAGAAATTGGCGATATTGTTGTAGTAAAAATAACAAAAGAAGTAAATAAAAATGATATTATTGTATATAAAGATGGTGATAATTTTATCACACATAGATTAGTAGAAAAAGATGGAGATAAGCTAGTAGCAAAAGGAGATGCAAATAATAGTGAAGACAAGCCGATTGTTGAAGAACAGATTTTAGGGAGAGTTATTTGTATACTTCCTAAAATAGGAATATGGAGAAAAATACTTTTATCACCAGAAGTAATTGGACTTGTTTTTATTTTATTGTTTCTTTTAGGATGTGTATTTCATTTTACTTCTAAAACGGAGGAAAAAAAGGATGAATAAAAAACTTAAGAGATTATATGCAAAAACAGTAATTCTCATATTATGTTTTTTTATATTAATAAGAATAGTTACACTTGTTTTATCAAAATATGAGAGTGAAGCGAGGTCGACTGCTAATGTAGATATAGCTTTTTATTTATTAAAAGAAGATTATAAGACAATGACATTAAATTTAGCTTCACTGTTTCCTCAAAATGATGCTTATTTATTCACATTCACAATAGGAAATCAAGATGGAGAAAAAACTGCTGAAATAGATTTGGTATATGATTTAACTATTAGAACTACTACAAATTTGCCACTAACATATGAACTATATAAAAATGAGCAATATACAGATTCTGGAGCAACTAATATAATAAAGAATAATTCAATAGAACAAGATGAATATGGTACATATTTTAGAATTATGACAACAGAAGAAGAAAGTTTAAATTATAAAGAACCAAAGACAAATACATATCAATTAGTTGTACATTTTCCCGAAAATTACAATACTACAAATTATCAAAATATAATTGAAGCATTAGAAATAAATGTAAGTTCACATCAAGTGACTTCATAAAGATTATAAAAGGAGCGATATGCAAAAAAAGATAAGTGAATTTTTTAAATTTAATAAGAACTATAAAAAAAAGCAGATTATTGTATTGGCATTTATTACACTTAGTCTATTATCAATTATAATTGTTTTTGGTAGATATGTAACAAATACTATAAATAATTTTTTTGTAAGAAGTAGAGAATTTTATTTTTATAGTGATAAACTTTCTGAGGATAATTCTGTGTATCAAGTTGACAACTGGTCTGGTGTAGATGATTATGTAATTACAATAAATATGAATAGTAATAATAATAATATTGAAGCAGCAACATATGACATTGGATATAATATTTCATATACATGTAGTGATAATGCAATTTGTCAGTTAAGTAAAACTTCTGGAACAATACTTGCTAATACAAATTCTGACTATTTTAATTTAACAATAACTCCTAATACACAATTATCTACAGGAGATAAAGTAGTTATAGAAGTAGAAGTAAATTCTACAGCCCCATATAAAAAGACATTAAAAGGAAAGTTTACTCTTGTTGTTGGAAAAGAAAGACTTTCTTATCAAATTACTGATGATGAGCAAAGCCCATATATGATATTAAGAATGACAAACACATTATCATATTACACTGTAAAAGAGGCATTTGGATCTTTTACAGTTGGGCAAAAGATAGATATAGAAACTTATTTAAGTTTAACAGAAGATGAAAAAAAGAAATGTTATTCAGCAATAGTTAAAATTGGGTTTGATCCAAATAAGATTTTATTTGATGTAACAAATAGTGCTTATTCAGATTCAACAAATATGACCAATGTTTTGATAAACGGAAAGAGCTATATAAGTGGATTTACAATTCCTATTGATGCAATTTCGAGTAGGGAAATACGATTTTATAAAGTTGATGTAAGCCAAAATTATACTTATCCAAATAACAATGGAAATTCAATAGTAGCTATTACGAGTGAATAAGGGTGTTTTTTACAGAAAGGACTAATGTAAAGATGACAATTAATATAATGAGTGAATATATAGAACTAACCAAAAAACAAATTACAGCATATTTAAGATTGGTATTTGAAGACAATTATTCTAAAAAATATAATGATTTATATTCAGAAACATATATAAATTCCAGATATTATAATTTTTATAATAATAATGATACAACAATTAGAAGAACTATATTAGAAGAATTGAAAAAAACGCAGGAATATGCAATTTCAAGCAATTTTCAAGATAAAGAGTTGATTGAACAGATATATGTGTTTTTCTGTTATGTGTTATATTTTGATAAAGTTGTATATTACAAAGATTTGAGAAGTAAAATATCCCAAATAGCAAGATTAAGAAGGAAAATTTTAAATAAAGAAACATGGGAGTTTGAAGAGAAATTATATAAAGAAATAGTTGGATTAAATGAAGAAAAGGAGAGATTATTAACAAAATTTGAAACTGATAAGTTCTTTTTAAAGATAACAAATTATAAAGATAAACAAAATGTATATAGAGTAAATGTCAAACATCAACTAAAATTTCCAATGGAATATAGTGAAATGGCAATAAACAAAGTGTTTAATATGGGAATAACAAATGAAGATAAGTTGACTATAGAATATTATTTGATTGTTGTTCAAGTTATAAGAGATATTGTTAAACAAAATTTTAAAAAACAGTATGTGGTGGAGTTTGCAGAAACTTTACTAAAAAAGCCTAAAAAGATAAAAGGATTGTTAAATAGTATAGATAATGTGGCTGTTCAAGACAAAATAAGTTTAAAGATAAGGCATGAACATTTTATAGAAAACAAAGAAAAAGTATATGAACTTATGAGAGAAGGATATAGATTTTCTATTATATTAGATAATTCGTTTGAAGTAAATTATAAAAATATGGAAAATTTAAAAATGTTTAAATTTGTAATACTTAATAAAGATGCAAAACAATATAAAGAAATAATGGAGTTTAATGATGAAGTAAGAAACAATATAATAGAAATATAAAATGTAAAATGGTGGAAAAGGAATAAGATAAATATGGAAACATTTTCAAAATTTTTATACGAATTTTTAAAACAGTTTTTTTCAGGTGCTATAACTGTAATAAGAGCTATTGGCACTGGTTTGCAACAAACGTTTGATATGAAATCGTATCAAGATATATTAAATACATATAAAAATGATTTTTCAGTTCCAGAATGGGCATTAGTAGTGATTTCAATTTTATGTATAGTAATATTTGTAGGGTTGATAATTGCATTATTGTATTTATTATCTAGGAAATATGTAAAATTTAGAAGAAAAGCAATTAATCAAGATGAATTATTAGAAGAAGTGGCATCATTAAATAAACAAGTTCAAACATTAATGAAAGAAAAAGAAAATATTATGGCAATGAAGGTTTCTCAATTAGGTTTAAAACCTGATGAATCATCTGAAATAGAATCACAAGAGCAAGAAGGAGAAAATGTAGATAATCCTGATATAAGATTTTCAAAATTACATGAGATTGATTTAAAATTTGCTGATTATCAACAAGTAGATTATGGCAATTCATTTACATTGCCTGAATTATGTGCAAATTTTAGAAATTTTGCAGCATCAAAATTAAGGTTATTCTATAAGCCAGAGATGGTAAGAATATTTATTTCTGGTCTTGCATCTACAAAATTGATAATTTTGCAAGGTATTTCTGGAACAGGTAAAACATCTCTTGCATATGCTTGGGGCAAATTTATGAGACATGATTCATGTATTGCATCTGTTCAGCCTTCTTGGAGAGATAGAACAGACATGTTTGGATATTTTAATGAGTTTACTAAAAAGTTCAATGAGACAGAAATGTTAAAAGAAATGTATATTGCAGATTATGTTGATGAAGTTTATACAGTAATTTTGGATGAGATGAATTTATCGCGTGTTGAGTATTATTTTGCAGAAATGCTTTCTATTTTGGAGATGCCAAATAGAGAGGAATGGATTATAGAGTTGGTTCCAAATAGTTGGAAAACAGACCCTAAATATATAACTGGTGGAAAAATAAAGGTACCATCAAATATGTGGTATATAGGAACAATTAATAATGATGATTCAACATTTGCAGTAACAGATAAGGTATATGATAGAGCTATGCCAATAGATATAAATGATAAAAGTGTGCCATTTGAACCAATAGATACAGAGGCAGAAGGAATTAATTTTACATATTTAGATAATTTGTTTAAAACAGCAATACAAGAAAATCCAATATCACAAGATACATTAGATAAGATTGAACAAATGGATAATTATGTAATACAACATTTCCGTATTGCTTTTGGTAACCGTATTGTAGCACATATGAAAAAATTTGTACCTGTATATGTAGCTTGCGGTGGAGACGAAATTAGTGGAGTTGATTATTTTATTGCTAAAAAGATATTAAGAAAATTTGAACAATTAAATATGTCATATATTAGAGATGAAATAGACCCTTATATTCAATTTTTAAATACAACATTTGGAAAAAATAAGATGAATGAATGTATAGAATATCTATTAAGATTGAAAAAGATGTCATAACATAAAGAAGGGGGAGAATATCAGTTGGATAGCTTAGATGTAATAGAACTGTATGAGGATTCAAATAAAGATAAAGTTAAAAAATTTATAGATTCTGCAGAATCTAGTTTAAAGGTGCAATCAGAAAAAAAATATGTAACAAGAGATGTTGAATGGATGAATTTGATAGAAGAGGCTATTCCACATTTAGATCATGTGTTTAGAACACCAAATCGTTTTATTCAAAATGAAGAAGAAATTGTAAAAATTGAGCAGGCAAGGAAAGTGTCTGTTGAGACGATAAAGCATTTATCAAAAAATACAAATTTTATACAAACAGTAGATGAAAATGGAGATGTTATACCATCAAAATTACTTAATGTAAGAAAAGAAGAAACTTGTAATACATACGAAAATCGTTTGGCTTATACTTTAATACAAAACATGAAGTTTTTTATTAATAAAAGAAAAAAGTCATTAGAAGAATCATTAGGCATGGGAAAAGATGATGAAAATAAGGATAATAAACAATTAGAGTATAATGCAAAATCAAAATTGAATGATGAGGATGTAGACATAAATGTTTCAATAAGTTCAAAATTAGATTCTCAAGGGAAAAATTCACAAGAGAAAAACAAAAATATGATAGAAAGAATTGAAGCAATAGAAAGAAAAATTACTGATATAGAGTCTAATGATGTTTATAAAATTCTTGATAAATTGCATGTTATACCAGTTAAAGACCCGATTAAAAAAACAAATATGATACTAAAAAATGTTCATTTTCAATATATTATGAAATTATGGGAATTTATGAAAGATAATTTTGATACACAGACAAATGCTACAGAAGAAAATAAGGATTATATGGATAATGGACAATTAAAAAAAATGATGGATGAGGCATTTTTGCTACAGTATTTGGTAATGAAAACATTAGATGAAGATGAGACAGAAAAACAAGATACTCAAAAACAAGTAAAAGCAATGGTAATTGAGCAAATGCTAGATAAAATGCTTGATCTTGATGAAGAAATAACAGAAGAACAATTACAACAAATGGTTGCAGAAAAATATGAAGTTATAAAATATAAAAAGATGGCAGTATTACAAGATATACAAAAAATATTTAAGAAAAATATTGAATTATATGAAGAAAAAGTTGAAATGAAAGGTTTGTAAAAAATGAAAGAAAAAATACAAAAAATAAAAAATAATAAGATACTAAAGATAATTGGAAATATTATGTATGTAATTGTTTTTGTGCTTATTTTATTAATATTAATAATTGCACTTTTACAAAGGACAAGTAATAATGAAGTTACACTTGGAGGATATAGAATATTTGTTGTAGCAACAGGAAGTATGGTTCCAAAATATAATGTTGGAGATGTTTTAATTTCAAAAGAAATACCACCAGAAGAGATTAAAGTTGGAGATGACATTGTATATACAGGAAAAGAAGGAAGCTTTAAGGATAAAGTTGTAACACATCAAGTTATATTTATTGAAAAAGATAACGAAAATTATAGAATAAAGACAAAAGGTATTGCAAATACAGGAGAAGATCCAGAAATAACTCAAGAACAGGTTATGGGAAAAATAATATATAAATTTAAAATATTAACTTTTATGCAAAAATTAGTTGCAAATAATTATATTTTCTATTTTGTTGTATTTGTACCTATTGTTTTAATAACATATAGACAAATTAGAAGAGCAACATTAAGTGTTGAAGATGAAGAAGAGGATGATAACAACAAAGAATAAATAAAGAAAGGAATGAATTATGCATAAATTTATCAAAATTTTAAAAAAAGTAAAATTAAAAAACATGATAATTTTAATTTTGTTATTGGTATTTAATACATATGCATGGTTCATATATGCAACAAGAGTTGCTACTGATATAACTGCCCATGTAAGTTCATGGAATGTAGAATTTGTAGGAAGTGAAGGAGAAATTACTACAAATTTAGTTGTGACTATAGGACGAATTTATCCTGGTATGGATAGGTTTGAAAAAATAGTAGAAGTACATAACAAAGGAGAAACAAAAGCAGTACTTGGATATGAAATAGAGGAATTTAAAATAATGGGAGAGACATTTACTGTAGATGAAAAGAATGGCCCTACCACACAAGAGATACAGAATAAAATAAATACAGAATATCCATTTAAAATAAAAATAGAGAAAGATGATACTCAACTTAGCGAAGGAAAAGGAAATGGAAAATTTGTAATTAGTTTAGATTGGGATTTTGAAGCAGAGACTGAAAATGGAGATGAAATAGATACAGAATGGGGAAATAAAGCATATGAATTCTATTCATTACACCCTGGAGAAAACAGTATAGAAATAAAAATGACACTTATGGCAACACAAAAAGCAGAATAAAAATGAAAATCATATTTATTCTGCGATTTGTGTAAATGAAATATTAGTATAAAGAAGGGCTGGAGTGTCTTGTTTTGTAGATTGAGTGTCTTCTTCGTTTGTCATGTTAGATGTAGTTTCATCATCATTCCAAACAATATATACACGTATAGTTCTTTTTGTAAGATCATCATTTAATAAAACGATATCAGTTATTGGTTTATTAAATTCATCAAATGTAATTTTGGAATTATCATCTATTGGTTGTTCTCCATCTGCTACAGAATAACCTGTTGCGACAATATCTTTTACTGAACTATTATCATCTGATTTAACTGTTATCTCATATTTAAAAGAAACATCGACATCTGAAAAATCAAAGTTTAAATCAAAATATCCAAATATGAAAGTAGAATATGAAAAGGGAATACTTTCTGATGATTATTCAGAATGGTTATCTGAACAGATTTTGAAGGGAGAAGAACCGGATGTATATTTTGTTCTCGATGAAGACTTTCATACGCTGGCATCATTTGGAGCTTTGAAAAATCTGGATGGTGTAAATAATGAAGATAAAGAATTTAAAATGGAAGCGTTTTATTCTTCTGTATATTAGGCTGGTCAGTATGGAGGCAGCCAATACGCACTCCCGATGGAATGTAATCCAACGTTAATGTTTGTAAATAAGACCCTTTTACAAAAAGAAGGAATAAAGGTTCCGGATAATGATTGGACCTGGGATGATTTTTATCGTATCTGCGAGAAAATGGCGAAGGATTCTGATGGTGATGGACAGATTGAACAATTTGGATATTATGATTATACATGGCTTCAGGCGGTGTATTCAAATGGAATAAGTCCATTCAACAAAAAAGGAACATCGTCAAATTTCTTAGATGAAAGATTTTCGCAGTCACTTGAATTTGTAAAACGTCTGGAAGAGACAAATCGGAATTATCAGGTTACATCGAATGATTTTGATTTAGGAAAAGTGGCGTTCAGACCATTTACATTTTCTGACTATCGCACATATATGCCATATCCATGGCGGATTAAAAAATATTCCAGTTTCGAATGGACCTGTATTAGAATGCCTGCCGGCCCATCGGGAGATAATCGTTCGGAAATGAGTGCGCTGATGGCAGGAATGAGTTCAAGAACTGGAAAGAAACAGGCTCACAAAAGATGAAGATATTCTATTACTTATCTATGAAGATACTTCTGCAGCATCGGTATTAAAATCAGTAAATACTTCAAAGAGTACAATGAATCTGCTGAATAAAGATACTCCGGGAGACAGTATAATAGATATGTCTCTTCTTGATACAGTGATTGATACAGGTGTGATTCCCTATCGCTTTAAAGAATATACAGAAGCATATGAAAAAACAGATAATCTTATAAAAGGTTATGTGAATGAGAAGGACGACAGCAGTACGTTTTTATTCCAAATGAAGAATCAAATCGATGAAATTCTAAAAAAGTGACAAATGTCATATAAAGATATGACAAATACAAATCGATATCAATGACATTCGTTAGATGTATAAAATTTATCATTTTGTTATACTTTAATCACAAACAAAGCAAGCCATTAAAAAAGAGAGAAAGGGCAAAGCGAGAGGAGGAGCAAAAGTAATGATTTATACGGTAACTTTTAATCCGGCTTTAGATTATGTTGTATTTCTTGATGATCTGAAATTAGGAGATGTGAATCGTTCCACAAGAGAATCTATTTTCTATGGAGTAAAAGGAATCAACGTATCTACGATTTTGAATACGCTTGGTCTTGAAACAACCGCTCTTGGTTTTATCGCAGGTTTTACAGGAAAGGCAATTGAAGATGGATTGGCATCACAGGGAATTCATACAGATTTTATTCATCTTCCAGAAGGCAATTCCAGAATTAATGTGAAAGTAAAACATGGTGATGAAACAGAGATTAACGGGCAGGGACCGGTAATTACTGACGAAGCAATTAATGGACTTTTTGCAAAACTGGATACTCTTACAAAAGAGGATATTCTTGTGTTAGCAGGAAGTATTCCAAAC
>ENA-ORLY01002103-ORLY01002103.1-human-gut-metagenome-genome-assembly--contig:-NODE-2103-length-20451-cov-11.909983_pt1 | contig 20451 bp, 20 predicted proteins | sample MGYA00243071_ERZ508832 | MGnify/ENA primary metagenome ERZ508832 (study PRJEB26277, sample SAMN04329777) | human gut metagenome | biome: human-associated habitat | host: Homo sapiens | place: USA... | reverse complement strand
GTCAAGGTGCAGACGTCCGGCAGGTCGCCTGCCGCAAACATATTCTGCAAACAGGTGGTGGTGTTATCGCCGCTGTAGGGCACGACCTCGATGTTCACTTCCGGGTAAACGCTGTGTACCTGCTCAATAAAGGCTTCTATCTCCTTATAAGGTGCCATAAAGGTGATGGCTTCGTGAGCAGCGTCTTTTTTAGCTGTTTCGGTCTTACCGCCGCAGGCGGTCAGTGCTGCCGTTGCCGCAGTAATGCCGCAGACCTGTAAAAACGAGCGGCGGGAGATCTTTTTCATCATATAAATATACTTTCTCACATTTTCGGAAAGCAATACTACGCAGGTGCAGTAGCGCAGTGCTGCCTTAGCTATTCTTACACATCCCACAGGAACTCCGACGCTTGCGGCCTGTCCGCACGGGGCTTTGCGCCGAGTTTCCATAAAATGACAATATAATTGTACCATTGCGGCAAAAGCGTTTCAAGCTGATTTTGAACGTCTTTCCATATTTTGCATGAAAAATATGGAAAGTTCTGAATTTCGCTGACTGGAAATAGACTGAAGTGACACATATCACGACCAGATGAACCGAAAAGGGGGATTCGATGAAAAAAACTCCTTTTATTCTGCACGAAAAATTTCGTTCGGACAACAACGAACAGCGCAAAGAACGGTTTCAAAAGGAATTTGAGCGATACATCATCGATGGATTGCTCAATGCCGTTCCTTCAAGATCCTGCGCCTGATTTGGCATCCCTGAATTTGAAGGAGAGATGCGTTATGCTGCGCATGGATGCTCGTGTACAAAAAGAGGGGGGCAGATCATGAAAGCAGCAATTTATTGCCGCCTGAGCAAAGAAGATGAAGATAAAATTGGTGAATCGGAGAGCATTCAGAATCAAAAGTCGATGCTGCTCCAGTACGCCCTGGAGAAAGGATTTGATATTTACCAGATCTATTCGGATGAGGACTATTCCGGCATCGACCGGAACCGTCCGGCATTCAATTCGATGCTGCAAGCCGCAAGCGAACATCAGTTTGATGTGGTACTGGCCAAAACGCAATCCCGTTTCACCCGTGATATGGAGCTCGTGGAAAAGTATCTGCACGGAAAGTTCATGGAGTGGGGCATCCGCTTCATTGCGGTGGTAGACCACGTGGATACCAACGATACCGCGAACAAAAAATCCCGCCAGATCAACGGCCTGATCAACGAGTGGTATCTGGAAGATCTGTCCACCAATGTCCGCTCGGTGCTTGACCACAAGCGGAAAGAGGGGCTGTTCATCGGCTCTTTTGCACGGTATGGATACTGCAAAGACCCAAATGCAAAAGGAAAACTCATCATCGACCCGGAAGCAGCCGAAGTGGTAAGGCGGATCTTTTCCATGGCTCTTAACGGGATCGGCGCACACAAGATCGCACGCATCCTGAATGACGAAAAAATTCCAAGCCCAACAGCCTATAAGCAGCTGCATGGCATCCATTACCGCAGTGCATTAAAGAATACAAATGCGGCTCTTTGGAGCAGTCCCACCGTATATCAAATATTACATGATCAGCTTTATATCGGAAATATGGTGCAGGGAAAGCATAAAAAGATAAGTTACAAGTCTGAAAAGACGATTTGGCTTCCAAAATCGCAGTGGATCGTTGTAGAAAATACGCATGAAGCTATTATTGAGCGAGAAATGTTTGAAACGGTCCAGAGGATGATGCAGGAGCGCACCCGGAGCGGCGAGAAGGGAACGATCCATCCGCTGGCAAAAAAGGTGGTTTGTGGATGCTGTGGCAGCTGCATGGAGCAAACTGGCCGTCAGCCGAGAGCGGATGGAACACAAAGACGCTATGTTCGCTGCCGGATGCACCAGCGCGCACCGGAAGTGTGCGGCAACAAGACCTGTACCGATATGGACGCGTTGGAGAATGCTGTACTGGAACGTATCCGGGCGTATGCGGCAGACTATTTTGACCCTGAAAAAGTTACCCTTCCAGAACAGGATGACCCCATCCGGCAGCGAGAGCAGGCCAGGCGTGACGAGCTGAAACGGTTGAAGAGCGAAGCAGCCCGGCGGCGCAAGGCCATGCAGGAGTTGTATCTGGATAAGGTGTCAGGTTTAATTGATGCCGTTCAGTTTTCTGAAATGAACCAGACCTTTCTGGAAGAAGTGAAAAAGGCAGAGACCCGGATCGATACATTGGAAACGGAACAACAGCAGGAAGAAACCGGTGGAGTCCAGACGCAGATGCAGCGTGTCCGTGAACTGGCACAGGTTTCGTACCTGACCCGCGAACTTGTTGTACTGTTGGTCCATCGTGTTATTGTCAGCCCAAAAGATCCGCTTACCGGAGAACAAAAAATAACGATCGAATGGAATTTCTGAGTCGGCAGACAGTTCGACTGCCCCGCTGGGCTATTTTCGTCAGCCCAGGTCGGATACACCTCACTGGACGCCACGTTGGCGATATAGCTGCGGAACGAGACGGTGACGTTCCGGGCCGAGGCGGCGGGCCTGCCGAGATGGACGGTGATGTTCTTCGGGATGATGACCCGGTCCAGCACCCGCGGCACACAGGCGAGGGACGGGGTCGGGCCGCTGCCGCCGTCGCCGGTGAAGAGGCTGTGGGGTGGGATGACGATGGGGACGTTGGGCGTGTCCCGCATCTCCTCGGTGTCGGGTATCATCTCGGGCTGGGCCAGCGTCACCTGCCCGGGAAAGACCTGCACGCCCTGGATGCGGACGGTGCGGTAGCCGGTCTTGGAGGCCACGAGGTCACAGACCGCGTAGGGGCGCTGCGTGGTGTTGTTCTCGTCCAGCGAGAGAGCACAGGCGGGGGTGGTAAGAGTGACGTCGTCGGCGTTGCCTTCGGCGTCGGTCAGGCGGGTGGCGGTGAAGCCGTTGCCGCTGACGGTGACGGTCACACCCTCGACAGGGCTGGACTGACGGGCCGCAAAGGCCTGGATGCGGAGAGTTCCGGTGTTCTTCATGGAGATACGCTCCTTTGCTGGTAAAAGTATGCTTTTGCCCCAGCGTATTCCGTCCAGCGCCCGGGCGTGCATGACAATGCCCGGTGCAAACAAAAAAAGCCGCCCGTAGGCGGCAGGGAATTACAGAAATCAAATTTTCTCTAAAGGCTTCCCCCGGTTGGGGGGAAGCTGTCACCGCAGGTGACTGATGAGGGTGCAAACGAGCAGCAGCTTACGGGAAATTGCCCCTCATCCGGCTGCTCTGGGACGAACTCTAAAAGTTGATTTCCGTGGCAGGGGAGAATAGCTTATTTGGCGTTGTCCTTGGCAAGGGCAGCGTCAATATTTTTTTGCAGGGCGGCAAGGTTTTCTTCCTTGTCGATGCCGCCCAGCAGGGGCTGGCCCACAACGTTGCCGTCCCGGTCAAAAACGTAGGTGGTGGGGAAGGCCATGATGTTCAGCGCAAACTTGCCGGCGTCGCTGCCGGAGTCAAAGTAGATGTTGCGGTAGCTTGCGCCCGTTGCAGCCAGCAGTTTTTTGGCGGCATCAATGCCCTGCTGGTTGCCGTCTAGCGTCTCGGTGTTGATGCCGACAACCTCGCCGCCCTGTGCCTTGACCTTCTCGTTCAGGGCGTTCAGGTCGTCCAGTTCCTCTACGCAGGGCTTGCAGCCGTTGAACCAGAAGTTCACCACCGTAAAGGCGTTGCCCGCAAACAGACTGTTGTCCACCGGGTTGCCCTCTAAATCGCTGCCCTCAAACTGGGGGAAGGCAGTGCCCTGTGCGGCAGCGCCGGAAGCGGCCGCGTCCGCGAGGGCAAGGGTGGCAATCTGCTCCTCGATGGCACGGATTTTTTCTGCATCGGCGGTCAGGGTCTTGTACTCCTCATCCGAGAATTGGTCCTTTGCCTTTTCCACGGAGCTGCGCAGAAAATCGCCGTAGTTCGTGCTGAGGGTGGTCTCAGTCATGTTTTTGTCCATGGAAGCGAACACCTTCTCCCACAGGGCATCGTTTGCGGAAAGGATCTCGTTTTCCTCGGCCAGCAGCTGCTCCTCGGTCTTGGTTTCCGCTGCCGCAGAGGAAGCGGCAGAAGAAGAGGATGCAGAAGATGCAGAGGACGCGCCCTGCCCGCAGGCGGCAAGGCTGAAAGCCAGCGTAAGGCTGAGCAAAAGTGCGGTTACACGGTTGAATTTCATGGTTTTACTCCTTTGTTGTTTCGGTGTTTGATTGGTCTCCCAGCCCGAACTTGTACTGGATGGCGTCCGTGGGGCAGGCTTTCATACACATCCCACAGCGGATACATTCGGCGTGGTTGGGGGTCTTGGTAATGTCTACGTCCATCTTACAGGCCCTTGCGCAGGCGCCGCAGGAGACGCATTTGTGGGTGTCTACACGCATCTGGAACAGCGAGACCTTGTTCAGCAGCGCATAAAACGCGCCCAGCGGGCACAGCCACTTGCAGAAGGGGCGGTAGAACACCACGCTGCCCATAATGACTGCCAGCAGAATGCAGGCTTTCCATGTGAACAGCTTGCCCAGCGCGGCGCGGATGCCAGCATTGGTCAGGGAGAGGGGAAGGGCGCCTTCCAGCACGCCCTGTGGGCAGAGATATTTGCAGAAGAAGGGGTCGCCCATGCCCAGCTCGTTGACCGCCAGCAATGGCAGCAGCACCACCATGACCAGCAGCACCGCATACTTTAAATAGCGCAGCGGCTTTAGCTTTTTGGTGGAAAGCTTGGGAGAGGGAATCTTGTGCAAAAGCTCCTGAAACCACCCGAACGGGCAGAGGAAACCGCAGATGAACCGTCCCAGCAGCACCCCGAAAAGGATGAGAATGCCGGTGATGTAGTAGGAAAAGCGGAATTTGGAAGAGCCCACTACCGCCTGAAACGCCCCCACCGGGCAGGCACCGGCAGCGCCCGGGCAGGAATAGCAGTTCAGCCCCGGGACGCAGACGTATTTTCCATTGCCCTGATACAGCGTTCCTTTAGCAAAGTTGGGCAGGTGGATGTTGGTTAAAAGGGTCGCTCCGGCCTGTATAAAGCCCCGGAACCGGGCAAGGGGATTTAATTTTTTCTTATCCAATGCCCACACACTCCATACACAGCCGGATGGCTTTTGAAAATACGGTGTCTGCCTCGCCCCGCCATACGCCGAACAGCAGCATCAGCACCCCGGCGGCAAGCAAAAGCAGCTGCGCCTGTTTTTTTGTCATGAACATCATAGCCTCCTGTTGTTTGATGGCATTAGTATACACCATGGGAGATAAAATTTCTGCTAAGAAAATCTTAACACGAATCTTAACACCGTCTGCTATAATCTGTTATAATGAAGAAAAACGCAAGAAATGGATTTTTTACGGGAAGGGTGGAACACAAGATGCGTCTTTTGGTGGTAGAGGACGAGCACTCCCTGCGGGAGGACATTGCCCGGAAGCTGCGGCTGTCCGGGTACGAGGTGGATGCCTGTGCAGATGGCGAAGCCGCGCTGGAAGCACTGGCGGCAGAGCGGTACGACCTTGTACTGCTGGACCTCAACCTGCCCAAGGTGGACGGGATGCAGGTGCTGCGCAGTCTGCGCAGGCACGACCTTGAGACCTGTGTGCTGATCTTATCAGCGCGCAGTGAAATTTCAGATAAGGTGGAGGGGCTGGATGCCGGGGCGAACGATTATCTTTCCAAGCCATTCCACCTTGCAGAATTGGAAGCCCGGGTGCGCAGCCTGACCCGGCGCAAGTTCATCCAGCAGGACGTCTGCCTGTGCTGCGGGCGGCTCAGCTTCAACACCCGCAGCCGCGTTGCCACGGTGGATGGTCAGACCCTTGCCCTGACGCGGAAGGAGAGCGGCGTACTGGAATATCTGCTGCTGCATCAGGGACGCCCGGTCAGTCAGGAAGAGCTGATTGAGCACGTCTGGGACGGAAGCGTGGACAGCTTCAGCAACTCCATCCGGGTACATATCTCTGCCCTGCGCAAAAAGCTGCGGGCGGTGCTGGGCTACGACCCCATCCGCAACCGCATCGGGGAAGGCTACGAGATCGGAGGAGAGGTACAATGAAACGGTTGTCCCTGCAATGGCGCATCACCCTGCTGACGGCGCTGCTCATCGCCTGTGCCTGCGTGTGCATGAACCTGCTTTTATACCGCACCGGTGCAACCGGCATGGATGCCCTCAACGGCTTTATGATGCAGTATCAGCCCGGCAGTGAGGATTCCTTGACCATCGAGATCCCGCAGGGGGAAATGGCCAGCCTGCTGGCGCATTTTTCACAGGAAGTCTACGATGCAAAGGTGGTTTTTGGCCGCAAGGGCTGGTGCATTACTGCTGTGGTCACCATCCTCAGCGCGGCCATCGCTTATTTTGTCAGCGGCAGAGCTCTGAAACCGTTGCAGCAGCTTGCGCAGCAGGCGCAGCGGGTCGATCAGGACAGCATTGCTACCGTCCGTCTGGACGAAGATACCGTGCAGGAATTCGGGCAGTTGAGCCGGTCGGTAAACCGGATGCTGGATGGCCTGGCACAGTCCTTTGAATTACAACGGCAGTTTGCGGGCAACGCAGCCCACGAGCTGCGCACCCCGCTGGCTATTTTGCAGACGAAGCTGGAACTGTTTGCAGAGGAGCACCCAGCCATGGATGCCGAGACTGCCGGGCTGGTCAGCTCTCTGCGGGAGCAACTGGATCGCCTGACCGCCCTTGTGCGCACTTTATTAGAGATGAGCAATCTGCAATCGATCTCCCGTACTGACCAGATCGCCCTTGCACCGCTGGTGGAGGAAATTTTGACCGACCTGACCCCCCTTGCCCAGAAAAACAATATCTCCTTGCAGCAGGACTGCGCGGAACTGGGCATGGTGGGCAGTGATGCGCTGATCTACCGACTGGTGTTCAATCTGGTGGAAAACGGTATCAAGTATAACCGCCTCGACGGTGCGGTGCGCGTCACTCTGCGGCGGGAAAAGCAAACTGCCGTGCTGCGCGTTGCGGATACCGGCCCGGGCATCCCCGCAGACTGCCGGGAGAGCATCTTCCATCCCTTTTTCCGGGTGGATAAGTCCCGCAGCCGGGAGATGGGCGGCGTGGGGCTTGGCCTTGCCCTTGTGCGGGAGATCGCCGTACTGCACGGCGGCAGTGTGACTGTGGAGAGCAGCAGCGAAAACGGCACTACCTTTGTCGTCACCCTGCCGCTGGCACAGCCCTGTTGAAGCAAGCAGAGCATGGAAATCGTGCTTCCGAATAAAGGCTTCCCCCGGTCGGGGGAAATCTGTCCCCAAGGGGTGAAGGCTTTTGCCCAGTGACGATTTGTGCAAGCATGGGAAGGGGGCTTTATTTTTGGCACACGGGGGAGTATACTGGAAACAGTAGGCCCCGGAAAATAAGAAGGACAAAGGAGATACTGAAAATGCAGGCGACCATTCAAAACGAATTTCTGAGCCTTACGGTGGACACTCACGGTGCCGAGGCCGTCAGCCTGAAGAACGCGGCGGGGGAGGAGCTGCTCTGGCAGGCCGACCCGGCGGTCTGGAAGCGCCACGCGCCCATCCTCTTCCCGTGGACGGGCAAGCTTAAAGACGGCAGCTTCACCCATGGCGGCAAGACCTACAAGGGCGGCCAGCACGGTTTTGCCCGGGACGTGGAGCACACCCTGCTGAAAGCGGAGGGCGACACCATCCAGCTCGAGCTGCGCCCGGATGAGGCAATGAAGGCGGAGAAGTTCCCCTTCGACTTCGTGCTCACCAGCACCTTCCGTCTGGACGGAAAGACCCTTCACCACACCCTCACCGTCTCGAACCCCGGTGCCGAAGAGCTGCGGTTCGGCATCGGCTACCACCCGGCCTTTCAGGTGCCGTTCGATGACAGCCACACCGTCGAGGACTACGAGTTCCGCTTCGACCAGCCCGAGAGCCCGGTCATCCTCGACGCCAGCGGGGGCGGCCTGCTGACGGGCAAATGCTACTACCAGTGGAAGAACCAGCAGGCCATCCAGCTGACCAACGACCTCTTCGACAACGACAGCTTCTGCATGGCGGGCCTGCGCACCAGGACGCTGGGCATCTACGAGAAGGACACGGGCCGCAGCATCGTCTGCGATGTGGCCGGCTTCCCCTACACCCTCATCTGGTCGGCCCTGTCGAAGCCCCTGCGCTTCGTCTGCATCGAGCCGTGGAACTCGCTGCCCGCCTCGGTAGACGATCCGCAGGAGTGGGAGCAGCGTGCTGCTGCGGCCTGCCTCGCCCCGGGCGGGGAGTGGAGCACGACCCTCAGCACGACCTTCAACCGCTAAACTGCAAGCAAAAAGGGAGGCGCCCCGGCGGGGTGCCTCCCTTTTTTGTACGATAAAATTTACAGAGCCTTGATGGCAGTCTTGATGCGCTCGGCAGCCACCCTGGTCTTTTCGGCGTCACCGAAAGCGGTCAGGCGGAAGTAGCCCTCGCCGCACTCGCCGAAGCCCACGCCCGGGGTGCCGACGACGCCGCAGTTCTCCAGCAGCCAGTCGAAGAACTCCCAGCTCTTCATGCTGCCGGGGCAGCGCAGCCAGATGTAGGGGCTGTTCTTGCCGCCGCAGTACCACACGCCGCACTCGTCCAGAGCGTCGGCGATGACCTTGGCGTTCTTGCGGTAGTAGTCGAGGTTGTGTTGGATCTCAGCCATGCCGCTCTCAGTAAAGACGGCGGCAGCGCCGCGCTGCACGACATAAGGCACACCGTTGAATTTGGTGGTCTGGCGGCGCAGCCAGAGCTTGTTGATGTTCATGCCGTCGCGTTCCAGATCTTTCGGCACGACGGTGTAGCCGCAGCGGGTGCCGGTGAAGCCTGCGATCTTGGAGAAGGAGCAGATCTCGATGGCGCACTCGCGGGCACCATCGATCTCGAAGATGCTGCGGGCCAGCTCGCCGTCGGAGATGAAGCACTCGTAAGCGGCGTCGTAGAGGATGATAGCGTTGTTCTTTCTGGCGTACTCCACCCATGCCTTGAGCTGGTCGCGGGTGTAGGCAGCGCCGGTGGGGTTGTTGGGGCTGCAGATGTAGATGATGTCAGCCTTCACGCTGTCGTCGGGCATCCCGAGGAAGCCGTTCTCCTGACTGGTGCGGCCATAGATGATCTTGCGGCCATCGGTGACGTTGTCGTCCACATAGGTGGGGTAGACGGGGTCCGGAACGAGGACGGTGTTGTCCACGTCGAACAGGCCCAGCACATTGGCAAGGTCGCTCTTTGCACCGTCGGAGATGAAGATCTCGTCCTCGTCCAGCTTGGTGCCGCGGCCTGCGTAGTAGCCCTGAATGGCCTGCTTGAGGAAGGGGTAGCCCTGCTCGGGGCCGTAGCCGTGGAAGCCTTCCTTGGTACCCATCTCGGTGACGGCGTCATGCATGGCGTCCACGACGCACTTGGCCAGCGGCTGGGTCACATCGCCGATGCCCAGACGGATGATCTCCTTCTCAGGGTGTGCCTCCTGATAGGCGGCGACCTTGTGGGCAATGTCCACAAAGAGGTAGCTGGCCTTCAGCTCATTGTAATGTTTGTTCATTTTCATGATACTTTCCCTCAATTCTTTCTTTATAAGTGGCTTGCCCTCTCAGGCCGCTCCGCGTCCGGCTCCCTCAGAGGGAAAGCCAAAAACATAACGGAGAGGGCAAGGATGCTTAAACTTCAGTGACGCCTTCGTATACGGTGACCGCGCTGCCGGTCATCAGCAGTTTTTTACCCGGCAGCACCCGGATGATGAGCTCACCGCCGCGCAGCTGGACGTGGACGTCCTCCCCGGCGGGGCAGACGCCCAGCTCGGTCAGCGCCGCCACGGTGGCACATGTGCCGGTGCCGCAGGCCCAGGTCTCGCCGCTGCCCCGCTCCCACACCCGCATTTTCAGGTGGGTGGAGTCCACCACCTGCACGAACTCGGTGTTGACCCGCTCCGGGAAGTTCGGGTGCTTCTCGAACGCTGGGCCGATGTCCTCGAGCTTCAGGCTGTCCACATCGTCCACGACGGTGACGCAGTGGGGGTTGCCCACGCTGATGCAGGTGACACGCCAGGTCCTGTCCTCCACGGTGAGGGGGCAGTCCACCAGCGGGCCTTCGCCCATATTCACGGCGGGCAGAGCCGCCGCCATGGCGGAGTATCCGCCCATCTCCACCTGCCAGAGCTGGCGGCCCTTGCGGGTGATGGTCTTGGTGCCGCTGTTGGTGTCCACGACGAGCGTCTTTTTTGCGACGCCGTGGGTGTAGAGCCACTCAGCCACGCAGCGTACGCCGTTGCCGCACATCTGGGCCTCGCTGCCGTCGGCGTTGAAGATGCGCATCCGTCCGTCTGCGCCGGCCGTCACCGGGGCGCAGATGCAGATGATGCCGTCCGCGCCGATGGAAAAGTGGCGGCGGGAGAGGTCCTGCGAAAGGGCTGCGATGTTCTCCGGCACACCGCTTTCGCGGCAGTCGAGATAGATATAATCGTTGGCACAGCCCTGCATTTTGGTGAATGAAAGCTTCATGTTGAAAACTCCTTTGGGGCTGCTGGTCAGTCCCCATAAACTTGCCACCCTATAATGATAAGAAAATAGCCCCCGTCTGTCAAGCAGAAAAGGGCTGGCAGAGAGATTTTGAACGGAATTTTTGCCCGGAAAACCATGCCGGATGCAAAACGGGGCTTGACAATAAGCATATCATGGGATATAAAGAAAGAGAGCGTTCTGCGCAGGGAGACAGTCTGCCCGCCAAAGGGGAGGAGGGAAAGGCTGCCATGGTCTGCGCAGCGTGAAGATGCGAAATTAAAGCAAAAGGAGACCGCTATCATGGATACGTTTGAGAAGATCCGCGCACTGCTGGCAGAACAGCTGGACATCGACCCCGCTAAGATCACGATGGACAGTGACATTATGGGCGATTTTGAGGCCGACAGCCTCGACATCGTGGATATGGTGATGACGCTGGAGGATGAGTTTGGCATCGAGGTGCCGGACGACGCCATCGAGAACCTGCGCACGGTGGGTGATGTGGTGAAGTTTGTGGACAGCCACAAGGGCTGAGCGACCAACAAGCAAAAAAGCCCCGCATCCGCGCCTCTGCACACGGCAGAGTAGGCGGCGGGGCTTTATATATGGGTTCGTGCGGAACGATGAGCGTTTGGCGCACGGCCTTGGGAGGATAAGATTAAAATGGCAAAAGACAACAAAAAGCTCGTACAGGCGATCACCAGTCAGGAGGAGAACTTCGCACAGTGGTATACCGACATCTGCGTCAAGGCAGAGCTGGTCGAGTATTCCAGCGTGAAGGGTTTCATCATCCTGCGCCCCTATGGTCAGGCAATCTGGGAGCTCATCCAGAAGGATATGGATGCCCGCTTCAAGGCTACCGGTCATGAGAACGTGGCAATGCCCGTGCTGATCCCTGAGAGCCTGCTGCAGAAGGAAGGCGAGCTGGTCAATGGCTTCGCGCCGGAGGTGGCGTGGGTCACGATGGGCGGCTCCGACAAGCTGGAAGAGCGTCTGGCTGTCCGCCCCACCAGCGAGACCATGTTCTGCGACCACTGGTCCCGCGTGCTGCACAGCTACCGCGAGCTGCCCATGAAGTACAACCAGTGGTGCAGCGTCGTGCGCTGGGAGAAGACCACCCGTCCCTTCCTGCGCAGCCGCGAGTTCTGGTGGCAGGAGGGCCACACCATCCACGAGACTGCCGCCGAGGCTGAGGCTGAGACCCAGCAGCAGCTGAACTGCTACGCAGACGTCTGCGAGCAGGACCTGGCTATCCCTGTTGTCAAGGGCCGCAAGACCGATAAGGAAAAGTTCGCCGGTGCTGAGGCTACCTACACCATCGAAGCCATGATGAAGGACGGCAAGGCCCTGCAGAGCGGCACCAGCCACTACTTCGGAGATAAGTTCAGCAAGGCTTACGACGTGACCTTCACCGGCCGCGACAACCAGCTGCATCATCCGTTCCAGACCAGCTGGGGCGTTTCCACCCGTCTGGTGGGCGCTATCATCATGACCCACGGCGACGACGACGGCCTCATCCTGCCCCCGGCTGTTGCCCCCATCCAGGTCGTGGTGGTGCCTATCGCTGCCCACAAGCCCGGCGTCTCCGAGAAGGCTGCTGAGCTGGCCGAGAAGATCTCCAAGTACGCCCGCGTCAAGCTGGACGACAGCGACAACGCTCCCGGCTGGAAGTTCTCTCAGTGGGAGATGAAGGGCGTGCCTCTGCGCCTCGAGATCGGCCCCAAGGACCTGGAGAAAAACCAGTGCGTCCTCGTCCGCCGCGACACCCGCGAGAAGGTGTTCGTCTCTCTGGACGAGCTGGAGACCGCGATCCCGGCCCAGCTGGAGGCTCTGCGCAAGGACCTGTACGAGCGCGCTCTTGCCAACCGTGAGAAGCGCACTTGGGCTGCCACCACCATGGACGAGGTCAAGGAGCTGGCCAAGGCCAACACCGGCTACATCAAGACCATGTGGTGCGGCGACCTGGCCTGCGAGATGAAGATGAAGGAAGAAGTCGGCCTGTCCAGCCGCTGCATGCCCTTCGAGCAGGAGCACCTGAGCGATGTCTGCCCCTGCTGCGGCAAGCCCGCCAAGACCATGGTCTACTGGGGCATCGCATACTAAGCGAAACTTTTGCAAGACAACTGAGAGCAGCCGCTTTCCCCACGGGAGAGCGGCTGCTCTTTTGTACAATCTGGCAATAATCTGGTAAAAATTTTGTAAAAGGGGTTGAAAAAATCGTCCAGCCGTAGTATGATGACGGGGCTGAAAAAGGCAAATACTTTACAGGAGGAAGCGAACACGATGTCCGGCGACCATTTAGACAACCCCAAACAACGCTCCTCCTGCGATGCGGGCAGTATGGATTGAATCTGCCGCGTCCTGAATGCATCTGCCCATGATACACCGCAGGAGTCTGACCAAAAGACGACGCGGTGTATTTTTATGCCCCCAAAAGGGGAGGAGGAACCCAAGATGCAGCAGAAGAACTACCAGCAGGAAATACTCGCCCTCATCCACAGCGGCCTGCCGCAGGCTGAGCTGGCCGAAAAGCTCTCCGATTACCATGAGAATGACCTTGCCGACGCCCTCGAGGCCCTGACGCCCAACGAACGCCAGAAGCTCTACACCGTGCTGGGCGTGGAGCGTGTGGCCGAGATCTTCTCCTATCTGGATGACGCGGAGCCCTACCTGAAGGAGCTGCCCAGCGAGAAGGCCGCAAAGGTCGTCTCGAACATGGACTCGGACGATGCAGTGGATGTCCTGGATGAGTTGGATGACACCACCCAGGAAAAACTGGTCGGCATGATGGATGAGGAATCCAGTCATGACATTAAGATGATTCAGTCCTATGAGGATGACGAAATTGGTAGCAAGATGACCACGAACTTCATTGTGATTAAGAATGATCTTACCATCCGGCAGGCTATGCGGGAGCTGATTCGTCAGGCGGGAGAAAATGATAACATTTTGACAGTTTATGTTACTGATGAGGCAGGCAAATTCTATGGAGCCATCGATTTAAAGGACTTAATCATTGCCCGTGAAAATAATGCACTGGAAGATATCATCAGTACATCTTATCCGTATGTAACAGATCATGAGAAGATTGATGACTGTATCGAGCAGATCAAGGATTATGCGGAGGATTCTATCCCGGTTCTGACAGAAGATAAACAGCTGATCGGTGTCATTACGGCACAGGACTTGGTTGAAGTGGTTGACGACGAGATGGGCGAGGACTACGCACAGTTGGCCGGTCTGACCACCGAGGAAGACCTGGACGAGAGCGTGGGTCAGAGTATGAAGAAACGTCTGCCATGGCTGATTATCTAACTGGTACTTGGCATGGGCGTATCTTCTGTAGTGGGGATTTTTGAGACCGTTGTAGCCGTAATTCCAATTGTCATGTGTTTCCAGTCGCTGATACTTGACATGGCAGGAAATGTCGGAACACAGTCGCTGGCTGTAACCATTCGTGTACTGGTAGATGAAAATCTTACATCAAAACAGAAGCGTCATCTGGTAGGAAAAGAAATGCGTGTTGGGTTTATGAACGGGCTTTTTCTGGGGATACTGGCATTTTCCTTTATCGGATTATATGTCTGGTTGTTAAAGAAAAATCCGGTGCGTCATGCATTTATTATTTCAGGATGCGTGGGTCTTGCACTGATGATAGCAATGGTAATATCAAGCCTTGTGGGAACCTTGATTCCAATGCTTTTTCATAAGATTAAGATTGATCCGGCAGTGGCATCCGGTCCATTGATTACCACAATTAATGACCTGGTAGCAGTAGTAACCTATTATGGATTAGTCTGGCTGCTGTTGATAGATGTATTGCATTTTGCATAGCATAAAACCTTAGGATGACGAGGAAATAAAGGATGAATAAAATCCAGAATATAAAAGTCCTTTTTTGGGATATTGATAATACACTGCTTGATTTTGATGCGGGAGCAGAAGATTCCATGAAACAGGCATTTGCAGATTTGGGGCTGGAGTTTAAACCGGAAATGTTTAATGTTTTTCAGGAAGAAAATCATATTATCTGGGACAAAATCGAAAAGGGTGAATTATCAAGGGAAGACCTTCCCTATGTCCGCTGGCAGATTATATTAAAACGGCTGGGATTAAAAGCCGATGGTGTGGCAATGGAGCATGTGTTCCGAAGCTATCTTCATAATAGTGCAGTGCCGGTGAGCGGTGCATTGGAAACATTGGAAGCTTTAGCAGGAAAATACATATTCTGTGCAGCAAGCAACGGACCGTATGAGCAGCAGCTAAACCGCCTGGAACGAGGCGGCATGCGTAAATATTTTACACATTGCTTTGTTTCGGAAAAGGTTGGCGTAGAGAAACCGAGCCTTCGTTTTTTTGAAAAATGTATGGAAGAATTGCCTGGAATTGAACCGGAAGAATGCCTGATGATAGGTGATTCCCTGACAGCAGATATTGCAGGAGGGCATGCTGCAGGACTTAAAACCTGTTGGTATCATCCGGAAGATGCCATAACCAATGAAAAATTAAGAGAGTTAGAGCAGCAGGCAGATTACAGAGTAGAAAAATTGGTGGATTTGACAAAAAAATTATAGCTTGGATGGGAGAGATTAACAGGAGAAAAATGGAAGACAGGAAAGAAATTATAAAAATCAAAGAACCCATATCAACTGCAAATAAGTTTCACTCTTCGGAGCTTTTTTATATTGAAGAGGCAAAATTACCGTTCTCAGCAGGAATTTATACTTTAACGGGGTGTGCGATGCACTGGCATCATTCATGGGAAATTTTGTGCCAGTTAGAGGGTGAAGCATATGTAAGATTTGGTGGGGAGAAGATTATTTCAAGACCAGGCGACATCACGGTCATTTCTGGGGAAGAACCACATGAAACGGAAAAAATTACAAAGCGACATAAAATATTGTTGTTACAGTTTCAAATGGAACCTGTTTTACCCTATTTTTCTGTGGCAAAGGAATATCAACACATTCCAAGTATATTATTAGATCCGTTTCGAAAAGTTGGACATTTTAATTTGAGAAGTAAAAAAGTAGAATCCATTATGTGGAAAATAGAGGGAGAATATAAAAAGAAGATTTTGGGATATGAGATTCGGATACCTGCGTATATTATGGAACTAATGGTATACTTTATGCGAAATGATTATATTTGTGCCAGAAGACCTGCGACAGAAGTTATGATAGCCTTGGAAAAAATCAGACCTGCGTTGTCTTACATAGAAGAAAATTATCAAAATCATATAGAGTTACAAAATGTAGCAGAATTGTGTTGCATGAGTATGTATACATTTTGCAGAGTGTTTAAACAGGCAACAGATTATACATTTGTAGAGTATTTAAATCATATCCGATTAAAATCTGCAGAAAAATTATTGCTTTCCACAAAACTCCCCATCAGTGAAGTGGCATATGAATCTGGTTTCTCAGGATTGAGCTATTTTAACCGGAAGTTTAAGGAAGTATATTCTATGGGACCAAGCAGATACCGTAAAATAAGTGGAAATGAAGATAAAAAAAACTGTGAGGGTTATCATCATTCCAGAATTTAAAATATAGTAGTATTTATAGGAGACGAAATATACAAAATGTGATTAGTATATTTCGTCTTTTTTTAATTAAAAATGTCTTGCGCAAAATAGTGCAAAAATAAAGCAAGAATGAAATTGAATCATGAATATAAAATCGTTATATTTAAACTACAAAAAGCAAGGAGAATAAAGTAAAAGGCGCCAGGGGAGAAGAACAAAAAAGTATTAGTATAAAAGGAGGAAAAAGAATGAAGAGATTAGTTGCAGTACTGTTGTGTATGACAATGGCAGTATCAATTACAGCTTGTGGTAACTCTGAAACAGAAAATAACAAAGTAGCAGGAACAGAAGCCGGAGATAAACCGGAAAGCATTAGCGTTATTTGTTCAACCGACGAAGAAGGACTTTATGAGTATGCTGGAAAGAAGTACGAAGAAATGTATGGTGTAAAAGTGAATCTGATTTGTCAGTCCTATGATAGTACACACGAAAAAATTACTACAACATGGACCGGTGGAGGCGATGCGGATGTTTGCTATGTAGATATTCCATGGGTTGCAGAATTTGAAAGTAAGGGAGTAACCATAGACTTAAGTGAATATATGGATGAAGATGTAAAAAACAGTTTGATTGAGAGTTCGTTAAATCAGATGATTTATAATGGAAAAACAGAAGCAATTCCGTTTGCAAATGGTGGAAAATGGATGTTTTATAATAAGCAGATGTTAGCGGATGCTGGATATGAGGAGCCACCAAAAACATGGGATGAATTAAAAGAAATGTCTCAGGATATGATGGATAAAGGCATTTGCAAGTATGGTATTGCGTGGGGGGCATCCCAGGCAGAAGGTTTGATTTGTGATTTGACAACCATGATTTACAGTTTTGGCGGAACATGGCAGAAAGAAGATGGCTCATTTGACATCAACAGTGAAAGTGCAAATAATGCAGTACAGTTTATGTATGATTCTATGCAGGATGGATGGGCAGATCCAGCATCAATTACCTACACGGACAGAGATTGCCTGGATCCATTCATGGCAGGAGATACAGCATTTGTTATGAATTGGGCTTATGTGTATGGATATGCAAATAATCCAGAAAATTCTACTGTTGCAGGAAATGTAGATGTATGTTTAATGCCTGGAACTGATAAAGCAGAAAGTGCTTCAGTAACTGGTGGCGGTGGCTTCGGAGTATTATCTACCTCAAAATATCCGGAGTATGCATATAAATATATTGAGTTATTTACTAGTGAGGATATTCAGAAATATGCATATGAGAATTATAATGTACTGCCGACAATTGATGCATTATATAAAGATGAGAATCTGGTGGCTGAACATGAAGAACTGGCTAAGTTTTATCCGCAGTTTGCAACAGCACATCCAAGACCTCAGCTTGCTGATTATAGTGAGTGGTCTAATACAGTACGACCATTATTTTCGGCAGCACTGTCAGGTTCAACTTCAATAGAGGATGCACTAAATCAGGCAGAAGAAGTATCAGAAAGTTTTGTGAATTAAATAGAGAATGGCAGGTAGGTAAACTGCCTGCCATTTTTAATATGAGGGTAAGAATATGAAGAGGAAGAATAAATCAAGTATATCACAAGCAAGAACTGCTTATGGAATGATTACTCCTGCCATGCTGATTATCATGGGATTAGGATTATTTCCTGTTTTGTTTACATTGTGGTTCAGCTTAAATGATGTAAATCCAGGTAGTCTTGTAACGAAATTTGTTGGATTAAAGAATTATGCAGAAGTTATGAGTACCCATGCATTTTGGAATTCTTTAAAAATTACTTTATATTTTTCAGTTGTATCAGTGATAATTCAGATTATATTGGGAACACTTACAGCATTATTGCTGAATCAAAATTTTAAGGGAAGAGGCTTTGTGCGTGGAATTATTCTGATTCCATGGGCAGTGCCAACGATTGTAAATGCAAATTTGTGGAAATGGATTTTTAATGCGAACGCAGGAATTTTGAATAAAGTATTATTAAAATTACATTTGATAGATGAAAATATAGTCTGGCTTGGAAGTGGTAAGCTTGCAATTAATATGATTATATTATCAGATACATGGAAGATGCTTCCACTTGTTATCATTATGCTGCTTGCAGGACTCCAGACCGTGTCTAATGATGCAAAGGAGGCATCAATTATAGACGGGGCAAATGCATGGCAGAGATTTAAAGTAGTGTATTTTCCTGCATTAAAGCCAATGTATATAGTGGTTCTTGTTTTGCGTACAATTCAGACGATTCGAGTTTTTGATATTGTATATTCGTTGACGTCAGGTGGACCAAATGACAGTACACAGGTAGTAAGCTTTTATGCGTATCATGAAATCTTTGATTACTTACATTATGGTAAAGGTTCGGCAATATGCGTAATTATAGCAGTTGTTATATTGTTATTGAGCCTTCTTTACCTGAAAGCAGGAAAAACGGAGGATTAAGATATGAATCGAACGGTAAAGAGAAGAATAGGAAGGATATTATTATATTTGGCAGTGATATTATTGGTTCTTTGGACGCTATTGCCAATTATCTGGATGTTTATATCCAGTATCATATCAGAAAATGAATTGTTAAGTAGTGACAAAATACTGCCTACATCAATTACCTGGGAACGATACAAAATGTTATTGTGGGATAAAAATCCAACAAAACAAGTTGAAGTATTCCGAATGGCAATAAAAAACAGTTGCATTGTTGCGGGTACAACAACAGTAATTAGTCTTGTATTAGGTGCAGTGGCATCCTATGCGTTTGCAAGATTACGCTTTCGAATGAAAAGACCAATGCTATTTGGAGTAATGTTTTTTCAGCTGCTACCACCAATTGCATTGGTAATACCGTATTATATCATGATTAGCCGGATGGGGCTGCTGGATCATTTGGGAACATTAATATTAATTAATACAAATGCAGTTCTTGCCTATGTAATCTGGGTCTTGAACGGATATTTTAAATCGGTTCCATTTGAACTTGAAGAAGCGGGACGGGTAGATGGTTGTAGTTGGAATCAGGTGTTTTGGAAAATTATTATGCCGACAGCATTGCCGGGATATGTTGCAGTAGGTGTTCTTGCATTCCTTATGGCATGGGATGAATTTCTGTATGCATTAATTTTTACTACATCAAAAACTTCGAAGACATTAACGGTTGCGGTATCAGAGTTTGGAACAAAGTATGGAATTGATTATGGAATGATGATGACTGCAGGATTGCTGGCTACAGTTGTACCAATGGTATTAGCACTAATTTTCCAAAGATATATTGTAGGAGGATTAACGGCAGGAGCGGTTAAGGGTTAAGAAAAAGGAGTAAAGAATGGAACACGGATTTAAGTGGAATTTTATTGACAAAAAAGGGACTTTTGTTTGTGAAAATGCCCGGGAAGTAAATCAATTATATTTTCCTATATGCAATGAGGCTGGAATGAAAGCATCGGTGACACCCTGCTTAAATGGAGATGCCAAAAAGAATCAAAATGAATTTTTGTATCTGCCAGTTTCAGTAGAGGACTTACATAATAATCGTTCTGGAAGAAATTTCTGGGTTTATACAAAAGAGCAGGGAGCATTTTCTGTGGTGGGAAATTCTGCAAGACAGAGAGCGGAGCATTGCTTTAAAGATGAAGAAAAATGGAATAAAATAGAGTGCGGATTGCTATATCACAGCTTGTATTATGCAATCCCTGAATTGAAATTAAACTGCATTTTTACAACGTTTTGTCCGGCAAATGAGGATGTAGTAGAAATTAACAGGGTTATTCTGGAAAATTACGGATCAGAAAGTCTGGAATTTGTGCCAAGAGCGGCATTCCCTATTTTTGGACGATCGGCAGATAATTTAAGAGATCATAGACATGCAACATCACTGATGCAGAGGATAACATTGGAAGAAAACGGGATTGTTGTAAAGCCAACGATACACCATGATGAAAGAGGTCATGAACCGAATAATACAAGTTATTTTGTATATGGATCAGATGAAAGCGGGCAGGCAGCAGTAGAAATGTTCCCTACAGTAGAGGAGTTTATTGGAAAGGGAGGAACATTGGACTGTCCTGGAACAGTAGTAGAAAATAGTATACCAGAACATGATATGACATATCGGAAAGATGGTATGGAATGCATTGGCGCAATGCGTTTTGCAAAGGTACGGTTAGCACCAGGCGAGAAAAAAGAATATATTATCTGCGCTGGAATTACTGAAAAAGAAAATTTTAACAAGGAGTTTGAAAAGTATAACAGTAAAGAAAAGGTTGAAGCTGCGTGGAAACAAAATGAAGAGCATTGGAATGGAGAAGCTGACAAGATAAAATTTCAGGGCAATTCAGATAAGTTTGATGGCTGGTTAAGGTGGGTAAGTATACAGCCTGCTTTAAGAAAAATATATGGTTGTTCATTTCTTCCATATCATGATTATGGAAGAGGTGGTCGCGGGTGGAGAGATTTGTGGCAGGATTGTCTT
>ENA-ORLY01002097-ORLY01002097.1-human-gut-metagenome-genome-assembly--contig:-NODE-2097-length-20534-cov-4.407929_pt1 | contig 20534 bp, 14 predicted proteins | sample MGYA00243071_ERZ508832 | MGnify/ENA primary metagenome ERZ508832 (study PRJEB26277, sample SAMN04329777) | human gut metagenome | biome: human-associated habitat | host: Homo sapiens | place: USA... | reverse complement strand
TCCTTCATTTCGTCCATAGGGGTCCTTTCTGGCCGTATTCGGCCAGGTCAGCAAAAGTATGGGGCAGGAGAGTGAATGTCAGACGGTTGTCCCGGCATTCTCCGCTGGTTCCGTTGGTTCTGCCTGTACAGCGGGGGCAGCGGCTGCCGGTTCATCGCATTTCTGGCTGCCGGGGTTCAGCAGGTACCAGGCCAGGCAGGGCACCTCGGTGCCGTCAAAGCGGTGCAGAACGGTATCGTGGTCATAATGGAAGCCGGTCTTGGCCAACACGCGGCTGCTTGCCACATTCTGGCTGGCGTGGAACCCGGCCAGCCAGGGCGCACCTACCATGCCAAACCAGTAATCACGCACGGCAGCGGCGGCTTCGGTGGCATAGCCCTGGTTCCACCACTTTTTGCCCAAGGTGTAACCGATCTCATACATGCCGCCCAGCAGCTCGGTTTTCACGTTTTTCCAGGCATAGGGCTTTTCACGCTCACAGGATTCGGCGGGGGCAATGCTGATGCTGCCCATCAGCACACCGGTCACTTTATCGCAGATGCCCCAATCATAAAAATCCGGGCGGTCATATTGTTTGACAATCTCGTTCAGATATGCCATCGTTACCACCCAGTCACGGTGGGGCTCCCAGCGCAGGTAGCGGGTCACTTCCGGGTCATTGGCCCAGTTGCCAAACATCATTTCGCAGTCGTCGGTTGTCATACGACGCAGGACCAGCCGCTCGGTGGTCAACTCTTGTGTGCCGCAATGCTTCATCTTGATATACAACCTTTCCTTTGCAGTAGTTATGCTTGGCTGTGCAGCAGATACCGCCGCACAAAGCCCATAGAGATCTGCCACAGCTTGTACAGCTGGGCACGGTAAATGTTACAGTAAATAAACAGGATTGCCGCAGTCAAAACAAACTTGATGATAAAATTGTGGGCGAACACCACGCCGATCACGGCCACACCCACCGCCAGCAAAAAGCCGCAGAGCGTCCGGCTGAAGCTGGGGATGGTGCGGTAGTAATACTGCCCGGTCACAGTGCGGTACAAAAACATCGTCGCATTGGCCGCTACCAGGCCGACCGCGGCACCCATTACGCCAAAACGCGGAACCAGCACGGCGCACACGGCAATGTTGGCCGCAACGCCCACGGCGGTTCCAATCGTATCCTGGAACGGCTTGCGGGCAATGGTGTTGCCGTACACCGTGCCTTCGCACAGGATGGAGAACACCACGGCCAGCATCATCAGCGGAAAGTAGGGCAGGCAGGCCGATTTGGCCGGGAAGATGATGAAGATGATATCCTCAAACATGACCAGCAGACAGAAAAAGCCGAAGATCAGCAGGTTCAGCAGATCATGGATGCGGCCAATGCGCTCCTGCTCGGTGCGGTAATGCGCGTAGACATAGGGGCCCCAGTAGGTGGAAAAACCGGCCTGAATGGTGGTGACAAGCTGGGCCAGGGTGTAGGCGAAATCAAACGAACCCTGCTCCGCCGCGGGGGCGTAATTGCCTAAAAAAGAAAGGCAGATGGCGCGGTACAGCGGGATCAGGATGGCCGCAGGTGCCAACACAATGCCGTAAGGCAGTGCCGCCCGGTAAATGTGGGCATAGGGGCGCAGGCCGCGCACAGGGGCCTCTTTCGTTTGACCTTTAGAAGCCCGCCGCCAATAGAACACTGCGACCCCCGCAAAGCTGCACACCGCACCCAGCACAAAAGCGCGGGCGTCCTGGGTAACAAAGCCGGGCAGCAGGTAGATCAGGTTCAGGCAGGCCTGCATCCACAGCGTTTCGGTGGTGTAGGCGCGCACATTGTTTTCCAGCCGGAGCAGCACGTTGAGGTAACGCACCAGCATGTACAGAGCAGCGTTCAGGAACAAAAACGGCACCAGCCCGGCACCGTTGGCCCCAAGGCCAAAGGCCGCCGCCAGCGGCTTGGCGAAAAAGATGCTGCCGATGCCGCCCACCAGCAGCATGACCAGCACCGAAAGCCGGGTACACGCGGCAAACATGCTGCGCCCGGTGGAACCGGCAGGCGGTTCGTGGTAAAAGCGCAGCAGGCTTTGGTCCAGCCCAAGCATGCCCACGTTCATCAGCGACATGGTGTATGCCATGAAGGAAGCAGGAACGGCGTAGCTTTCGGCGGGCAGGACACCCTTGATGATAAGCGCTGCGCCGGAAATGCCAAAGCCAAGGTAGGTGGCAATGGAGTATTTCATCACATTTCCGGCAAAGCTTTCAGTTTTTTTCGGTTCAGACATGGCAGGCTCCCATTTGCAGCGGGCGCACCGCAGCGCGCCGGAAAAACAACTTTATTTTACATATGGCCGGATGCGCGCTTCCATGCGCTGGATCTCCTCCGGTGGGATATAGGCTTTGTCCACATAACCGTAAATGCGCTGGGCAAAGTTGGCCAGCGGCGGGCAGAAGGCAAACACCCGTTTGGGTTCCCACTTGTGGCGGTACAGCATGTGTACCCCCGCCAGTGCGCAGAACTTGAGCAGGTTGAAGTGCGGCGTAAAACCGGGCCCCATCGGTTCATCCCGCGGGGGATCTTTGTACACTTCCTCCAGCAGGTCGGCCATCCGCTTGTAGGCCGGGGCAGGGGAGGGGTCAAAATAGCCCTCAATCACATCCCGTGCAATTGGGAACGGCGGGTTCGGCTGCGCCATGGCAGCGGCAAACTCCGGGTAGCTAGTCACATAGTGAGCATCCTTGTAGATGACGGGGTCATACTCGTGCTCGATGGGCACCGGGCGCAGGATATGGCAGCTTTTGCCCGCCATGTATACTTCGGCCACAGCGGTGCTCATCCAGATGGAGATGGAATCCGCCGCCACAATCCACTGCTTGACGGAATCCGCAAAAATCACATGGAAGTTGGGGCGTTTGGCGGCCAGCTCGTCCAGGGCTTTGCATTTCCATTCGCTGGGGTGGCGGCGGTATACCAGTTCCACCTCCGGGTGGTCACCCAGGTAGCGGTCAAACCAGGCCAGCGTTTTTTCCATCGAAACGCGGTTGGTGCGGGCAAAGCCGGAAAAATCCGTTCCCGCCATTTTGGAAAGCTCGGCCACTTCCTGGTCGGTCATGCTGGCATAGCCAAAGCTGGAAATGTACAGGTGCAGCTGTTTGGCGGGGTCAAGGCCGAATTCCTTGCACAGGGTTTCCTTATCCTTAAAGTAGCCCTTGAACTCCGGCCGCAGAAAGTCCATCATCACAGCGCCGGTCACGGGGGTGTTTTTGGCATCCATGCCATGGGCCTGTAACCGCTGGGCAGTGCGCTGGCCCCAGCAAGTCTGCACGCAGCGCTTGGCGTTGCCGTTCATGTTGAACCAATCGCCCTCCTCCTGCGTGTCGGAGAGCATCTGCTCCCAGTGCAGGTTGACGATCTTGTTGCATTTGCCAATGTTGTTGTACACATGGCTGTTGATGGCCTCGTTGTCATACATGCAGCTGGCAACCAGAACTTCCGGCTTGTCTTTGCCAAACAGGCGCAGATCTTTGGCATCCAGCAGCTGGCGGATGCGCACGGTGTAGCCGCGGCGCTCCAGCTCCAATTTGAGCAAAAGATCGCTCTCATATTCTCGAACGGTGTGTTCGTACAAAATCAAAAAGTCCAGTGCCACAGGGGACCTCCTTTTTGGGATGGGGCAGCATCAGCGCTGCATATCATCAAACAGTTCGGCTGTCCAGTCCGGCAGGCCGTATTTTTCGTCCAGGTGGAACCCGTCAAAAAACTGGGTGTCATCATCGGTAATGCAGCTGGTGCCCCATTCGTAATTCAGCACGGTAAAATTCTGCTTTTCCAACAGCGGCAGAACTTCGTCCTGCATCACGGCGGTAATGCCAAAGGCATCGCATACCTCGGTGCGCACATTGGCGGCCATGGGGGGCAGCACAATGGTCAGCTCCACGCCGCGGTCTGCGCAGCGCTGGGCCATAGCCAAAAACTCCGCCAGCTCGGTTTCGTTCAGTGTCCAATTCTGGCAGCGGGTGGTGATCAGCGCCGGGTACTCATACAGCTTTTTGTGCAGCGGAATCGTGTTCCCGGCATCATCCAGGTAATCCGCCGCGGTCCAGTCTCCGGATTCAATGGTGTCCGGCGTGCCCTTTACGGTGTCCATAAACACGGTCAGGGCGTTCACGTTGTATTCCAGGTTCAGACAGTAGGCCAGCGGGTTGCGCAGGGTAGCTTCCAGCGCCGAAAAACGGTCGGTGTTATAGCTGCTGTTTAAGGTGTAGAACGAAAGCTCAAACAGAATGCGGTCCACCTGGTTGCCGGAATCCAGCACATAGTTGGCAAGGTCCACACATTCCTTCAGGGAAGCACCGCCAAAGGCCAGGTTCTGCCAGCTTTGCCCGGTCAGGGAATCCACAAGGTCCATATCAAAGTGGGCCAGGCGGCTGTCCCCGATGATCAGGTTGGTGCCGGGGCTCTGCTCATAGGCGCGCGCACGGGCCACCGGCTGGCTGGAAGAGGCTGTTTTTTTGATGCCAAAATAATTGTTTGGCTCAAACGCCACAAAAAAGGCAAACCACAGATAGACCGGCACGAACAGCAGCGCCAATTTTTTGATGATATGCTTCACGCCGGAAATCTCCTTTTTTCCATAAGATTAAAACCCTGCATAGGGGCCGAACGCATTGGCGTTAAAGCCGCCGCTCTGCATGATGTACCCCACCAGGATAAAAACGATCAAAACAACATACAGCGCATTGCGGTGCTTGGCGCTTGCCAGGGCAACCTCAGCCGGTTTGTTTTTGCAGGCAAAATTGCGCCGGTGATCCAGCCAGATGCCAAGTGCCAACGCCAGCACAGCGAACACCCAATAAGCCGCTACCATAATGGTATTGGCGTAAAAGCCGGTATACGCTGTGCTGTACAGCTCCCCGGCAAAGCGGGTGGGGGACCAGCTGTTCATCAGGCAGCGGCCCAGGTAGACGAAAGCATCGCCAACGCCCAGGTTTTCGGCCATGCCGGAAAGGTTGCCGGACCCCACGCGGAAGAACACCATGCTGATGGTCCACAAAACAAACACCACAACCCGCTTGCCCCACAGCACATGGGCCGGGGTGCCGCGCTTTTTGGGTTTGCCAAAGCGGCGGTGCAGCAGCTCTTCGCCCACGCGGTAAACCGCCTGCAGCAGACCCCAGATGATGAATGGCGCGGTGCTGCCGTGCCAGAAGCCGGAAGCAAAGAACACGCAGAACACGCACAGCTCGGTGGGCAGGCGGCCAAAGCGGCCAAGATCTGCCCAGGCCAGCGGCATAAAGAGATAATCCTGCAGCCAGGAAGAAAACGAGATGTGCCAGCGGCTCCAGAAGCCGGAAAAGTTGGTGGCGTAAAACGGGGTCTTAAAGTTTTCCGGCAGGTCCAGCCCCAGCACAAGGCCGGTGGCACGGGAAATCTCGGAATAGCCGGAAAAGCTGAAATACAGATAAAAAGTGTACATCACCGCGGTCAAAATCAGCATGGGGGCGCTGTAATCCGCATAGTGGGGGAAAACCGTATCCACCACCATGTTCAGCACATCCGCCACGGCAATGTATTTGAACAGCCCCAGCGCATATAGCCGCAAAGCGCGCACCGTGCGGGCAGCATCAAAGCGGTGCTCGGCGCTCAACTGCGGCAGCAGCGCACCGGCGCGGCAGATGGGCCCCTGGGTGACGGTGGCAAAAAAGTTGAGGAACAGCGCCAGCCGGATAAAGCTGGTTTCCACCTCGCAGTCGCCGCGGGTGGCGTCGATCAGGTAGGCGATTGCGGCAAAACTGGTAAAGCTGATGCCCAGCGGCATGGCCACCGCGCGCCAGCCGTGCAGCACCCCGCCCAACAGGCCGTTATACTTAAAAAAGGCCAGAATGCCCAGCATACCGATCACGCCAAGGCGCAAAAAGGCGGTTTTGTGTGCGCCGCCCCGCCAGGCAAGGCCGCGGCCGCACAGGTAGGTGAACACCGCCAGTGCAATGGTGACCGGCAGCATGGCCGGCATGGCCAGCGCATAAAACACCCACGAAGCTCCCAGCAGAAACACCGGCTGCATGCGCACCGGCAAATGCAGGTAAACGGCAGCCACAACCACCAAAAATGCACAGTATTGCAGGCTTTGCAGCCCCATGAGCGCAACCTCCAGACCTAATAGGAGCGGTACCGCACAACGCACGGCGTGCCGCAAAAAATCCGCAGGCAGCAAGGATAAAATAAGACCGCCTGCACCCGCAATATGGCAAAATGGCGCAATATCACAGATTAACTAAACTATTATACCTGTTTTGCCTACTAATGTAAAGTGGGCCGCCCCGCGGGGACAAAATACGCACGAAAAAACGTAAAGAATATTGTTTGCACAGCGGCAACAAAAGCGGCGTTAAAATGTGATAACAAAGAGCAAAACACGGAATAAGAAACATACCTACTAAGTGCGATAAATTTCCTTGAACGGTTGCATTGAATACGTGAAAATGATATACTATCATAGTAATAAAAAATAGGCTGGGTGTGTACCAAACTGTCCGGCGGTTGAAATGCTGGTTGGACGGACAGTTTTTGCGGGACTGCAAGCAGGGTTCCGCTGCAGGCTTACGGGAGTGAAAAATATGAAAGTTGTAATTCTTGCCGGCGGCTATGGCACGCGCATTTCGGAAGAAAGTAAGTTCAAGCCGAAACCGATGATCGAAATCGGCGGTATGCCTATTTTGTGGCATATCATGAAAGAGTATTCTTACTATGGCTTCAATGATTTTGTGATCTGCGCCGGGTACAAGCAGCATATGGTCAAGGAGTGGTTTGCGGATTATTTCCTGCATACCAGCGATGTGACCTTTGACTTCACTCAGGGCAACGAGATGATCGTGCATGACCAGCGCGCCGAGCCGTGGCGCGTGACGGTGGTGGATACCGGCCTGAACACGATGACGGGCGGCCGCATCAAGCGGGTGCAGAAATATATCGGCAACGAAACCTTTATGATGACCTATGGTGATGGCGTCTGCGATGTGAACATTGCCGAACTGGTCAAGTTCCATAAGCAGCATGGCAAGCTGGCAACCCTGACCGCCGTGGTGCAGGAACAGCAGAAAGGCGTGCTGGATATCGGCCAGGACAATTCGGTTCAGGCGTTCCGTGAAAAAAGCGTCAACGATGGGGCTATCATCAACGCGGGCTATATGGTGCTGGAACCGGAAGTGTTTGATACCATCAGCGGTGATGATACCATTTTTGAGCAGGCCCCGCTGCGCGAGCTGGCGGCCAAAGGCCAGCTGATGAGCTATGTGCACCGCGGATTCTGGCAGTGCATGGATACCGAGCGCGAAAAAAGTATGCTGGAAAAAATGTGGGCGTCCGGCTGTGCGCCCTGGGAAGTGTGGAACCAACAATGAACTTGGAATTTTACCGCGGCAAACGCGTGTTTGTAACCGGGCATACCGGTTTTAAGGGCAGCTGGCTCTGCCGCATGCTGGTGGGGGTCGGTGCGGTGGTAACGGGTTACAGCCTGGAACCGCCCACAACCCCCAACCTCTTCTCTCTGGCAGGGCTGGAAGGCAAAATGACCAGCGTGATCGGCGACATCCGCGATTTTGCCAGCCTGAAAGCGGCCTTTGATGCCGCCCAGCCGGAAATTGTGCTGCACCTGGCGGCTCAGCCCATTGTGCGGGACAGCTACAAGGACCCGCGCTATACCTATGAAACCAATGTGATGGGCACCGTGAACCTGTTGGAATGTGTGCGTACCGCCCAAACTCCGCCGCGCTCTGTGCTGAACGTAACAACGGATAAGGTGTACCAGAATAATGAATGGTGCTGGGGCTACCGCGAAAACGAACCGTTGGACGGCTTCGACCCCTACTCCAACAGCAAAAGCTGCTCGGAGCTGGTGACCCACAGCTATAAAAACAGCTTTTTTGCGGATGGCAGCGTGGCCATCTCCACTGCCCGCGCAGGTAATGTGATTGGCGGCGGCGATTTTGCCAATGACCGCATCATCCCGGACTGCGTGCGCGCGATGGCAAAAGGGGAGAGCATCGGTGTGCGCAACCCGTATTCCACCCGCCCATACCAGCATGTGCTGGAACCGCTGGCAGCGTACCTGCTGATCGCCCAGCGCCAGTATGAGGATAACCGGTACGCCGGCTATTATAACGTCGGCCCGGATGACTGCGACTGTGTGACGACCGGCACCCTGGTAGACCTGTTCTGCCAGGCGTGGGGCGATGGTGCTGCATGGGAAAACCGCGCTGAGGCAAACGCCCCGCATGAAGCAAACTTTTTGAAGCTGGATTGCAGCAAATTGAAATCTACCTTTGGCTGGAAACCGCGCTGGCATATGGCGGAATGTATGCAAAAGACCGTTGCGTTCAGCAAGGTATGGCTTTCCGGCGGGGATATCCCGGCGGAGATGGACAAAGAAATCAAGGAATTTTTGAGTGAGTAAGGGAGCAGACGATGGCAAATTGGAGCAATGAGGCCGAAGCCCGCGAGCAGATCAAGGCGCTGGTGGCAGAATATTACCATGACTTTAAGGAGAAAAAGGCGGATTTCAAGCCCGGCGACCGCGTTACTTATGCATCCCGCGTGTTTGATGAAAAAGAAATGTGCGCCCTGACCGATGCAACGCTGGATTTCTGGCTGACCACCGGCCGCTTTGCGGATGAATTTGAAAAAGAGTTTGCCAAGTGGATCGGCGTAAAGTTCGCCAACCTGGTCAACTCCGGCTCCTCCGCCAACCTGATTGCCTTTATGGCGCTCACCGCCCCGGAACTGGGCGACCGCCAGATCAAAAAGGGCGATGAGGTCATCACTGTGGCATGCGGGTTCCCCACCACTGTCACCCCGGCGCTGCAGTATGGCGCTGTGCCGGTGTTTGTGGATGTGACCGTGCCGCAGTACAACATTGATGTGACCAAGCTGGAAGCTGCCCTTTCCCCCAAGACCAAGGCAGTTATGATTGCCCATACCCTGGGCAACCCGTTTGACCTGTCCGCCGTCAAAGCCTTCTGCGATGCCCATAACCTCTGGCTGGTGGAGGATAACTGCGATGCCCTGGGCACCCAGTACACCATCAACGGCGAAACCCGCTTTACCGGAACCTGGGGCGATATCGGCACCTCCAGCTTCTACCCGCCGCACCACATGACGATGGGCGAGGGCGGCTGCGTGTATACAAACAGCCCGCTGCTGAACCGCCTGATCAAGAGCTACCGCGACTGGGGCCGCGACTGCATCTGCCCGTCCGGCCATGATAACTTCTGCGGCCACCGCTTTGACGGTCAGTATGGCGAACTGCCCGCAGGCTATGACCACAAGTACGTTTACAGCCACTTTGGCTATAACCTGAAAGTGACCGATATGCAGGCCGCCATCGGCTGCGAGCAGCTGAAAAAGTTCCCCAGCTTTATCGAACGCCGCCGCCATAACTGGGACCGCCTGCGCGCAGCCCTGGAACCGGCCGCCGATAAGCTGATCCTGCCGGAACCGGCCGCCAACAGCCGCCCGTCCTGGTTCGGCTTCCTGATTTCGGTCAAGCCGGAATCCGGCCTGGACCGCAACGCCGTGACCCGCTATATTGAGGACCACAATGTCCAGACCCGCCTGTTGTTCAGCGGCAACCTGATCAAGCACCCTTGCTTTGACCAGATCCGCGGCACCGACGCCTACCGCGTGGCAGGGGAGCTGACCAACACTGACTTTATCATGAACAACACCTTCTGGGTCGGCGTGTACCCCGGCATGACCGATGAGATGATCGACTATATGGCAAAGATCATTATTGAAGCGGTGAACCAGTAAAAAGCGCTGATAAGATGAATCAATAAGAAAAAGCAAAGCCGGGCTGATAAGAAAAAATGGCTGCTGCACTGCGGTAAATTATCAATACAGGCTTTGCTTTTTTGATTGCTTATAAAAAAATAATAAAGGAACGGGATCCATGCAAAAAATGTTGGCACTGTTGGGAGCAAAAAGCAAAAAGGAATTTGTTGCGCTGCTTGCACAGTTTATCAAGTTTGGCCTTGTTGGCGTAAGCAACACGGCGGTATCGATGGCGGTGTATTATATCTTTTTGTGGATCAGCCCAGACCTGTATATGGTAGGCAGCGTTCTGGGAACAATTCTGAGCATTGCCAATGCCTTTTTTTGGAACGATAAGTTTGTGTTTACCGGGAATGCAAACGATTGGCGCAGTAAACTGAAACGCCTTGGAAAAACATATGTCAGCTACGGCGGCACGTCGATCCTTTCTAATGTTTTGCTTTGGATAGAGGTTACGTTCTTCAGCGTAAGCAAAACGATTGCGCCGATTGTAAATTTGCTGGTCACGATTCCGCTGAATTTTATCATCAACAAGTTGTGGACATTTAAGGAAAGATAAACGACAAAATATTTCCCGTCAACGATGTGGAGCTTATCCGGCACGGAAAAGTGCGGTATCGGGATCCCTAACCATCATCCGACTCAACGAGGTTGGTTGGCGGTGCTTTATTGTTGAAAATAAGACTGCAAAATATATCGGTAAAAAATATGGGAAACCAGGGAATATCTGATACATAACCGGGAACAGAAATAGGGCAAGGCTGTGTATGGACAACATGACAACAAATAACGAGAATAAATCTGGTATCAGCATTGGATTAGATCAGCTGTTGCCGGAAGATAACAAATCGGTGCAGCTGGGACTGAATTATGGCCAGAATGAATGCAACAGCCAGCGCGTGCTGAAAGAGAATAACACGAAACGGGGAAAAGACCTTTTTGGTAAAAAAGAAAGAGGGAGCAATCCGTTCTGGAAAAAAACGGCCAAGTTGTACTGTGTACTCAGCGCAGTGTGTGCCATTGTGGTTATGGTAACGCTGTATGTTACCCATGGTGATTTTCTTTCGTACTTTTTATACCATGATACACTGGATGCCGGCATGGATTTTTTCCATAGCATTGAATATGTTCGTGGACGCCAGCCGTATGCGGTGTTTGACACACTGTATCCGCCCTTGGCAAATTTGTTCTTTTATGCCCTGTTTTTACTGGTGCCTGCTTCGGTATCTGATAACTGGACCTATGACTTTGAGGCGTCAGTTGCCATGCGCGGCACAGAAACTGATTTACGCACAACACAGTCGTGCTTTTTGCTATACGTCTTTTTTGTGGTGCTGGCGGTTCTTTTGCTGGCGGTTTTGCTCCGTGACGTGATGCAAAATGCCCAGTGGGCCAGGGCCAGTACGTTTTTTGCCTTGTTCAGCTTTGGTGTGCTTAATGCGGTAGACCGCGGCAATATTATTTTGCTGGCGGCGGGGCTTTCGCTTTTTTTCGTCATGTATCACCGTTCAAAGCGCGCATGGGTGCGGGAACTGGCATTGGTTGCACTGGCAGTAGCAGCCGGACTTAAAATTTATCCCGCATTCTTAGGTGTTATGCTTTTAAGAAACCGGGATTTCAAAGCAGCAATCCGCACGGTGTTTTATGGCATTGCAGCGTTGGTGCTCCCGGTGTTTGCCTTCCAGGAGGGCGTGTACGGCTTGCAGCTTTGGCTGAAGATTTTGTTCTCTTTTGGAAGTAAAAGTAAAACACCTTGGGCAGGCAATGGCATCAACAGCATGTTCGCACATGGGGCGCATCTGGTGGACCTGATTGCCGGAACCAGCAATGCAACGGTATCTTTTTTTGCAGCAGCCTTTGCTGTGGCGGCGGTACTGGTTGTGTGTGCTCTGCTCTGCCGCCAGGAATGGCAGGCGTTGCTGCTGATTACCGTGGCTATGATGTACCAAAGCCAGGGCAACTATATTTACTGCATGGCGCTGATTCCGCTGGCGTATTTTCTTGCACAGGAAAAGGTGATGACACGTCAAAATATATTGCCTTTTGCGGTTTTGATGGTATTTAATCTGCCGCTTCCAATCTTTGAAGAGCGTAACTCTTATATTCGCAACACCATTGTACAGTTGGCAATACTGACAGCTATCATCTGGGGCGTTGTACAGGCAGTAAATTGTGTGTTGGCAGCGCTGAAAACCAAAAAGCCTGAACAATCAAAACTAGATAAAAAAGCTGCACGCAGCACGCTGGTTACTTTCGGCGCTTCACTGGGGGCATTGGCAGTTTCCCTTGCCGTTTTCTATGGCGTGTGGGTGCTGTATAATGCGCCGTCTATTACCATGCAGCTGGGGGATGGCATTTATAACACAGAATATTATACTCCTGAAAACTCCAACAAAGAGCTGCCGTTTTACTGGTGCAAGAAAAGTGCGGAGATCAAACTGGTAAACCCGCAGCTGAATACGGAAAGGTACACCTTTATCTTTACAGTGGGGGATTATTTCTTTGATATTTCTGACCGCCCCAGCATTACCATTACCTTCGGTGACAGTAGCCAGACCTTTGTGGTCAGCCAGGAAAACATGAAAATCCGCTATACCGTGGATATTCCTTTTGGTGAAAGTACAATCGATATTAGCTACAGCGGCAAGCGGGTCGATGCCCCGCAGGATTCCAGAACTTTGTATTTTGTAATGGTTCAGCCGCAGCTTGAACGGATTAAATAGAAGGAGGACACTCTCAATGAAACAGCGTCTGGCCGATTATGTGGCCGATTTTCTTGCGGCGCACGGCGTTACGGATGTGTTCAGCGTGGTGGGCGGCGGCGCCATGCATCTGAATGATGCACTGGGCCACCACCCGGCGCTGCATGTTACCTATAACCATCACGAGCAGGCAAGCGCCATTGCGGCGGAAGCATACGCCCGCATTGATAACAAAATTGCCGCCCTGTGCGTTACCACCGGCCCCGGCGGCACCAACGCCCTGACCGGTGTGGTGGGCGGCTGGCTGGATTCTATCCCTATGTTTGTAATCTCCGGCCAGGTTCGGTACGATACCACGGCCCGCTATGCCGCGCAGTTTACCGATGGCCTGCCCCTGCGCGCGGTGGGCGACCAGGAATACGATATCACCAAATCTGTTGCCCCCATGACCAAATACGCCACCATGCTGGAAGACCCGAACCAGATCCGCTATGTGCTGGAAAAAGCCTGGCACCTGGCAACCACCGGCCGCCCCGGCCCGGTGTGGATCGATATCCCGGTCAACTATCAGGGCGGCTACATTGAAACCGACAGCCTGCCCGGCTATGACCCGGCACAGGACGATGCCCGGCTGCCGCCCCCGGTGGACGATGCCACCGTGCAGATGGTGCTGGAAAAGATCCGCAACGCCAAGCGCCCGGTGTTCCACGCCGGGTACGGTATCCGGCTTTCCGGCGGGTACGCAGCGTTCCGCGCCGTGGCGGAAAAGCTGAACATCCCCATTGTGACCTACTGGAACGCCGTGGACCTGATCGAGGACGAAAACCCGCTTTACTGCGGTCGTGCCGGCAATATGGGCGACCGCCCTGGCAACTGGGCCATCCAGAACGCAGACCTGATTCTGGCTGTGGGCACCCGCATTTCCATCCGCCAGGTGGGCTATAACTGGAAAACCTGGGCCCGCGCGGCGGAAGTCATCATGGTGGATATTGACCGCGCCGAGATGAAAAAGCACACCCTGCATGTGGAGCACCCCGTGTGGGCGGATGCCAAGGACTTTCTGCAAAAGCTGGATGCCGCCGCAGCGCCGCTGACCCCTGTCAGCCAGGCAGCGGACTGGCTGGCAACCTGCCAGCGATGGAAAAAAGATTACCCCGCCGTGCTGCCGCGCCAGTGGGAAGAAAACGGCACCACCGCCAATGTGTACGCCTTTGTGCGCTACCTCAGTTCCCGCCTGCCGGAAAACAGCCTGACCGCAGTTTCCAACGGCGCCTGCTGCGTGGTGGGCAATCAGGCGTATGTCATCCAAAAAGGCAGCCGCATGGCCAACAACAGCGCCATTGCCAGCATGGGTTACGGCCTGCCCGCCGCCATTGGCACTTGCATTGCAGGCGGCCGCCGTACCACCATCTGCCTGGAAGGCGATGGCTCTATCATGATGAACCTGCAGGAATTGCAGACCATCCTGACAAATAAGCTGCCGATCAAGATTTTCCTCATCAACAATAACGGCTACCACTCCATCCGCCTGACCCAGAACAACCTGTTCAAAGACCATTGCAAGATCGGCATTGGGCCGGAGAGCGGGGATCTGTCCTTCCCGGAGTTCCGCAAAATTGCCGAAGCGTTCGGCTACCCGTATTCCTGCGCACATTCCAACGCCGAGATGAAACAGGTGGTGGATGCCGCCCTTGCCGCAGAAGGCCCGACTTTCTGCGAGATCTTTACCGATACCCAGCAGGTCTGGGAGCCGAAGAGCGCCACCAAGCGCCTGCCGGACGGCACACTGGTCAGCCCGCCGCTGGAGGACCTGGCACCATTCCTGCCGCGGGAAGAGCTGGAACAGCAGATGTTTATCCCCTTGGTGCCGGAAGGGTAAGAAAATAAAAAATGAAAAAAGCGCGGAATGGCAATATTGAATTGCTGCGGTTTGTATTTTGCGTGGGGGTGGTATTGTTCCATGCGTGGTACGTGCGCAGGGGATATATCGGCGTTGAATTCTTTTTTATCGTAACAGGGTATTTTCTTGCCGAAAAGATATGCCGGTTAAACGCAAGAGAAACAACCTGCCCTTCGCTAGAAAATGCCATGAAAGAAGCGACATGGGATGTGCTCAAGCGTTATCGTTTGATATTTCCATACTTTCTTGTGGCAACCGTTTTGGGGTTTATAGTGCGTGCCTATGCACAACAGTGGGACAGCGCTACAATTCTGTTGAATTTACAGCTGATTCCGGCAGATTTCCTGTATTTACAGAACTTTGGGTTTTCTGTAGCCTCCACAACAGGGGTGCTATGGTATCTTTCCGCAATGACTTTTGCGGTCTGGGTGCTGTATCCGCTGCTGCGCAGGCATTATGGCTTGACTGTGCAGGCGACCCCGGCAGCAATCCTGCTGATACTGGGCGTGATCCTGCAGAACTGTGGTTCACTGGATGCCCCATGTACACTTCTGTTTGGCTGGGTTAATACCGGAATGCTGCGTGCCTTTGCAGGAATTCTGGGAGGGGTAGTAGCAAACAGGGCTGCATCAACTCTGAAAAAAATTGATGTAGGGAAAAAGATGGCCGCGATGATGACAGCCGTGGAATTGGCTGGGTATGCGTGGGTACTTTACCATATATGGTCAATGAATGAGACACGTGCTATGCTGGATGGCATTGTGGTTTTGGCGTTGGGTGCGGCATTTACCATTACGGCAAGCGGAAAATCGCTTTTCTACGGAAAATTTGACAACGGCTTTGTCAGATTTCTGGGGAAAGCAACCATGCCAGTTTTCTTGAGTCATTTGTATTGCGTACAATTTTTGCCGAATATACTGGCAATGTACAGCGTAGAAGTGACCGAACTGCAAAGGCTTGTTCTTTCTTTTGCCTGCTGTGCAATAGCGGCAGGAATTGTCTATTATGTAGGGAAAATTATAGACAGGCAAATGAAAAAAAGCTGGCATGCTTTTTGCACAGAGATCATTGCGAAAAACAAATAAGGTGTTGAAAATGGAAAAAATCGAAAGGCAGATACAAACCGCAATCGTAACCGGCCCCACCGGGGCCGTGGGCACAGCATTGTGCAGCCGGCTGCTGCAGGCCGGGTGTACCGTGGTGGCGGTCTGCCGCCCCGGCAGCCCGCGGGCCGTAGCGCTGCCCAAGGATGCAAACCTGTATGTAGTTGCCTGCGATGCCGCCAACCTAGCGGATTTGCCGCAGTGCATGGCCGCAGCCGGGCTGCCCGTGCAGGCGGATGCCTTTTTCCACCTGGCGTGGGCGCACACCATTGGCGCGGGCCGCAATGATATGCCGGCTCAGATTGAGAATATCCGCTATACCATTGATGCCGTGCGCACCGCGGCGGCAATGGGCTGCCGTGTGTTTGTTGGTACCGGCAGCCAGGCAGAGTATGGCCGTGTGGACGGTGTTCTGCGGGCCGATACCCCCACAAACCCCGAAAACGGGTACGGCATGGCCAAGCTGTGTGCAGGCCAGATGAGCCGTACCGAGGCCGCCGCCCTGGGCATGGACCATGTGTGGGCGCGTATCCTTTCGGTTTACGGCCCGCATGACGGCCCCAACACGATGATCTCCGCCACCATCCAAAAACTGCTGGCCGGGCAGTGCCCGGACCTGACGGCAGGGGAGCAGAAGTGGGATTATCTTTACTCCGCCGATGCTGCGGATGCACTGTACCGCATGGCCTGCCATGGCCGCAGCGGTGCCGTGTACCCGGTGGGCAGCGGCACCGCCCGCTCCCTGCGGGAATATATTGAGACCCTGCGTGATGCCATCGACCTGGCCCTGCCGCTTGGCCTGGGCAAAATCCCTTACGGGCCGCAGCAGGTCATGTTTTTGCAGGCGGATATCACCCAGCTTGCGGCGGATACCGGCTTTGCGCCGCGCACCGCCTTTGCCGATGGCATTCGCGCCACCATTGCGTGGGCAAAAACGCAAAAGCAAACCAATTAAGCCAATAAGGAATAACCCCGTCCGTGCGGGCAGGACCCGCATGGATGAACAGGAGCCAGACAGTATTTATGCAGTTGACCTACCAAAAGTTAAAGCCGTTTGCCTTATCCTATCTCACCGCGCCGCTGGCGGTGTTTTTTGCGGGGTATCTCCGTGCGCCGTTTGCCGTTGCGGGCCTGGCCGTGCTAGCCTTTGCCTGGTGGTATGCCGTGCGCAAAACGCCGCAGGTTAAGCAAGTGGGGCAAGAAGAGCAGGGCATTACGCTTTCGGTGCCAAAGCTGGTGCTGCTGTTTGCCCTGATGCTGTTGTGGGGCTACCTGGGCGGTCAGACGGGCTTTTTTTACCAGAACTCGGACTGGGGTTACCGCAACGCCATTTACCGGGATCTGATCACAAACAGCTGGCCGGTGTATTACCCGCAAAAGGATACGGCGCTGGTGTATTATATCGGGCACTGGCTGGTCCCGGCGGCGCTGACCAAACCGGTATACGCCCTGTTTGGGCTGGATGCCGCATGGATGTTCGCCCGTATGGCCCTTTGGGGGTGGACGGCGCTGGGCACCTATCTGGCGGCGCTGAATTTGTTGGTCTACCTGCGTGCCGATACCGGCAAAAAGCAGGGGATCGGCCTGCTGTTTTTGATTTTCTTCAGCGGCATGGATATTCTGGGCGCGCTGTACAGCAGCCGACTGCCGGACCTGCTGGCCTATGACGCTATGCACCTGGAATGGTGGACGAATGATTTCCAGTTCAGCTCCCTGACGACCTGCCTGTTCTGGGTGTTCAACCAGACAGTGGGGGCATGGCTGGCAACCGTCTGCTTTTTGCAGGAAAAAGACTGCCGCAACTACCTGCTGCTGGGCACGGCCTGCCTGATGTGCGGCCCCTTCCCATTTGTGGGGCTGGTTATTTTTATGGTGGTGCGCGGCATTGTTCTGCTGGCACAGCGTCAAAAAGGCGTGCTGCAATCGGCGTTCTCACCGGCCAATGTGCTGGTGCTGGTTGTGGTGCTCAGCATTACGGCCAGTTATTTTTTGGCCAATAACGCCTTTGGCTACAGCGTTCTGGGCGAAACTGTCGCCGGGAACCAGGCAGCGCAGCAGACTTTTGGCCAAAACGTTCTGACCAGCCTGCAAAAAGGCATGCTGGTATTTTACCTGCTGGATGCCGGCATCTATCTGCTGCTGCTCTGGCGGCAGAACCGCCGCAGCTGGCTGTTTTATACCTGCGCCGTGTCGCTCTTCATCATTCCGTTCTTTAAGGTGGGACAGGGGTGCGATTTCTGCATGCGGGTGTCCATCCCGGCTATCTTTATCCTGATGACCCTCTGTGCCCGGTACTTTATCGCCTTGGTGGGCACCAAATGGCGGGACGGCACGCTTGCACAGCATGCCGTGACCATTCTGCTGGCGGCAACGCTGCTGATCGGTGCCTGCACCCCGGCTATGGAAATTTACCGCGGCATCTGCCACGTTGCCAAAGAGGGGACTTTCTGCCTGGAAAACGAGGAGCCCTACACCCTGGCGGACCGCCCTGTAAGCCTGAACTTTGAAACGCAAAACTGCGAAAATAAATTGTTCTTTACCTATTTTGCAAAATAGTGTATAGTGATAAGGGTCTGCCCGGCTATTGCGGCAGTGGGCCAAAGACTAAACTTAAAGGAATGAAACCTGCATGAGCGAGAAGAAAAAAGTCATCTCTGTTATGATCCCTACCTATAACGAGGAGGAGAACGCCCGCCCCATCTATGAGGCGGTGCGGGATGAGATTCGGAAGGACTGCCCGGATTATGACTATGAGATCCTTTTTATTGATAATAAAAGCCAGGATCGTACCCGCCGGATCATTACGGACATCTGCGCGCAGGACCCCAAGGTCAAAGCCATTTTTAACAGCAAGAACTTTGGTCAGTTCAACAGCCCCTATTACGGTATGATCCATACCACAGGGGACTGCACCATTACCATCTGCGCGGACTTCCAGGACCCGGTGGAGATGATTCCAAAGTTTGTGGCTGAATGGGAAAAAGGCTACAAAATTGTAATCGGCAAAAAGACCACCAGCCAGGAAAACCCTGTCATGTACTTTTTGCGGGACTGTTACTACAAAACCATCAAAAAGATGAGCAATGTGGAAATGATCGAGCAGTTTACCGGGTTTGGCCTGTACGATAAAAGCTTTATCCAGACCCTGCGTGATTTGCACGACCCCACCCCGTTTTTGCGCGGGATTGTGGCGGAGCTTGGCCCCGAGCGCAAGGAGATTGAATACACCCAGCCCAAGCGCCGGGCAGGCAAGACCCACAACAACTGGTACAGCCTGTTTGATGCCGCCATGCTCAGCTTTACCAGCTACACCAAGATTGGGATGCGGATGGCGGAGTTCTTCGGCTTTTTCTGCGCGGCGGTCAGCTTTATCCTGGGGCTTGTGTTCCTGGTGGCAAAGCTGATCCACTGGAATACCTTTGCTGCGGGTTATGCCCCGATGATTATTGCCGTGTTCTTTGTGGGTGGTGTGCAGCTGACCTTTCTGGGATTTTTGGGCGAGTACATCATGGCAATGAACGCCCGTATTATGGACCGCCCCCTGGTGGTGGAAGAAAAGCGGCTGAATTTTGAACCCGAAACGCCGGAAAGTGATACTACCCGCGCCCAGTAAGACCGAGTGGTTACAATAGATTGCGAGTTGAGAGTAAAACAATGATTCCTTTTAATATTCCCCCGCAGGTTGGTACAGAGCTGGACTATATGCGCCAGGCTATGGCAAACAATAAAATCTGCGGCGATGGCCCTTTTACCCACCGTTGTGATGAATGGATGGAACAGCGGTTCCATGCGGGCAAGGTGCTGCTGACCACCAGCGGTACCACCGCGCTGGAAATGGCTGCCCTGCTGTGCGGCATCCAGCCCGGCGACGAGGTGATCCTGCCCAGCTACACATTTTCTTCTACGGCAACGGCCTTTGTTTTAGCTGGGGCCAAGCTGGTGTTTGTGGATATCCGCCCGGATACCATGAACATTGACGAAGCAAAAATTGAACCCGCCATTACCGAAAAAACCAAAGTCATCTGTGTGATGCACTATGCCGGTGTGGCCTGCGATATGGATACCATCATGCAGATCGCCCGCCGCCATAACCTGAAGGTGGTGGAAGATGCCGCCCAGGGCGTGATGGCCAGCTATAAGGGCAGGGCACTGGGCACCATCGGTGATTTTGGCTGCTACTCTTTCCATGAGACGAAGAACTTCTCAATGGGGGAGGGGGGCGCGCTGGTCATCAATGACCCCGAAACCGTGACCAAGGCCGAAATCCTGCGGGAAAAGGGTACCAACCGCGCCAGTTTTCTGCGCGGCCAGGTAGATAAATATACCTGGGTTTCTTATGGCTCCAGCTACCTGCCCAGTGATCTGAATGCCGCTTACCTGTGGGCACAGCTGGAACAGGCCGATACCATCAATACAGACCGTACCAACAGCTGGGATTATTACGCACAGGAGCTGGTACCGCTGGCTGAAGCAGGCCTATTGGAGCTGCCCACCGTGCCGGAAGGCTGTGTGCATAACGGGCATTTGTTCTATGTCAAGCTGCGGGACCTGGAACAGCGCACCGCGTTCATTGCTTATTTGAAAGCCCACGGTGTGGCATCGTCTTTCCATTATGTGCCGCTGCACAGCGCCCCGGCGGGCATCCAATACGGCCGCTTTGCCGGTGTGGATGAATACACCACAAAGGAAAGCAACCGCCTGACCCGCCTGCCGCTGTACTATGGTCTGACCGAAGCCGACCGCGCAGCCGTGGTGCAGGTGGTCAAAGACTTTTTTGCACAGAAATAACATGCCCAGTGCATGAAATCAGCAATATAACAAAAATCCGTATCCCGAATGCCAAGCAGGGCAGGAGGATACGGATTTTTCTGTTTGTTCTTTTAAAATTAAGCGAAAGTTCTCCACGGAACAATGAGGTCAGGGCACGGGGTACGAAACGCTTGCCTGTTTGTATAAAAAACCAATGGCAATACCGCATAATTCTAAGTGCCGATACGGCGAGCGAGGTGCGGCAGATGCTAAGCCAAAAGCGCAGA
>ENA-ORLY01002088-ORLY01002088.1-human-gut-metagenome-genome-assembly--contig:-NODE-2088-length-20616-cov-10.168655_pt1 | contig 20616 bp, 16 predicted proteins | sample MGYA00243071_ERZ508832 | MGnify/ENA primary metagenome ERZ508832 (study PRJEB26277, sample SAMN04329777) | human gut metagenome | biome: human-associated habitat | host: Homo sapiens | place: USA... | reverse complement strand
GGGTTTCGGGATCAGCAGAATGGACATCGTGCGGCCCTCAAGCACCGGCGGCTTATCCATGCTTGCCTGCGGCAGAGCCTCGGCAAAGCGTTTCAGCACGTCAGCACCCAGAGCACTGTGCGCCATCTCACGGCCGCGGAAGCGGATCGAAGCCTTCACCTTGTGACCAGCGGCCAGGAACTTGGCAGTCTGGTTCAGCTTGGTGTTGAAGTCGTTGGTGTCAATATTGAGCGAAAGGCGGGTCTCCTTGACTTCGACCACTTTCTGGTTCTTCTTGGCTTCCTTCTCCTTCTTCTGCTGTTCAAAACGGTATTTGCCGTAATCCAGCACCTTGCACACAGGCGGGGTAGCCTGCGGTGCGATCTTGACCAGATCGAGCCCGGCTTCTTCTGCAGCGCGCATGGCCACCTGAATGGACACAACGCCCTTCTGCTCGCCATCGGCACCGATCAGGCGAACTTCACGATCACGGATCTGACCGTTGATCTCCAGTTCCTTCGACTTTCCAGCGGTAGCGATAATGAATGCACCTCCAAACAATAATCCATAGTGTTGCAATATTTGGCATAGAAAACGCGGCCGCCCATTTGCAGGACAGCCGCGCGAAATTTCACACAAAAGCGCAGTTCGTTCAAAGAATCGAACCGTGTTTGGGTATAGCCCGGGGATTCCGACCCCACAAGGCGAGCGCGGCACAGGCCGTAGCTGCTTTCTTTACCGGAATAGTTTACCACACCCACAAAGCCCTGTCAAGCACTTTTACGCGATTTCAGGGAAAAATATTCTGAGATGGATCAAATCTCTCAGTCGCGCTAACGCGCGCCAGCAATGACGGAGAGGTTGGACAGAGCATCACTTGACCTCGATCAGTTTTCCCAGCTCCAGCGAGTAGATGCCCTTATAGGTCACCGGCTTTGGGGCAAAGCGCTTGCCGATGGCAAGAGCATAGAGGTCAAGCTGGGCGCGATAGGCGGCAAGGAAGTCATCCTCGGATTTTCGGCGGTCCGTTTTGTAATCCAGCAGCTCCAGGTGGTCCGGGAACACCAGCACCAGGTCAGCGATGCCCTGCACCAGCACCTTTGCCTGTGCCACGGCAGCGCTGTCGGCGGGGGCAGTGCCCTGGGCGGTCAGCACCTCGGCGGCAGGCAGGGCCGTGATGAAGTCCAGCTCCCGCAGCACCTCATCCGCGGCACAGATGCGCGCAAAGGCTTCGCTCTCCACAAAGCGGCGGATGCGCTTTGCATCCAGCTTCTCCGCAATTTCGGACGCGGTGAGCTTTGCTTCCACCTGCCGGTCGCGCTCGGCGGGGATCGCCGTTTCCAGCGTGCCCGCCTGCTTTGCCGCCGCAAGGGCCGCAAAATCGGCGTGCTCCAGGAAGGCGTGAAGGGCCGTGCCCATCTCGGCGGCGGTCAGGCCGTCCTTTGCCAGAAAGCCCGGGCGCTCCAGCGTGGTCTGCTCTGCCTTGTGGACGATGCCGGTCACGCTGACCTTGGCGGGCACTTGGGCCAGCTCTGCCGCCGGGTACTGCCAGGCAAAGCCCTGCCGCAGTGTCTCGGTCAGGGCCGGGTCTGCCTGTGCCAGCGGCCTTTCCTCGGGTTCCGGGTCGGTCGGCTCCACGCCCTCGGGCAGCGCCTGCTGCACCGTCAGGGTGATGGTGCTCCCGGTATCCGCAAAGGGCAGTTCCAGATCCTCGGCCAGCCGGCGCAGAGGGCCGCCGTTGGGGTGGACGAGCAGGGCCGCACGGAGCCAGTCGGCAAAACTGTTCGCCTGCCGGCAGAGCGTCTGACCCGCCCCGGCTTCGAGGAAGGCCGCCGCTCTGGTAAAGGGATTGGAGGTCTTTCCGATGCCCAGCGGCACGGTCAGGATGAGCTTATCCTGCGCGCGGGTCAGCGCCACATAGAGCAGACGCATCTGCTCGCTGCGCATCTCGGCGGCGTGGACATTGGAGAGCGCCGTGTAAGCCGCCGTCTTGTAAGCGCCCTCGCCCTCCTCGGGGCGCAGGCGCAGGCCCGCCCCATACATCCGATGCAGGAGCACCGGCTGGCGGGTATCGGCGGCATTGAAGCGACGGGCCGTGTCGGCCACGAACACCACCGGGAACTGCAGCCCCTTGGAGCGGTGGATGGTCATCACGGTCACACAGCCGGGGCGGGAGCCGCCGGGCACGGCATCCTGCCCCGTGGAGCCTGCCAGCGCCGCAGCGTCAATGGCCCGCACCAGCGCCGAGATTCCGCCGGAGCCTGCCCCGGCACAGAAGGAAGCAAACCGCCGGGCATCCTCCCGGCGGCGGGCCCCGTTTTCCATCACACCCAGTGCGGCAAGGTAGCCGGTGGAAGCAAAGATCTCCTCCAGCAGCTGTTCTGCCGGGGCACTGCGGGCCATCCGGCGCAGCTCGGTCAGCCGGGCATAGAACGCCCGGACTTTTCCGGTAAAAGGGGTGTCCTCCCCGCTGTTCACGGTGAGCAGCAGCGCGCCGTAGAGGCTGATGCGCTGGGGGGCGTTTTCCCCCTGCTGCTTCTGGATCTCTTCGGCTCTGGCCCGCAGGCGGACAAGGTCGTCATCGGTGAAACCGAACAGCGGGCCCAGCATGGCGGCGGCAAGATAGATATCCTGCGCCGGGTTGTCAATGACCTTCAGCAGGGCGATGAGAGGCCGGATGTGGGGGGCATCCAGCAGGTTTTCGCGGGCATCCGCATACACCGGGATGCCCCGGGCGGTCAACGCTTCCACATAGGCCGGAAAATCATTGCGCGCCGCCAGCAGGATGCAGCAGTCCTCGTACTGCACCAGGCGGGTGGCACTGCCGTCCCGCACCGGCTCGCCGCTCTGCACCATCTCCTCGATGCGCCGGGCGATCCAGCCCGCGTCCGTTTCGGCGGCATCATCGGGCAGGAAATGCGCCTCCACGCTGCCCGTGTATTCCCCGGGTGCCCCGCAGACCAGCCGCTGGCCGTCGCCGTAGGCCGTGTCACCGAGTTCCGGGGACATGAGCCGCTCAAACAGGAAGTTGATCCCTTCCACCACCTGCGGAGCCGAGCGGAAGTTGGCATCCAGCGCCAGCATTGCATCGGTGCCGGGGGCTCCCTCTGCCGGGCGGGGCCGCGCTGCGCCGCCGGGCAGGGCGGGCCAGCTGTCCAGCTTTTCCCGGAAGATGCTGGGGTCTGCCTGCCGGAAGCGGTAGATGCTCTGCTTCAGATCTCCCACCAGGAAGAGGTCGTCCCCCGCCGGGGATGCAAGGCACCGGTACAAGGCATCCTGCAGGGCGTTGGTGTCCTGATATTCGTCCACCATCACGGCGGCGTAGTTCTGCCGGATGACCCCGCACAGCGCAGTGGGGGCGCCGTCCGGGTCACGAAGCAGGCGGAGAGCCTGATGTTCAAAGTCGCTGAACTCCAGCAGCTTCCGGTCCCGCTTTTTGGCCGAGAACCGGGCATCGAAATTCCGCACCGCCGCAAACAGGGCCCGCAGGCGGGGCTCTGCGGCCCTGCGGTCTGCCTCAGCCTCCTCCTCACTGCAGGGGATCAGCTCAAGGGTCTGCGCAAACAGGGCCGCGCCTTCATCGGCGCGTGTGCGGATGACTTTTTTGTGTTCGCCGTTCAGCCGCTTTTTCATTCCTTTCAGGCCGGGCAGCTCCTCCATGCCCAGCACATAGGGGGTCAGCAGATCGTAAAGCGGGGTCCATTCCCCCGCCACGGCCAGCTGTTCCACCCTGCCCAGCAGGGCGGCAGCCTTGTCCAGCCGTTCCTGTGCATCGGTATATTTTTCCAGCACGGCATTCTTTGCCTTTTCCCGGGCAGAGGGCGTTTTCTTTTCCTCGGCATCGGCCAGCTCCTGCTCCCGGTCGCCCGGGCAGTCAGCCAGCGCGGCGCGGAACAGTTCCCCTGCTGCCCTGGCACTGTGGGCAGCTTCGGCCAGCAGCAGATCATGCCAGCAGGTGGCGGCAAAGCCATTTTCCTCCTGCCACGGAGCCAGAAATTCGTCCAGCTTTTTGTCGTAATCGGGCAGGGCGCGCAGGAAATCGTAGACATGCAGGATCGTCTCGCCCGCCGCGCGGTCGGTACGGCCCTTGCCGTAGAGGTCGGCAAAGGCGCAGAAATCCGGGTCGCGGTAGGCATTTTCCAGCGTCTCGCTCAGGGCAGAGGCCCGCAGGAGCTCCACACTGCCGGGGTCTGCGGGGGAAAAGTCCGGCGGGATATCCAGCGCCTGAAAGTGCTTGCGCAGCAGGTCCAGACAGAAGGCATCGATGGTGCAGATGGGTGCGCGCTGCAGCAGCATCCGCTGGCGGCGCAGCGCGCCATTGCCGGGTTCCGCCTGGCTGCGCTTCAGAAGTGCCTGCCCGATGCGGGCCCGCAGCTCTGCCGCCGCCGCATTGGTAAAGGTGACGATGAGCAGACGGTCCGCATCCACGGGATGCTCTGGGTCGGTGATGAGCCGGACAGCCCGCTCGGTCAGAACAGCCGTTTTGCCGCTGCCCGCCGCCGCGCTCACCAGCAGCGCGCCGCCCCGGTCCTCGATGGCGGCCAGCTGGGCGGGGGTCCACTTGGGTTCACTCATGCCTGTTCCTCCTCTCCCTCTTCGGGCTGCCCGGGAGCCTCAAATGGCTTTGCGGGGGCCTCCAGCGCCCGCTCCCCGATGCCGGTCTCGTGGCAGCAGACAAATCCGTAATCACACCACTGGCAGGGACTCCGGCCCGCGACCAGCGGCTCGGCGGCGATCTGCCCCTCATAGAGCTGCTGGCCCATCCGGGTCACAAGATCATCCAGATGCAGCTGGATGCGGTTCAGCTTGGCGATGTCTGCCCGCTTGTTCTTCTGATAGGGGCTGGGTGCGCCTTTGTAATAGGAGAAGGGCAGGTATCTGCCAGTCTCGTTGGCATCCATGGCATCGAACAGCTTCTGCTCGTCCCGAACCAGACCGTCCAGTTTGTATTCCACACTGTGAGCCGCCTTTTCGCGGGTGGTGGTCTCAGGGGCCGGGTCGGCCAGCAGGTAGAGCACACCCGCCGGTTCCGCCCCTGTAAAGCGGCCGCTTTTATCCCGGGTCAGGCTGAACAGGTAGAGCAGCATCTGGCAGTCCAGACCGCAGTAGACCTCCTTCAGGTCCAGCTTTTTGGTGCCGGTCTTGTAGTCCACCACCCGCACCCAGCGGGTGCCGTCCTCCTCCACCCACTCGTCGGCACGGTCCACGGTGCCCACCAGCTGGACGGTGCGCCCGTCCGACAGGTGATACACCTGGGCAGGCACGGCATCCTCGCCCCGGCCGATCTTCAGCTCACAGGCCACAGGCTTGAAGCTGGACTGCCGCTGCTCATCCCGCAGGTAGAGCAGCAGGCTTGTCATGCTCTTTTTCAGGCGGGAGAGCAGATAGGCAAAGCGGGCGGTATCCTCAGGCAGATAGCGCTTGGCGTACTCGTCCACCAGCAGCGCGGCAAGGCTCGCCATGGCCTCATCGTCCAGCTCCATAAAGGGCTCCAGCGCCGCCATGGGGTTGTCCGGGCCGGGGTGAGGGTCCAGCGCCATCTGCAGCACCCAGTGCATCAGGGTACCGCTCTGGTCGGCGGAAAGCTCGGCCCGGCGGCGGGGCCTGAGCCCCAGCACATACTGCAAAAAGTAGCCGTAGCGGCAGGTATAATATTTTTCCAGCTGACTGGGCGAAATGCGCAGCTTCCGCCCCAGCAGCGCTTCCAGCGCAGGCAGGTCATGCACCTGCCGGGGGGCCGTGTCGGCCATCCGGCGCAGCAGGGCAAGGCCCTGCGGCTCGGTCTCGCCGGGGGTGTGCAGGGCCTCTGTCAGGCTGGCACGCTCGGTCTCCGTCAGGGGCCAGCCGCCGCCCAGACAGTCCAGCCCATCTGCGGGAGTGGCCGCAAGGTCCGTCAGTTCCAGTTCCGGGGCAGCAGGGGCCAGCGCTTCCACGAGGGGTTCCAGCGCAGCGCAGAGGGTCTGCCCCTGCCCCTTGGGCCAGCTGAGCCACAGCCCCTTTGCAGGAGCGGTCAGGGCCTTGTAGAAGCAGACCTGCTCACGCACCACACGGTTCTCAAAGCAGTCTGGCAGGTCGATCTTCTGCGCCATCAGGGCATCGCGGTCGGCGTGGGTCAGCAGACCCACCTCGCCGGGCGCGGCCGGAAATTCCCCCTCGGCCAGCCCCAGCACAAACACATAGTCCGGCGCGTCCAGACGCATCTTGCCTGCGCTGGCCAGCACCACCGCATCCAGGGTCTGGGGAATGTGCCCCAGGTCGGACGAGCGGAGCAGCAGCCCGAACAGATCCTCGTATTCGGCCACGGTCACGGTCTGCTCCCCCAGCAGATGGGCCATCTCGTTCAGCAGCCCCATGACCACGTTCCACTCCCGGGCGGCTTCCTCCGCCGCGGGGATGCCCCGGCCCGCGCGGATGGCCTTTACCTGAGCGGCCTGCTGTTCCTCAGCCCCCAGCGTTTTTAGGCAGAAATACACCGCCCGGCTGATGGCCTCGGCATTGACCCCGCGCACCTTGGCCCGGAATGCATCCACCGCCCCCACGAGCAGGGCACGGGCATGTTCTGCCCGCTCCCGGTTGCGGAGATCCTCTTCGGTCAGCTCCTGTTCTCCAAAGCCCTTGGGGCTGCGCTCAAACTTCTCCCGCCAGGCCGCCGCCGTGGGGGCCCAGGTGTAGGCATAGTTTTCCAGCGCACAGACCTGCTCCTCGCTCAGGGCACACAGGCCGGTCTTGGCAAGGGTGGTCAGGTTCTCGGTCAGGTCGGCTCCCCGGGCGATCTCCAGCAGGGCCCGCACCGCCGTGGCCGGGGCGCTGAATTCCGGGGTGGTAGGTTCATCGCAGTACAGAGGGATCTCCGCCATCCGGAATTCATACCGGACAGCGGCACGGTACTTGGCGATATCGCGGCAGACCACAGCGATCTTTCCGCACCGCACGCCCTGCCGCATCAGCCGCCGGATGGCACCGGCAGCGGCACGGGCCTCCTCCTCCCGGCTGGGCGCGGCAAAGAGCCGCACCTCGCCCGCCGGGGCATCCGCGGTGCAGCTGCCGGTTTCCAGCAGCTCTGCCACTGCGGCAAGGCCCGGGGCGTTCCGGTGGCGCAGGTCTTTGCGCAAAAGCTGCGGAACGGCCACCTCCGCCCCATTTTTCCGGGCCAGCTGGCGCAGCTGCGCCGCCACCTGCTTCGCGCCGGAGAAAAGGCTCATGTCCCCCGGCACGAGCGGGGTGCCGTCGTCGCAGAGGGCCACCGTCACGGTGGGCAGCGAGGCCAGCAGAGCGCCCATCAGTCGCTTTTTCGGGGCGTTGAAGGTGTCGAACTCGTCGATAAAGACGGCCCTGTCCCGCAGGAACTCCGGCAGTTCGCCCCGGGCCAGTGCGGCCTCGAGGCGGGATGCGGCCAGCTCCAGCCGGTCGGAGGGGTCCATGCCTGTCCCGGCCAGAAGGGTCTCGTAGCCCTGAAAGATGAGGGCCAGTTCGCTGAGCTTGGCGCTGTCGGTGCCGCAGTCCTGCGCCAGCTCATAGAGCTGCTGGCCCGAGAGACCCGCGCTCTTGAGCTCGTCGATGGTCTCGGCGGCCATCTGGCAGAAGGCGGCCGAGCGGCGGTGGCGGTAGTAGTAGTGGACATTGTCCTGCAGTTCCTCGAGGGCGCGGCGCACCAGCACGGCACGGCCTGCGTCGCTGAGGGTCTGGACGGCAGAGCCGCCCTCCGCCGACAGGATATGCTCGGCGAGGCTGGTGAAGGAAAAGCTCTCCACCAGTCCGCTCAACGCGTCGCCCAGCTCCCGGTGGATGCGGCCCTCGGTAGACGAGGTGAACTGCTCCGGCACCAGCAGGATGCTCTTCTCCCCCGCCTCAGCCCGCGCCCGGATGCGCTGGTACAGCAGGGTGGTCTTTCCGCTGCCGGAGCCGCCTAAAAGTAGTTTTAACATGGTGAATCTCTCCGTTGGGTCAGTTTTCTATCGTGGGCGGCTTGCCCTCATTTTTCTATCATTGTACCACAAAATTGCAGCGACATCTATTCTGTGGTACAATGAAGAAAAAATCATCTCAGAAAGAGGACACCTGCATGAAAATTTTAGCAGTAGATTACGGCGACAGCCGCACCGGCCTCGCCACCTGCGACCGCACCGAGTTCCTGACTTCCCCCATCACGCCTCAGATCACCGTCAAGGCCCGGGACAAAGTCGCCGCCAGGGTCTGCGAGGTGGCAAAAGAAATCGAAGCCGAGCTCATCGTCATCGGCCTGCCGCTGAACATGGACGGCACCGAGGGCGAGCGCGCCCGCAAGAGCCGCAAGCTGGCCAAAACCGTTGAGATCTGGAGCGGCCTGCCCGTCCGGATGTGGGACGAACGCCAGACCACCTGCGCCGCTGCTGACCTCCTCGACGAGAGCGGCACCTTCGGCGCGAAGCGGAAAAGCATCCTCGACTCGGTGAGCGCGACGGTCATTCTGGACGACTACCTCGCATGGCGGAAGGAGCATCCGGGGGAGGTCTGAACGCCCCCGCCGCCCCTGTGGCAAAGTTTCTTTGCGAAGTCCGGACAGTTTGTTGCAAAGTCCGCAGAAAATCGTCGTTTTCTGGTTTGTTTTCACAATTTTCCTGAGCCGAATTTGTATAGTTTTCCGGCTTGACAGCACCAGCTCTTCTCCGATAAAATGAGGGCAGAAGAACCCCCTGCCCAGATGGCCGGAGAGGACGCTTCTTCATGAGAAAAAACAACTGGACTCACCAAAACAAAAACGATTGGAGGCGACCCACATGACAAAACTGAGAAAGCTGACTGCCCTGCTTCTGGCCGGTGCACTGACCCTTCTGCTCCTGACCGCCTGCAGCGGTGGCGGCGGTTCTTCCGGCCCGGAGGCCCAAGCCGAAGCCGAGGTGATGCGGGCCATCCGAGGCAACCGCTCCACTGCAAGTCTGGCATATGACGATGGGATGCAGGACATTGCCAAAGCCAATCTGGACGCCGAACTGAAAGGCAGCTTCAGAGGGTACAAGGGCTACCACAATGTAAAGATTGATCGGGAAAAATCCACTCTGACCCTCATCGCCCAATACGATTATAAGGGCACCAAGCTGGAAGAACTCATCAAATACATCACTAGCGACAGTGATGCTTCCAGCTTGAACTTTAATCAAGCTGGCCGTTGGACCAAGGTAGGCGTAGCAGCCAAGATCCATCAGGGGCAAACCTACATCGCCATCACTCTGCAGGTAAAGACGACCTGACCTGTCCCTTTTCCCCATAAACGCAGATCACCCGCCAGTTGGCGGGTGATTTTTTTGCAGCCGTCCCACCGCCCAGAGGGCGGAAAACCAGCTTCTTATTCGTATTTCGTAATGGTCACGCTGTTGATGGTGACAGCCTCCGTCGGGCGCTGAGTTTCGTCCACGCCGGTCTGGGCGATGGTGTCTACTACTTCCATCCCTTCGTACACCTGCCCGAAGACGGTGTCGGTGTAGTCGAGGTAGGGTGCGCCGCCCACTGTCTGGTAGGCGCTCACCACGTCGGCCCGCCAGCCGGCGGCGTTCATCTGGTCGATGAGCTCCTGCGTCACCGAACTGCTGCCCGGCAGAGTCTCCATGACATAGAAGACGCTGGCGCAGTCGCCGGAGGCGTCCGCTGCGGCACAGAGTGCGCCGGAATAGTGATGGAGCTTATCGGTGGTCTCGGCGGAGAAACGGTTCCCGTTCCAGATGGTGGTGCCTCTGCCGTCCGCGCCCTGCCCGGCCTCCACCACGAAGTCCTTCTCCACCCGGGTGACGGTCAGGCCGTTGTAAAAGCCCTGCTGGGCCAATGTCGTGAAGTTCTGCACAGCCTGCGGGGCCTCGGTGGAAAAAAGCACTGCTTTGAACACGCCTGCTGAGGTATCGAACACCGCGATGGTGTCCCCCGCCGCCGGGTGGGTGAACTGCAGCTCTGCCGACTCCACAGCCGGGCGGCTGACCGTCTGCACCGTGCCGGCCTTCCCGCCCTGGATGCTGGAGAGGATATTATGTGCACTGCATCCGGCCAGAACTGCCGTCAGGGCCAGTGCCGCCATTATTTTTTTCAAGGCTCTCATGATCGGGCCTCCCTGTCCATATATTATAGCAAAGATGACTTTTCAAAAGCTATCGCTATAGTATATCACATTCCGGCCCGGGAAGCGAGAGGGAAAAGCGTGAAAATTTGTTATTGGATTTCTATGCGAAAAACATCTTGACGAGCGGGCAAAAAAACGCTACACTATAGGCGTACCCGGAACCCACAGCTCAGAGGGAGCAGAGCGGGCAGGGTGTGACAGTTATCCCATTTTTTAGATATTTGACAGGAGAACGTGACTTATGGCAGAAGATATGAACAAGTCCGCCGCTGAGACCGAAGAGGAATATCAGCCCGACCTGATGACTCTCGAGGACGAGGACGGCAATGAGGTCACGTTTGAAGTGATCGACGCTCTGGACCATAAGGGCGTGCATTACCTGGCCGTTGTCGAATACGCCGAGAATGAGGAAGACCTGGACGAGGACACCCAGCTGGTCATCCTGAGCGTCGGCGAGGACGACGAGGGCGAGTATCTCGATGTGGTCGAGGACGATGAGACTCTGCTGGAAGTCAGCAAGCTGTTCGAGAAGCGTCTGAGCGACCAGTTCGAGATCGAGTGATTTCTCAGCAAAGACTTCCTGCCCGGCGCGATTTGTTGCGGTTTATATGATCCTACTAATCATTCAACGGGAGCTTGGAGTTCATCGGTGGATTGCAGACCTCCCCGTCATGGGTCGACCATGAAGGCTCGATGAGGAAGCGCGAAACCGGAGACAGAGCACCCACCTGTCCGCAAGGGTAGGTTTGATTGCCGCAGACGTCCGGGCGGGATTCTTTATAGGTATCAAAAAGGCTCTCGTGCCGTATTTCCTGCCGGCATGAGAGCCTTTTTCTTTTGTCTCTACTCCCCGGTCTCGTCTGTAAACAGGCCCGGGATACCGCAGATAGCGGCCACACCCACCAGCGTGAACACGATGCGTGACCAGATGGACGCGCTGCCGCCCAGCAGCCAGCCGACGAAGTCGAACTGGAACAGGCCCACAAGGCCCCAGTTGATGCCGCCGACAATCATGAGGATGAGACAGATTTTATAAAAGGTCTGCACAAAAAGACCCTCCTTCCTTTGGGCAGTATGCCCGACGGGAAGGAGGGTTATGCATTTTATAGGAATAACCTCTCCGTCAGCGCTAACGCGCTACCGCGGCCCCAACAGCGACTCCCTGTTTCCGCCACTGGCGGCGGTCGTCGTTGTTGCTCCTATCGAGGGGAGGCCTTGGCATAGCGGGAAACTTAATCTCTTCGCCAGAGGCTCCCCTACAAGGGGAGCTGGCGGGCGCAAGCCCGACTGAGAGGTTGTACGAAGGCGAGGCTTCATCTCTTCCGCAGTATCTGCACCTCCGCCCCTCCCCTGACAGGCTGGGCGGTATAAACCTGCGGCCAGCGGGCGCGGAGGGCGTCAGCGGCGGCTTTGGCCTCGGCTTCGGTGCGGAACACGCCGAAGACCGCCGCGCCGCTGCCGGTCATAAGGGCGGTGACGGCCCCATTCTCCCGGAGGGCGGCCTTGATAGCCTCGTTGTCCTTGGCCCCGCTGCACTCCTCGAGAGCGTTTCCGGCAGCGGCGCAGACAGCGTCCAAGTCGCCCGCCCGGATGGCGGCTTCCTGGGCGGCGCAGTCAGGATGGACGCTGCTGCCCACCTTATCGTAGGCCGCAAAAGCCTCCGGCGTCGAGACGCCATAGTCTGGCATCACCACTGTGAACCAGCACTCGGGCATGGGCGGCAGCGCCTTGATGAGGTCACCGAGGCCCTGCACCCGGCAGGTGCCGCCCATGAGGGCAAACGGCACGTCTGCGCCGATACCGGCACCCAGAGCGCAAAGCTCGCTCATGGACAGACGGGCGCCGTACAGCTCGTTCAGACCCACCAGAACAGCAGCAGCGTCGGCGCTGCCGCCAGCCATACCGGCCCGGACGGGGACGTTCTTATAGATGGTGATGTCTGCACCCGCCAGCAGGCCCGTATAGTGGAAAAAAGCCAGTGCCGCCTTGATGGCGGTGTTGCCCGGGCCGGGCTTGACATTGCTGCCGGGCAGGGTCAGATCGAGGTAAGGACTGCGGCGGATGACCACCCGCTCGTACAGCGAGATGGCCTGCATGGTCATATCCAGCGCATGGTAGCCGCCGGGCAGGATGCCCACCACGTCCAGCGCCAGATTCAGCTTGGCCGGGGCCAGGACTGTCACACGATCGCGCATCGTTTTTCCTCCTCACTTGCAGTTCTCGTTCAAAAACTCCCGGATGCGGCGGATAGCCTCCATCAGGTGCTCCACGCTGTAGGCGTAGGACACACGGGCGTATCCCTCGCCGGACGCGCCAAAGGCGTTGCCCGGGATGATGGCGACATGCTTCTGCTCCAAAAGCTTTGTGCAGAATTCCTCGCTGCTCATGCCGCTGGACTTGATGCAGGGGAAAGCATAGAACGCGCCCCGCGGCTCAAAACAGCTCAGGCCCATATCGTTGAAGCTCTTCACCACGAGGCGGCGGCGCATATTATACTCGTTGCGCATCCGCTCGATCTCGCCGTCGCAGTCCTTGAGGGCCGTGATGGCGGCGTATTGGCTGGTGGTGGGGGCGCTCATGATAGCGCTCTGGTGGATCTTGGTCATGATCTTGATGATGGGCGCGGGGCCGCAGGCATAGCCCAGCCGCCAGCCCGTCATGGCGTAGGTCTTGGAGAAGCCGTTGACCACCACCGTCCGCTCGGCCATGCCGGGCAGAGCAGCGATGGAAACGTGGTTCTGCAAGCCATAGTTCAGCTCCGCGTAGATCTCATCCGACAGCACCATGATGTTGGTGCCGCGCAGGACTTCCGCGATGGCCTCGAGGTCTTCCCGCTCCATCACCGCGCCGGTAGGATTATTGGGGAAGGGCATGATGAGGAGCTTGGTCTTCGGGGTGATAGCGGCTTTCAGGGCGTCGGCCCGGAGACGGAACTCATCCTCCTGACGGCAGGCCACATGGACCGGCACACCGCCGGACAGGGTGGTGATGGGCTCGTAGCAGACGAAGCACGGCTCCGGGATGATGACCTCATCGCCGGACTGCACCAGAGCGCGGATGCACATGTCGATGGCCTCACTGCCGCCGACGGTGACGAGAACTTCCTTTGCCGGGTCGTATTTCAGGCCCATCCGGCGGTCGAGGTAGCGGGCGATCTCGGCCCGCAGTTCTTTCAGGCCCGCGTTGGAAGTATAGCGGGTGCGGCCATGCTCGAGGCTTTCAATGCCCGCCTCACGGACGGCCCAGGGGGTCTTGAAGTCGGGCTCACCGACGCCGAGGCTGATGCACTCGGGCATCTCGGCGGCGAGGTCGAAGAATTTGCGGATGCCTGAGGGGCGCATGGCCGCAGCGGCAGGCGCGATCAGTTTATCGTAATCCATCACAGCACGGTGCACTCTCTTTCATCGATTTCTTCGTCCTGATACAGACGGCCCTCTTTTTTGTAGGTGCGGAGCACGAAATGGGTGGCCGTGGACAGCACATCGTCCAGCGGCGACAGCCGCTTTGCCACAAAGAGGGCGATCTCCTGGAAGGTCTGGCCCTTGATGACCAGCTGCAGGTCGTAGCCGCCGCTCATCAGCAGCACGCTCTCTACCTCGTCAAAGGAGGCGATGGTGGCGGCAATTTCGTCAAAGCCGCGGCTCTTCTTGGGGCTGACGTTCAGCTCGATGACGGCTTCCACCCGGTTCACGCCGGCCTTCTCCCAGTCCACGAGGGTCTTGTAGCCCTTGATGATGCCCTGCGCCCGGGCCAGATCTATCATAGCCGCCACCTCGGCGGGGGATTTATTCAGCATGGCCGCGATGTCCTCCACCGACATCCGGGCATTGTCTTCAAGGATCTTCAGAAGCTGTTCCATCGTTGTCTCTCCTTTGTTCAGCCTGTGGCGATATTTGTAGATAAGTATAGCACACTGCCCGGCAGTTTGCATCTGGTTTTTGCAAGTTCTGCCGGAGATAGACATTCTTTTTCCCTTTTCCCCTGCTCTTTTTTCCAAAAAGAGTGTTCATTTTTCGTGAAATCTGCTATACTTGAGGTGAGTAAGCCTCTCCCAAGGGGAGAGCCTTTCGTTCTGTCAACATTTATATAGAAGGGGTAGGAATTATGAAAGCATTCATTACCGTCATCGGCCACGACACCGTGGGCGTCGTCGCCCGTGTCTCGGGCCTTTGCTGTGAGCTGAACATCAACATCGAGGACGTCACCCAGAGCATCCTGCAGGGCATGTTCGCCATGATTATGCTGGTGGACATCTCCAAGTGCAGCGTCTCCCACGAGGAGCTGCACCAGAAGATGGACGCTCTGGCCGCTGAGATGGGGATGCAGATCAACCTCACCCGCCAGGAAGTTTTCGACGCGATGCACACGATTTAAGGAGCAAACTACTATGAGCATGATGAACACCGGCGACATCCTCGAAACCATCGAGATGTTCACGCAGGACAATCTGGACGTGCGCACCGTCACCATGGGCATCAGCCTGCTGGACTGCATCGACCCGGACCCCAGGAAAGCCTGCGAAAAAATCTATAACAAGATCACCACCCGCGCCGCCCGGCTCGTTCCGGCTGTGGAGCACATCAGCGCCGAGTACGGCATCCCCATCATCAACAAGCGCATCAGCGTCACCCCCATCGCCATGCTGCTGGGCGCCTGCCCGGACGCCGACCCGGTGGACTTTGCCAAGACCCTCGACGCCGCCGGCAAGAAGGTGGGCGTCAACTTCGTGGGCGGCTACACTGCCCTCGTCCACAAGGGCTTCTCGGCGGGCGACCTGCGCCTCATCGAGTCCATCCCCCGCGCACTGGCCGAGACGGACATCGTCTGCAGCTCGGTGAACATCGGTGCCACCAAGGCGGGCCTGAACATGGACGCCATCAAACTGATGGGCGAGGCAGTCAAGAAGGCCAGCGAGCTCACCGCCGACCGTCAGTGCATCGGCGCAGCAAAGCTGGTGGTCTTCTGCAACGCGCCTGAGGACAATCCCTTTATGGCGGGTGCCTTCCACGGCCCCGGTGAGCCCGACTGCGAGATCCACGTCGGTGTCTCCGGCCCCGGCGCGGTCCGCGCCGCGCTGGCCCGGCTGCCCAAGGACGCCCCCATCGACCAGGTGGCCGAGCTGGTGAAGCGCACCGCCTTCAAGATCACCCGCGTGGGTCAGCTGGTGGCAAACCTCGCTTCCAAAGAGCTGGGCGTACCCGCCGGCATCATCGACCTGTCGCTGGCCCCCACCCCCGCTGTGGGCGACAGCGTGGCCAACATCCTCGAGGAGATGGGCCTTGAGACCTGCGGCTGCTGCGGCACCACTGCCTGCCTCGCCCTGCTCAACGACGCTGTCAAGAAGGGCGGCGTCATGGCCTCCAACCATGTCGGCGGCCTATCGGGCGCTTTCATCCCCGTCAGCGAGGACGACGGCATGATCCACGCCGCCGAGTGCGGCTGTCTCACCATTGAAAAGCTGGAGGCCATGACGGCTGTCTGCTCTGTGGGCATCGACATGGTCATCATCCCCGGTGACACCACCCCTGCCGTCATCAGCGCCCTCATCGCCGACGAAGCCGCCATCGGCATGGTCAACAGCAAGACCACCGCCGTCCGCGTCATCCCGGCCATCGGCCGCAAGGCGGGCGAAGTGCTGGACTTTGGCGGCCTGCTGGGCTACGGCCCCATCATGCCGGTCAACCAGCGTGACCCCTCCGTCTTCATTAACCGCGGCGGCAGACTCCCCGCCCCGATGCAGTCGCTGAAGAATTAAAGAATAATTTTCTAAAAACAGGCCCATCCTCTGGATAAACTTTCCATGAGGGGGCCTGTTTTTTATGTTATCCCGCCGCGAAATGGGGGCGCTGTGCGCCTCGCTGCTGTTCTGTCTTCTGCTGTCGCTGGGGGTAGGCTGGGCGCAGAGCCAGCTCACCACCGCCGACCAGCTTGCCGCCGACACCCTGCGGCTCCACATCCGGGCCGACACCGACTCCGTGCGCGACCAGAGCGCGAAGCTGGCTGTCCGGAACGCCGTGCTGGCCCTCACTGACGAAGCCTGCCCGGCGGACAGCCGGGCCGATGCCCGGGCGTGGGCGGCGGAAAACCTCGTTCGCTTCGAGCTGACGGCCCGCCAGACACTGGCCGCTCTCGGCATCCGCGCACCGGTGAAAGCCTGCCTCGTGAATATGTACTTTCCCACCCGGCGCTATGACGGCGGGGCTCTGCCCGCCGGGCGGTACGACGCGGTGCGGCTGGACATCGGGACGCGGCGGGCAGGCCGGAACTGGTGGTGCGTGCTCTACCCGGGTCTCTGCCGGTCAGCCTGCGGCGGGTACGACACGCCTGCCGAAAATGACCTTGTCTGCGGGGAGTATATCGTCCGGTTCCGGTTCGTGGAGTGGTGGGGCGGCCTCACCGCGCCCCGGGAGGACGTGGTGCTGGCCGGGTGAACAGGCCATCGGCGCGCCGCATAGGATGAGCGCGGAAGGAGTGTGACAACACTATGGCAATCCCTGCTTACTACTCGCTCATCCAGCGCGGCAGCTCCGGCCCGGACGTGGCCCTCGTGCAGACCTGGCTCAACGGCATCCGGGACAGCTGCACCTGGCACGCCGCCCTCACCGTGGACGGAAAGTTCGGCGCAAACGCCGAAAAGGCTGTCCGGGAGTTCCAGCTCCGGTACGGCCTCAAAGAGGATGGCAAAGTGGGCGTGAACACCTGGAACGTGCTCTACGCCCGCTACACGGCCAAACACGGACTCACCGTCCCCTACCCCGGCATCGTGCTGCGGAGCGGCAGCGCAGGCGGCTGCGTCCGGCTGGTGCAGCAGGAGCTCAACGCCGAGGGCGAGCGGCTCACCGCCGACGGCAGGTTCGGTGCCAGCACCGTCGCCGCCGTCAAGCGCTACCAGACCCGCCACAGCCTGACCTCCGACGGCTCCGTGGGCAAGGACACCTGGGAAAAGATGTTCCCTGTCGCGTGACGTGAAGACGGAAGAGCCTCCCGAAAGGGGAGGCTCTTTTCGATTTGACATATCTTTTTGTCAGAATTTATGATATACTTGCTTTGCGGTTCACCCCGTAATCCACGGGAGAGGGGGTGAAGCAATGGAGTATATATTCACATTCTTGGTGTCTGTCGCAGCAGATGTAACGTCGCGGTTCATCTGCAAATGGCTTGACAGATACGATGAGAACCGCAAAGCCTAATTAAAAGAAAAGCCCCCTGGGAGTTCGCGGCTCCTTGGGGGCTTTTCCATTGGGGTGAAACCAATGGAGTATTCACATTCCTGAGTTTATTATATGCCATCCCGCGCAAAAGTCAAGCATTGCATAGAAAATTTACACCCCCTCGACAAACGCCCCCAACTCTCCTATAATAAAATCATCCCAACGAAAGGCGGTGTCCCCATGCGTTTCCTTCACCTCTCCGACCTGCATCTGGGCAAGCGGGTCTGCGAATTCTCCATGCTGGACGACCAGCGCTACATTTTAGAGCAGGTCCTCTCCCTGCTGGATGCCCGGCCCGTGGACGGCGTTCTGCTGGCAGGCGACCTCTACGACAAGCCCGTGCCGCCCGCCGAGGCGGTGCGGCTGCTGGACTGGTTCCTCACCGAGCTTGCGGCGCGGGGACTGCCCGTTTTTGCCGTCAGCGGCAACCACGACTCGGCAGACCGCATCGCCTTCGGCGCACAGCTTCTGGCGGGGAGCCGGGTGTACGTCAGCCCGGTCTTTGCCGCACCGCCCGCGCCCATCACCTTGACGGACGAATACGGCCCGGTGGACGTCTGGCTCCTGCCCTTTTTGAAGCCCGCCGCCGTGCGGCACGTCTTCCCGGACGAGAAGATCGAGAGCTACAACGACGCCATCGGCTGCGTGCTGAACGCCTGCGCACCCGACCCCGCCCGCCGGAACGTGCTGGTGGCCCACCAGTTCGTGGCCGGGGCGGCGGTCTGCGAGAGCGAAGAGCCCAGCGTGGGCGGGGTGGACAGCATCGACGTCTCCCTCTTCGAGGGCTTCGACTATGTGGCTCTGGGCCACCTCCACAGTCCCCAGAGGGTGGGACGGGACACCGTCCGGTACGCAGGCAGTCCCCTCAAATATTCCTTCTCCGAGGCCCATCAGCACAAAGCCGCTCTCTTCGTCACCCTGGGCGAAAAGGGCAGCGTCCGCTTCGAGGCCGCGCCTCTCACCCCCCGGCACGACCTGCGGGAGCTGCGGGGCAGTTACATGGAGCTCACCGACCGCCGGGCCTACGACGGCACGCCGACGGACGACTACCTCCACATCACCCTCACCGACGAGCAGGACGTCCCCGACGCGCTGGCCCGGCTGCGGGTCATCTACCCGAACCTCATGCGGCTGGACTACGACAACCGCCGCACCCGGGCCGCTGAGACGCCCGACGCCGCTGCCCGAGCCGAGAGCAAAACACCCCTCGAGCACTTTGCGGCCTTTTACGAAGCCCAGAACGGCCAGCCTCTCTCTGACGAACAGGCGGCGTTCTGCCAATCGCTCATCGAGGACATCTGGAAGGAGGACGAAGCATGAGGCCCCTGAAACTGACCCTGTCGGCCTTCGGGCCTTATGCCGCCGAGACCGTTCTGGACCTCGCCCAGCTGGGCAGAGGCGGGCTCTACCTCGTCACCGGCGACACCGGCGCGGGCAAGACCACCCTCTTCGACGCCATCACCTACGCCCTCTACGACCATTCCAGCGGCGGCGTCCGGGAAGGGGCCATGCTCCGCAGCAAGTACGCCGAGCCCGGCACCCCCACCTTCGTGGAGCTGGAATTTGAGGTGCGGGGGCAGCGCTGCACCGTCCGCCGCAACCCCGAATACCTCCGCCCGAAAGCCCGGGGCGAGGGCTTCACCACCGAAAAAGCCGACGCCTGCCTCACCTACGCCGACGGCCGCCCGCCCGTCACCCGGGCCAAGGACGTCACCGCCGCCGTGGTGGACATCATCGGGCTGGATTACAACCAATTCTCCCAAATCGCCATGATCGCTCAGGGGCAGTTCACCCGGCTGCTCAACGCTTCCACCGAGGAGCGGAGCAAGATCTTCCGCAAGCTGTTCCGCACCCAGCCCTACCAGCGTCTCCAAGAGCGGCTGCAGGCCGAGAACGCCGCCCTCACCCGCCAGCGGGAGGAGCAGAGCGTCCGTATCGGGCAGCTGCTCTCCGGCCTGAGCTGGGCCGAGGGGGACGCCGATGGAGCCGTTCTGGACGAGCTGGCCCCCCTCTGCGAGGCGGGCGGGCAGGCGTCGCCGGAAGCGGTGCTGCCCCTTCTGGACGCCCTGCTGGCCGGGCAGGAGCAGGCGCTGAGCGCCGCCACTGCCGCCCGGACTGAGGCCGAGGCAGAGCTGGACAAGCTCCAGCAGACGCTGGGCCGGGCCGAACAGGCCGAGAAGCTCCGCCTCGAGCTGACCGCCGCGCAGGCCCGGCAGGACGCTCTGCGGCCTGTTCTGGACGCCGCCGAGGCCGAAGCGGCCCGCCACGCCGGGGATTCCGCCGCGCTGGACGCGCTGGCCGGAAAGCTCGAGCGTGCGAAATCCAACCTCGCGGCCTTCGACGGGCTGGACAGCCTCGAAAAGAAGCTTTCTGCCGCCCGGGACGCCGCCATCCTCGAGAACGCCAGAGCTGAAAAGCGCCGCGCCGCCCTCGGGCAGCTGGACGGAGAACTGACCGCTTTGGAGCAGAGCCTCGCCGCTCTTGGGGGCGCGGAGGCCGAGAACGTGAGTCTCGAGGCCCGGGCCGAACAGCTGGCTCGGCGGGAAACGGCCCTCGCGCAGCTGGCCCAGAGCCTCGCCGAGGGGCAGCGCCGGGGGCAGGCCGCACGGCAGGCGCAGGAGCGTTATCTTCTCGCCGACGGCGCAAAGGAGCGCGCCCACGCCCTCCGCGACCACCTCGAGCGGGCCTTTCTCAACGCGCAGGCGGGCCTGCTGGCCGAAGGGCTGATGGACGGCATCCCCTGCCCCGTCTGCGGCAGCACCCATCACCCGAAGCGGGCCGTTCTGCCCGCCGAAGCCCCCACTCAGGCCCGGGTAGACGCGGCCAGGCAGTCCGCCGACGAGGCCGACCGCGCCGCACAGGAAGCCAGTGCGGCCGCCGCCAAGGCTGTGGCCGCAGACCGGGAGGCCAAAGCCACCCTCCGCCGGGACGCCGAGGCCCTGCTGCCGGAGCGGTTCACCTCACCGGAGGGGCCGGTGAAGCTGACTGTCTCGCTTCTGAAGACGGCTCTGGCCGAAGAAAGCGAGGCCCTGCACGCCGCACAGGAAGCCCTCGACAAGGCTCAGGAGCAGAATGCCGCCGCCCTAGCCGCCAAGGCCCGGCAGGAGGACGAACGGCAAAAAAAGACCGCCCAGCGCTCTGCCCTCGAGGCTGAGGCACGGGCTTCCGCTGAGGAAGCCGCCCGGCAGTCTGCCTCCGCCAAGGCTCTGGAGGCCCAGTGTGCCGAGGCCCGGGCCGCTCTGCCCGCCGCCGACCGGGAAGAAGCCCGCCGGGCGCTGGCTGGGCTGGAAAACGAGCGCTGCGCCCTCCGGGCCGGGATGGATGCCGCCGCGTCGGCTCTGG